>Ga0307379_10001743_pt1 | contig 33531 bp, 23 predicted proteins | sample UN2MG_FD_202237 | JGI IMG/M metagenome (GOLD analysis project Ga0307379, IMG submission 202237) | Soil microbial communities from Risofladan, Vaasa, Finland - UN-2 | ecosystem: Environmental > Terrestrial > Soil > Coastal area > Acid sulfate soil | place: Finland: Risofladan, Vaasa | collected...
TCAGTTCCGCCGCCTGCGAATCCGTTACGAACGTCGTCTCGACATCCACCAGGCGTTTCTTATCATCGGCTGCGTGTTGATCTGCCATCGGATACTTGAAAATCCATTATGTTAGGCGCTCTAAGTAGTCCTGGGCCCAGGTCGTTCGGGTGGACATTCGGTGCGAGCCTAAACGAGAATCCCATTATCGTAACGTCCTGAGTGACTTAGCGACTCCGATATGATCCGGCTTCACCAGGTCGGCGTCAACTCGGGGCGGGTTGGCCATTGCGAGCCGTCAGCAAGATGGCGGGTGGTCTTCGACAAGCTCAGACCAAGGAGCCCGCCTAAGCGGCTGCGCCGGACCGTAGCCAACCCGCGCGGTCCATGCTGAGCGACGTGCGAGTGTAGGGTTCGGTTGACGTGGGGCCCGGCCGGTCAAGTGTCCTGCGGGCCTTGCCAGGCGTTGGCGAGGTCGACGCGGGCCAGGGCGTAGGTGCCATGCCCGAAGTCCTGGATACGCGGGCCGTCGGCCAGACGATGGGCGGCCAGCACCTGGCCCACAAACATCGTGACCGGCTCGATCGCCAGCCGGGCAACCGTCCTGCACTCCACCGCCGCCACGCAGCCGTCGATCAGCGGCGCGCGGCCTCTGCGCGGCGGTATCCGCCGAAAAGCGGTCTCGGCGAACTTGTCGTGCGTCCGGCCGTCCATGGTCAGACAGGCTGTAATGTCGGGACCCATCCCCGCGACCGGCCAGCAGAAGGTGAAGTGTCCGGACGCCTCGATCAGCCTGGCGGCGTAGCTTTGCGTCGGTAGGGCGATCGCTACCTGCGCGGGATCGTGGCTGGTGATGGTCAGGGCATTGATGGGCAAGATCTCGCAGCGGCCGCGGTCGGTGTCCTCGACCACGATCAAGCTCACCCAGCGGGAGTCGCCGACGTCGGGCCTGGCCTGTGGCGTGGCCATGTACGTGGTGGCTGGGTCGGGCAGGGCGGGGGCGTAGAGGCGGTCGTTGAAGTTGAGCAGGCGCGGGCGTTCGGGGTCGACGTGGTCGTGCAAGACGCGGCCCACGAACATGCGATGGTCGCCGGTGAACATGTGGCCGATCAGCTCGCACTCGGCACATCGTCGGGCGCCGGTGATGACCGGCACGTCGCACACCGAGCCGGGGGCAAGCGTGATGCCGGTCAGGTGCTGGGTCTTGTCGACATCGCGCCCGGAGCGCGTGCCGCAGAAGTAGACGTCGGGCCCGGCGCCGAGCGAAGGCGCGGTCCAGGAGAAGTAGCGAGCGCCCTGGAACATCTCGTGCGAGTAACGCTCCAGGCCGACCGACACGCCCACGAGCGGCGGGTCCTGGCACAACTCGATGCCCCAGCCTGCGGGCATGAGGTTGACCCGCCCGTTGGAGTCCTTGAGCCCAAGGATCGTGATCCACTCGGGGTATTTACACTTGGGATAGGCCGCGCCTGGAGGGCAGTAGCTCAGATCGTCCATATCGATAGCCGCCGCCGCATCAACAGAGATGACCGCGCCGTCGTACGTGCGGCGTTTTTTACCGTGTCGTGTCGGCCAGCAGGCCCTTGCCGAACGAGTATCCCCCATCGAAGGCACGGAGGTTCAACTGTTCGGTGCCCGGCGGGACCGACACTTCGACCGATTGGCGGACGGCCTCGGCCCGCACCACGTCGGTCATGGCGGCGAAGAAACCCACCATGACGATATTCAGCACGACGCGGCGGCCGATCTCCTCGGCGAAGCGCGTCGCGGGGACCGCGGCGGTCCGCTTGGCGGCCACTCCGTCGTTGGGATGAACCAGGTCCTTCTCATACAGCAGCGTCCCGTCGGCCTTGATCTCGGGGCCGAACCGGGTATAGGCCTCCTGCGACATCACCACGAGAACGTCCGGCTTGACGACGTACGGATAGGTGATCGGCTCGTCCGAGATGACCACCGACGCGCTGCAAGCCGAGCCCCTCGCCTCGGGTCCGAAGCTTTGGGTGAGCGTGGCGTGCTTGTCGTCATAGATGGCAGCCGCCCGGCCCACGATGATGCCCGACAGGATAATGCCCTGTCCGCCGAAACCACCGAACTTGATCTCCGTCACACTCATGTGCCGTTTCCAATCGGCTGATACTTGGGCCCCAGCTTGTCGGACAGGCGCGTATCCATCGCTTCGATCAGTGAAGGACGCTCGATGTTGACGAAGCGCCCGCAGGTGATCTTGCCCTCAAACCCGATGTCGAGCGACCGCAAGTCGGCGTCATGGTCGATGACGCTGTTGTCCTTGTAGAAGCGCATGCGAGCCAGGCCGTCGCCCAGGCGATTGCGGCGCTCGTAGAGCGTCGGGCACGGGCTGATGATCTCGATGAAGGTGAACCCCTTCTTGTGCAGCGCTTCCTTCATCGACTTGGCCAACTGCCGGACGTGGTAGGCCGTCCACCGGGCGACATACACCGCGCCGCACGAGGCGGCCAGGTACGGCAGGTTGAACGGCCTTTCGTATACGCCGTACGGGGCGGTCGTGCCGATTGCCGTCGTGGGCGTAGTGGGGCCCACCTGTCCGCCGGTCATGGCGTAGTTGAAGTTGTTCACGCAGATGACCGTCAGGTCGATATTGCGCCGGGCCGCGTGGATGAAGTGGTTGCCGCCGATAGCGATCAGATCGCCGTCGCCGCTATAGACCACCACCCTCAATTCCGGATTGGCCAGCTTCAGCCCGGTCGCGAAGGGTATGGGCCGACCGTGCGTGGTGTGGAACGAGTCCAGCCTCAGGTAGCCGGCCACCCGACCGGTGCAGCCGATGCCCGAGACCACGATCAGTTTGTCGAGATCGATATCGGGCGACTCCGAGATCGCGCGGGCAAAGCAGTTTACCGTCGTGCCGATGCCGCACCCCGGGCACCAGATGTGCGGAATCCGTTCGGTGCGCAACAGCGGCTCGACAGGGTTCACCACGGCGGTCACTTGGCAGCCTCCACGATGGCCTGATAGATGCGGTCGGGGTCGTGCACCGTGCCTCCGGCATGATCGACGAGCAACGTGGGACATTGCCCGGCAGCGCAGCGTTCCACTTCGAGCACCACCTGGCCCAGATTCAGCTCGGGTACGACGAATGCCTTGACTCGGCCCGCCAGTTCTCGAATGATCTGCTGTGGGAAGGGCCACACCGTCACGAGGCGAAGGTGCCCGACCTTGATGCCCTTGCGTCTCGCCATCTCGATGGGTCTCAGCGCCACCCTCGCCGTGATTCCGTAGGAGACTACAACCACGTCGGCCTGTTCGACCTGGTCCTGGTCGACTCGGGTGATGCTGTCGACGTTGCGGTTGATCTTGCCGACGAGTCGGCGAACCAGCCGGTCCTGGCAGTCGGCCGAGATGACCGGATAGCCGCGCTCGTCGTGCGTGAGGCCGGTTATATGGATGCGGTATCCGTCTCCGGCCTTGACCATGTCGGGCACGGAATCGTCGCCGGCTTTGTAGGGCAGATACTGCTCCGGCGGCAAATCGGTGAAATGTCGGGGCTCGACCTCGATCTGATCGGCTGGCGGAATGACCACCTTCTCAGTCATGTGCCCCACGCACTCATCCATCATCATGAAGACGGGCACGCGGTACTGTTCGGCAAGGTTGAAGGCATCGATGGTGAGGTTGAAACATTCCTGCGGGCTGCTGGGACACAGGGCGATGATTTCGTAATCGCCATGCGACCCCCAGCGGGCCTGCATCATATCCGCCTGTCCGGGCAAGGTCGGCAGCCCCGTTGAAGGCCCGCCCCGCTGCACATTGACGAACACGCAGGGCGTTTCGGTCATGACCGCGAAGCCCACGTGCTCCATCATCAGGCTGATACCCGGCCCGGAGCTGACCGTCATGGCCTTCTTGCCGGCCCAGGCGGCGCCCGCGATGGCGATCGACGAGGCAATCTCGTCTTCCATCTGGATGAACACGCCACCCACCAACGGAAACCGCACCGCGATGCGCTCGACAATTTCGGTGGAAGGAGTGATGGGATAGCCGGCCACGAAGCGGCATCCTGCCGCGATCGCCCCCTCGCAGCAGGCATGGTTACCGTCGATGTAGTGCGCGCCGGTCAGAACGCCTCGGGGATCGGCCTTCATCGCTCAGTCCACCTCCGAGGCCTGTTTGCCCGGCCGATATCCGAAGATCGCGAAGTCGGGACAGTACATCCCGCAAAGCCCGCAGCCCGTGCACTTGTCCGGGGCGACGGCCTCAGGCGGATGATAGCCCTTGCCGTTGATCTGCTCACTCAGGGCCAGCACGCCGGTCGGACAGAACTCTACGCAGAAGCCGCAACCCTTGCAGCGGTCGCGATCGATGACCACGACACCCTTGGGCCTGTTGGGCCGGACCTTACGGTCCGTTTCCGTATCAGACATCCTTAATCCCTAAAAACCTCGCCCGCCACCCGAGACGCTGGTTTGACTTACTGGTTTTGGCGCTCGCCGCCCGGTCGGCGAGGCGGACCATCCAGCCATCGCGTCAGCCTGCGACATCCCGCCGATGGCCGCCCGCAAGCGTGTCCTGTATCAGATCCTCCATCTTGCCCCAGAGCTCCTCGACGTTGTTGACGAGGATCACGAGGTTGCGGTGCTGGCCCTTCAGGTCCAGCACGTGCTGACGCCTGACGACCTCGATGCGGAAGCCGAGCTTCTGAAACATCACGATGGCGCCCATCGCGTCCTCGACCACTTCAGCCTGCAGCTTCTCGAGTCCGCGCTGCTGGGCGAGACCCACCAACTCGCGGGCCATCTGCGTGCCGACGCCGAGGCCCTGGTGGTCGCGGGCCACCACGATTCGGATGTCACCGATGTGCCGCGTCCAGCCGTGCAGATTCAAATGCAGGGTGCCGTCGGCGATCACCCGATCGTCCCTGATAGCCAGGATCGGGACCACCTGTTCGTAGTCCAATCCAGCCACCCATCGATCGACCACCTCGGGGTGAGTGACGTCGTGCTTGAGGAACATCCTGTCGTCCTCGGGTAGGGCGCGGAAGAAGGCCAGCACGCCGTCACGGTCGCCGGCGGTCATCGGGCGCAGCGTGATCTCGCTTCCGTCCTTGATGCGAACGGTCTTGGGATACCCTCGTAGCTGCACGATTGACATCTTGCCGACTCCGACCCGACCTTGCCGGACATCGCACGACCCACATAGACACTACAGCATTCGGCCCGACAGAGCAAGACCGCAAATCCACCAAGTCACGGCGCCCGACTCGCACCTGCCGCGACCCGCGCCAACGCCGCCATCGACCGGCCATATCTTTCGACGGTGCCCAGTTGAACTGTGGAGGGAATGCACACCAGGTCATAGCCGACGGGAAGCTCGTGGCGACTCAGGCGAAAGGCCTCACGCAGCAGTCGCTTCAGCCGATTCCGGGTAACCGAACCGCCGTGGCGTCGGCTGACGATGATTCCCAGCCGCGGATGGCCCACCGTGTTGCGGCAGGCGTACACGACAAGCCATCGGTCCGCGGCTCGACGGCGTGCCTTGAGGACGCGATCGAACGTGCCCCGGCGGAGCAGGCGGTGGCTTTTTGACAGACCGTAGCGACGCAACATACGCCAGCATTCTACCGTGCTGGGGCATGGCCGCTATCGCCCGTAAGCCCTGCCGAACGACTACGAAAGCCACGCCGTCCTCTCTTGCCGTGGTGTCGGCGGGGGCCGCCTGAGCTGGCAGGTTATGAGCGCCAGAAAATGGCGGTTTGTGTCGGGATGGCTGGGTTTTTTGACGGCGCGGACGCCCGGCAGAGGTGCTATACTTGCGCGATCGTGTCGCGGGGAGGAAGGCGATGGCCGGAGAAGTTAAGCAGCCTATCGTTGCGGCCGGAGCGTGCGCTGAGCCTGTCGTGCGCGAGGTGCGTTGCAGGTCGGTACTCAAACGGTCGAGCATCTGCGACTATGCGTTGAACTGCTACAGTGGGTGTGTCCACAGTTGCTTGTACTGCTATGGGCGACTCATCATGCGCTTCCGCCATACGCGTCAGCCATGGGGCAGCTTCGTCGACGCAAAAGTCAACGCGCCGCAAGTGCTGGCGCGAGAGCTTGCCTCACGCCGGCTGCGCCCCGGTACGGTCATCATAAGCAGCGTGTGCGATGGCTGGCAGCCGCCGGAGGCGACCCACCGCCTTACTCGCCAATGCCTTCAACCCCTTTGGGAGAACGGATTTGAGCTGCACGTTCTGACCAAATCGGCACTGGTGCGACGTGACTTCGACCTGCTGTGCGGCCGCCAGCGGGTGCTGGTGGGTGTGACGCTGACCACGATGGATGAGCAACTGCGATCGGAACTGGAGCCTGCGTCGAGTCCCAGTGCAGCACGGGTCGAGGTGTTGGAGGAGGCGGCCCGCCGGCAGACGCGGGTATACGCCTTCCTCGGGCCCCTCATCCCAGGGCTGACCGACACGGCGCAGAACGTTGGCGAACTGTTTGAGGCGATTGCGCACCTGCCGTTGGAGCATGTGTACGTGGATCGGTTACACCTGCGGTGGGGGGTGCGCTCTTCACTACGGGTATGGATCGAGCAGCATCGCCCGCACCTGGCGCGGTGGCTTCGCTCGGGGCTGTTGGACCGAGCCAGCGAAGCGCGGTACGAGCAGAAGCTCAGATCGTGGGTCGAGCGGGCGGCAGCGGAGGTGGGGCTGGCCAAGCAAGTGCGCGTGATTTTCTAGAAACCGTGTGTTGGGTTTGCTGGCGGAGGTGTGGGAAGGGCAGCTTAGGCCGGGCGAGCGCCCGCCAGGTGCAGAACCACACGCCGGGGGGGCGACCTCAGTGCAAGCTTTTGTTGCACCGAAGGTTAGACGGGTGTGCCGCGATCCGGGCTGCTGACGGCGGGCAAAGCCGGGGCGGGCCTTTTCAGTACTGGTAGAGGGCTGAAGCGGGCTGGTGACGCCGTGGGAGAGCGGATCCGCGGCCGGCGGGCCGGAGCGCCAGTGGGTCGCGGAGGAAAGGACAAGGGGGCCTAGGGCCGATAAAGTTCGGTAGGTTAAGGCATTTATGGCGGTTGGGGTGGCTCGGGCGGATGGGCCCCGGTAGGCGGTGCAGGGTGCAATTGGGCGGCCCTTTGGGGGTACAACACTGGGGTGGGTGCTGGGCGTGCGCCTTGGGCGGGGAGGAACGGACGTGATGGACGTGTCGAGAGCAGTGCAGACCGGGAGCCGGGCAATGGAGAGTAGACCGTGAGTGTTGCGGAGGCTTTGCTGGCAAAGGGGGCGATCACGGCGGAGCACCTACAGGCGGCTCTGGCGGCGCGGAAGAAGCCGACCGACCGAGTTGACCGGATTCTCGTGCAGATGGGCTTCGTGGACGAGCGTGCGGTGCTGGAGGTACTGGGCGAGGAATTGTCGCTGCCGGTCGTGGACCTTACGCAAGAGACGGTTGACGTCCAGTTGCTCCGCTCGATGCCTTCGAGATTGATTCACCGTCGCAAACTCGTGCCGTTGTCGCGGGACGGGGACGTGCTGCGGGTGGCGACCAGCGATCCTTTCGATGTGTATGCGTTTGACGAGCTGCGCTACCTGACCGGCCTTCGCGTGGAGACGGTGCTGGCGACGGAGGAGGAGATCAATAGCGCCATCAAGCAGCATTACGGTGTGGGCGGCGAGACGATTGGCGAGATGGTGGACGACGACGAGGTGGAGTTGGTCGTCGAGAAGGATGCGGACGACGCCGACCTGATGGAGATGGCGCAGGAAGCATCGGTGGTCAAGCTGGTCAATGAGATCCTGATGGAGGCGGCGACCGAGCGTGCGACGGACGTGCATATAGAACCGAGGGAGGATGACCTGTGCATTCGTTACCGCATCGACGGTGTGCTGCATAACGCGAACGTGCCGGTGCAGATCCGGCGGTTTCAGGCGGCCATTATCAGTCGCATCAAGATCCTGGCGAGGATGAACATTGCGGAGAAGCGGATGCCGCAGGACGGCGCGTTCAGGGTGCGGGTGCACGGTCGCGAGATTGACGTGCGTGTTTCGGTGATACCGATGCAGTTCGGCGAGGGGGTGGTGTTGCGACTGCTGAATAAACAGACGTTGGGTTTGCCGCTGACGGCCCTGGGCATGGCGGCTGACACCTTCGAGCGGTTCAAGCGGCTGATCCAGTTGCCGCATGGAATTATTCTGGTTACCGGCCCGACGGGTTGCGGCAAGACAACGACGCTGTATGCGGCGATCGGTCAGATCGTCTCGGACGAGATCAAGGTGGTGACCATCGAGGAACCGGTCGAGTACAACCTGACCGGGGTCAACCAGGTGCCGGTGAACACCAAGGTGGGGCTGACGTTTGCACATGGATTGCGGAGCTTCCTGCGGCACGATCCGGATGTCATCATGGTGGGCGAGATTCGCGACCTGGAGACGGCGGAGGTTGCGGTTCAGGCATCGTTGACGGGGCACGTGGTGTTCAGCACGCTGCACACGAATGATGCCGCCAGTGCCACGACGCGGTTGCTGGACATGGGTGTGGAGCCGTTCCTGGTCAGCAGCACGGTAGAAGGTATCATGGCCCAGCGTCTGGTACGGTCGGTGTGTAAACAGTGCAAGGAGGCCTATAGACCCGATCCGAAGCTCCTGCCGTCGGACTTTCTCTATGATGGACGCGAGCTGTACCGCGGCAGGGGGTGTCGCGAATGTCGGGGAAGCGGATTCCGTGGGCGAACGGGTGTTTTTGAGCTGCTTCTTATGAACGATGAGATTCGCGAGTTGGTGATGCAGCGGTCGGGTACGACGAGGATCATTGAGGCCGGCAAGCGGAACGGTCTGTCTCTGCTGCGGGAGGACGGGTGGCGAAAGGTGCTTCAAGGGGTGACGACGCCGGAGGAAATCCTGCGTGTTAGCAAGGTCTAACCGCGGGCGGATTGGCGATGCCGACGTTTACGTATAAGGCGCGTACGGTCGGGGGCAAGCTGGTCGACGGTGTGTTGACCGCCGACAACGAGACGGCGGCGCTGCGCGCTTTGGACGAGCGGTCGCTGTTTCCGGTGGACGTGAATGAAGGGGGCAGGGCTTCGCGGTCGCTGCTATCGGGTGGTCGCAAAAAGATACGTACGCAGCGGCTGGCCGAGATGTACGGCCAGTTGGCGGATCTGCTACGCGCGGGCGTACCGGTGTTGCGTGCCTTGGATGTGCTTTGTCGGCAGAATTCCAGTCTGGCGCTGACGGAGATTCTGCGCGAGGTGAAGCAGGACGTGGGCGGCGGCGAGACGCTGGCCGATGCGATGGCCAAGCACCCCAACGCGTTCAGCGAACTGCACGTGTCGATGATCCGCGCGGGCGAGGAGGGGGCGTTTCTGGAAGACGTGCTGCAGCGGATTGCGACGTTTGCAGAGCGCCAGAACGAACTTCGCAGCAAGATGATCGGCTCGATGGTGTATCCGTGCGTGCTGGTGACGGTGGGCACCGTGGTACTCATCGTGCTGCTGGTATATGTGGTGCCGCAGGTCCGGGAGTTTCTGCCGGAAGAGAATCTGCCTATCCTGACCACGGCCGTGTTTGCTCTTTGCGACACGGTGCGGGACTACCTGTGGCTGATTGGCTTGGCCATCGGGGTGGTCCTCGTTGCGGCGGTGAGCTATTTCCGCAGTGTATCGGGGCGGGAGAAGTTGGATCGCATCAAGCTGTGGGTGCCTGGGGTGGGGCGCATCTATCGGATGGTGGCCATCTGCCGATTCTGCCGAATTCTCGGAACGCTGCTGGCGAACGGCGTGCCGATCCTTCAGGCTTTACGGATTTCGAAGGAGTCGGCCGGCAACAGGATCCTGGAGGACATTATTGGGGAGGCCACCGAGAACGTTCGAAAGGGTGAGCCCTTGGCCGAGCCGTTGCGGGCGGGAGGCATTTTCCCCCCGGACATTCTGGACATGATTGCGGTTGGTGAGGAGTCGAACAACCTGGATAACGTCCTGATTCAGATCGCCGACTCGAACGAGGCGCGGACGGCGCGGTTGATCGATCTGGCCGTCCGACTCATCGAGCCGGTGTTGCTGGTGGTGATGGCGGCCGTTGTGTTGCTGATCGCGCTGGCGTTGCTGATCCCGATCCTGACCGGCGCGTTGGCGGGCATGGGTGGCCCGTGAGGCCGTTGTAGGACTGGATTGGGTACTGGGTGAATCAGTTGGCGAAAGAGTAAGGAGAATCTGCAATGCAAGACAGAAGGCGGAGCGCGTTCACGTTGATCGAGGTACTGCTGGTGATCGCCATCCTCGGCATGCTCGTGGCCTGGGTGGTTCCGAAATTGATGGGGCGCAAGGATCAGGCGATGATCGACATGACCCGCAACACGGTCGCGTCGCGGGGGCCGATCGCGCAAATGCTCGATCTGTACAAGCTGGATGTGGGTAAGTACCCGTCAACGGATGAGGGTCTCAAGGCCCTGTCGGAGAGGCCCGATAGCATCGACGAAGACAGCAATCTCTGGAAAGGCCCGTACGTCAAAGACCCCGACAGCCTGAGGGACCCGTGGGCCAACGAATACCAGTACAAGTCGCCGGGTGACGTGAACACGAACAGCTACGACCTGTGGAGCAACGGCCCGGACGGCCAGGAAGGCACCGAGGACGACATCAAGAACTGGAAGAGCGATCGTTGATCGGTTGGCGAAACGTTCTTCGCCCGGCCATGGGCCCACACTTGCGGCGGGAGATAACCGTTGGGGCACAGAGGTCGACAACCTGCCTTCACGCTGATCGAGGTGTTGCTGGTCCTGTCGCTTCTGGCGTTGCTGACCGGCTGGGTAACGCCGGTGTTGTTTGGCCACCTGAAGTCGCGGAAGCTGACCGAGTCGGCCTCGCAGTTTCGCTCGCTGCTGGTGATCACGCGTGCCCATGCGATGAGCACGGGCAAGCGGTTTCGGATTGGGTGGGATGAGGAGGATCAACAGCCGATCGTGGAATACGAACCCGAACCCATCGACGGTCCGGATGAGTTTGTCGCGTACGAAGCGGAATGGGCCGCCGATGAGATCCTGCTGGATGGGGTGAACTGCCATGAGGTCAGGCTTGGTCGGCCGGTCTACCTGGAGGTCATCGACGAGGACCAGAAAGGGGGGATGTTTGAATCGGGTGGCGCTTTCGAGCAGGAAGAGCTGCGTCCGGAGGTCGTTTTCGATCCGACCGGGCAGGTGGAGTGGGCGACCTTCGTGCTGGCCGATGCCGAGTTGGGTGAGATGCTTGAGGATACAGCGCGGGTGCTCGTGGTGCTTGACGGACGGACCGGAGACGTGTCGGTCAGGCCGCCGTTAACCGAGGAGGAGTTGGCGGAGGCGGGCATCGAGCGGGAGAAGCTGCTGCGACGAGTGGACGAGGGGCGCGACGCACTCGTGGTCGAGCAGGGAGGGGACGTCGGGTCGGACGGCGAGTTCGCCTCGGATCTCGGCGAGCAGCCGCCCACCGACGAGGAACTCCGTTCGGAAGAGTTGGCCGAAATCGAGGAAGTCATGCGCAGGGCAGGCGGTGGACGCTAGAGCGCCAACAGGTCGTTGTCGGTGGTATGGCGGTGCGGCTGTGCTGCTGGAGGTGGTGTTGTCGGTGGCGATCCTGTCGCTGGCGATGATGGTGCTCGGTGCGCAGTTCAGCATCGGGCTGGAGACGGCCCAGTTGTCGCAACGACAGCGCCAGGCGCTGATGCTAGCCGAGTCGGTCCTCTCGCAGATCGAGATGGGTACGCTGGAACTCGATGAGGACGAATTCATCGGCGAGTTCGGCAGCCAGTACCCCGGCTACGCATGGCGCGTGACGACCGAGTCGAGTCCGATCGAGGGGATGAAGCTGCTGACCGTGTCGATCCTGGTGGCTGGGCGCCCGGTCGGCGAGGAGGGCGAGCAGGCGGAACTGGAAAGCTACGAGGAGGTCTTGAGTGTGCGGACGCTGCGGGCCGAGCACATGCCGCTCGACCTGGAGCAGTTCACATCTCCGGATCAGCAAGCGGAGGATCTGTGCGACCAACTCCCGCCGGAGTTCTGCGAGCTGCTCAACGAGTTGGGCATCGACTTGAATGATTTTGACATTCCCAAGCTGATTCAGAAATTGGATATGGAGAGTCTGTTGGAGTTGTTGCCGATGCTGCCGATGCTCGAGCAGTTGCCGCAGGGCCAGATGGGGGGCTCGCTGTGGGACCAGATCCGGCAGCAGATTCAGGCTTACCAGAAGAGCCAACAGCCGGGTGGTGGCGACGATCAGGAGCAGGAGGAAGGCGACGAGGCCGAGCAGGAAGACGGGGGTGAGCAAGAGTCGGATCTGCAAGAGGACGAGCCGGCCGAGACGAAGCCGCCTTCGGAGGGCACACCCATACCCGGAAGCAGGGGGGCAGGGGGGCGGCGAAGATGAGCCGGGCATCAACGCACAGAAGGGGACTGACGCTCCTGGAAATGCTGCTGGCCATGGGTCTGATGGTCGTGGTGATGGGCGTCGTGCAGATGTTCTATGTCGGTTCGCTTCGCACGGCCGACGAAGGCGAGGCGCTGTGCCGTGACGTGGTGCTCGCCCAGGCGGCGTTGCGTCGCATCGCGGAGGACATTCGGTCGTGCAGCGGATTCCTGGCGGCATACGGGCCGGGGATCGCGGGTGACGCGCACTTCATGGTCCTTCACACCGTGCGATTGCCGGACAAGGCGTTGTTTGAAGACCGTAGCATTCGCGACGAGCCGCTGCCGGCCGAATGCGACATCACCAAGATCCAGTATTACGTGGCCGAGGACGAAGAGGAGATGGTGGAGTTGGAGGACGGCACCGAACAGCTTCTTGTGTACGGCCTGGTTCGGTGGGAGCAGAACACGCTGCATCAGCCGGTGTTGGTCGAGCGTGACGACGGGCAATTCGAGGACGAGCGGTTCGACGTGGAATTGTGGGCGGACGAGATCAAGTATTTGGGGTTCCGTTACTTCGACGGTGTGGAGTGGGTGCTGACGTGGGAGGCCGGGCCGGGCAATAGCCTGCCCCAGGCGGTGGAGGTGACGGTCGGCTTCACGCCGGTGACGGAAGAGCAGTTGAAGCTGGAGGAGGAAATCATCGAGTCGCAGCGGCTCGGCGAGCAGGCCGAGCTGCCGGACTATCCCTACGGCGACCGCTACGCCATGGTGGTGCGGGTGCCGCAGGCGGATGTGTTTCTCGGTTCGCGGCTGATGCGTGCCCGCAGTGTGGGTATGGCCAACCTCGGAGAGCAGCAGCGATGATCGGGCGGTCGGGCAGCACGGGTCGTGTTCACCGGCGCGGGGTGATGTTGGCGGCGGTGTTGGTGATTGTGGTTTTGCTGTCGATCCTGGGCCTGAGCTTCGGATTTTCGATGCGGGCGAATCTGCTGGCGACGGGTGCGGTGACGAACGAGCTGCAGGCGAGGCTGGCGGCCGAGGCCGGTGTGCAGCGGTTAATCCAGCTCATGCGGGCCGAGGGGGTGTACGTCAGTGCGTGGCTGAACAACCCCGACAATCTGCATGAAGTGCTGGTGTGGAGTCCGCAGCAGGAGGAGGCGCCGTCGGGGTTCGAGCATCGAAGCGAGTCGACCCGTTCGCGCCGGGACGACCGGCGCGACGACGAAGAACAGCCGGACATGGCCTGGCGGTTCAGTATTGTAGCCGACGATCCGAGCGACGACGAGGAGCGGGTGCGGTTCGGGGTGGTGCCGGAAAACGGCAAGCTGGACATCAATATGGCGTCGCAAGAGCAGTTGACCGCGCTGTTCAGTGAGGTGTTGGACCCGTTGGAGGTGGTCGTCCCGGAATTGGTGGACGCGTTGCTGGACTGGCGGGATGCAGACGACGAACCGCGCGAGAACGGGGCCGAGAACGACTTTTACGTCGAGCGAGAGCCGGTGGGCTACAGAGCCAAGAACGGTGCCTTTGAGACGGTGGAAGAGCTTTTGCTGGTGAAGGGGTTTACGGCCCAAGTGCTGTTCGGCGAAGACTACAATCGCAACGGTCTGCTCGAGGCAAACGAGAACGACGGTGACGCGTCGTTTCCGCTTGACAACGCCGACGGCGAGCTTGACCGCGGGTTACTTCCGTATCTGACGGTGTGGTCGCGCGAGTTGAACCTGGCCAGTGACGGGAGGCCCCGGTTCAATCTTGGCAGCGGAGGTGGGCGTGGGGCCGACGCGGCGGCCGAGCAGTTGGCCGAGTTCTTCGAGCCGGAGGCGGTGGACTACATTCTGGGGGCCGGTGCAGCGGGCGAAGGCGAGACGAACAGCCCGGTCCGGTTGGTGTTGGCCGAGGACAGCCCGCTTACGGTGGAGGACCTGCCCGCCGTACTGGACCGGATCACCACGCTTCCGTATCCGGGCTTCATGGGACTGATCAACGTCAATACAGCCCCCCAGCAGGTGCTTGCGACCATCCCTGAACTTGCCCCGTACGTCGACGATATCCTCGCCGTGCGGGATGATCTCGACGACGAGGCGAAGCTCACGCCTGCGTGGCTGCACACCGATGCGGCCGTGCCGTTGGAGGTGCTGGCCGAGCTGGTCGGAGCCCGGCCGGACTATGGCGTCACCACACGAGCGTCGGTGATCTCGATCGAGTCTCTGGGATACGCGGACCACGTGGGCGTGGTAAAACGGATCAACGTAGTATTGGATATTTCGTGGCCGACGAATCCACAGGTGCTTTACTATCGGGATCTGACCCCGTTGGGTACGGCATACCGCATACGCGAGATGGATCATGAACGTGTCGCTTCAAGCTTTCGCAGGTAGGAAACTGCTGAGCCTGGATTGGGACAGCCGCTGGCTTCGGGTGGTCCAGGCCGTGTCCCAGCGGGGGCGTGTACGTGGCGTGCAGACGGTCTGCGTCGCGATGCCGGCGGAACTGGATCGGTCCGATCCGGCGGCGATGGGGCCTTTCGTCCGCGCGACGCTCCGCGAGCACAAGCTGAACGCCCGGCGTCTGCTGATCGACGTGCCGCGGGATCAGGCGATCCTCAATACACTTACGCTCCCGAGCGGTACCGAGGCGGAACTGCCGGCGGCTGTGCACTTCCAGATCGTCAAGGAGCTGCCATTTGCCCTCGATCAGGCGGTGGTGGATTTTGCGGTCAGCGGAAGCGACGACGAGACGAACAGCGTGGAAGTGCTGGTGGCGGCGGTTCGCAACGATGTCCTGGCGTTCTACCAGCAGATGGCTGAGCACGCGGGTCTGGATCTGGAACGCGTGGGCCTTCGGCCGTATGCGAACCTCGTTTCGGTCGCGCACGTGCAGGCCGACATCCAGAGCGGGCGGACCGTGCTGGTCGATGTTGGGCCGTCGCTCACTGAGATCGACGTGATTCGCGACGGCCGACTCGTGTTCTCGCGGGCGGCGTCGGTGAGTGTGCCCGCCGTTGGGGAGGCGCCGGCAACGGGCCGCGACGCGGGCGAAGCGGGCACGGCGGCCGACCTGCTCTTGGAGGTGACGCGCTCGCTGGAGGCCTACCGGGTGACCGATCCGGGCGTGCGCATCGACCGGATCGTGGTGGCGGGTGCGACGGGTGTGGAGGAACACTTGGCCACGGCGCTGGGGCGGCGGTTCTCGCTCGAGGCGATGCTCTACGATCCGGGCGAACCGTTCACAGGCCAGGGCGAGACGCACGTGTTGCGAGGGTTCAGCGCGGCCATCGGCCTGATCGTCGGTCATGGCCAGCCGGGCAAGGTGTACTTCGATTTCCTCAACCCGAAGAAACCCATTGATTGGTCGGCGGCGCGTGCTCGCAAGATTCGTATGGCCGCGTTGGGGGCGGCTGCGGTACTGGCTGCTGTTGTTGTGGGGGCGAACCGGTACTTGGGCCAGAGGCGCGCCGTACTTGAGGGGGTGCAGCAGCAGGTCAAGCAGTTCGAGCAGGAGGTAGCCGAGTTCGAGGACTTCAAGAAACAGGTGGAGGCGGCGTTGACGTGGCAGCGGGAAGAGGTAATCTGGCTGGAGCACCTCAAGCGGCTTGCGGAACTTTTTCCCGACAATAAGCAGGCGTACGCGACGAACTTGGGCATGTCCTCTACCGGTCGGATTTCGGTCGATCTACGGATGGCGCGTACCGACGTCAGCACCGGACTGGCCGAACGGGCACTCAAGCACGGCTATCGAGCTGTCCCCGGTTCGGCCACGGAGCGGGGCACAGGCGATCGTTACCCCGCCACGGGGAGTCTGCGAATCGAGCTGCCGGAAGGCGGCGGCAGCAACGCGCCGCGGCTATCCGAAGACCCGGATACGGAAACGGGTCCGGCCCGGAAAGATGAGCCAGAGGATACGGCTCCTGATGCCTCTATGCCGGAGGATGGTCAGGACGAGGTGTCAATCGAATCGGATACCCCCGGGCAGTCGCCGGCTCGGCGTGCGAGGAATAGTGGATAGATGTCCAAGCGCGAGAGAATCCTGGCTGTGGTCGTCGGTGCGGTGGCCGTGGTGATGATCGGCTGGAAGCTCGTCGACAAGCTCGTGATCGAACCAGCCGAGCGGCTGGATACGCGCATTCAAGCAGCCAAGCGCAAGTTGGATAATCTTGGTCAGCTGCTGGCGCAGAAGGTTCATTACGTCAGGCAGTGGGACGATTTGGCCGCCAGGACGCTGGCCGTCAGCGATGAGGCCGTTGTGACCGGCCTCGACGCAAAGATCAAGGCTCTGTTGGAGAAGCACAAGCTCCAGCAGGTATCGGTCACGCCGCAGGGCGCCGGCCCGCTGGGCAGGACGAAGCTCCGGCAAGTCCGCTTTGGCGTCAACGCCCAGGGGAAGCTGACGGATGTGGTGGGCCTGTTGTATGGTTTCTATCGCCTGCCCTATCTGGTGCGTATCCGCGACCTGACGCTCAGCCCGGTGGGCAAGTCGAAGGGCGACCAGTTGAAGCTGACGGCCCGCATCGAGACGCTCGTGTTACCGTCGACGAAGATCGTGCCGGATCTTCAGGTCGCGCCAGCGGATGCCAGCGAGGGGGACGGGCCCGGTCGGCTGACCCGTGGTGCAACCCTGGCGTCGTTTGCGGGTATTGCCAGGCGGAATCCGTTCGTCCCATGGGAACCGCCGCCGCCGCCGCCGACAAAACCTCGTGAGGTTGTAACGAAGCCGCCGCCGCGGCAACCGGCTGAGCCGGCTGTCAGGCAGGACCGGGACGCGGACAAGAAGGTCGTCAAGGCGCTGCTGAGCTATTGGGACGAGGACGCGGGTGAGTTGGTCGAGGAAGTCGTGGTAGCGCAGACGGGCAGCGCCCCGACGCGGAAACGTCGCCGCGGCAGCCCAGAGCCGGAGCAGGGAGAGGAAGAGAGAATTCGAGTGGGCGACAAGCTCGACGGTCTGACGTTGGTCAGGATCCACTGGCTGGGGGCGGTGGCCGAGGATGAGGCCGGTAAAAAGACATACGTGTATCCCTTGGGGATGAAATTGTCGCAGCGACAAGAGCTGGCCAATGACACAGATGAAGAGCTTCTTCGAGCATACGAGGCTGTCCATGACGAGCAATGATCGAATCTCGCGGCAAGGGATCGGGCTTCTCGATGCCGAGCCGAGCCGTTGGAGGGACGTAACCATGCGAGAACCGAAAGCGCGAACGCGCTGGCATGAAGGCCTGTCGATGTGGCTGGTGGGGGGGCTGTTGACGGCGGGTCTGGCCGCTGCGGGCGGTCTGTCGGCAGTGGGCCTGGCCTCTTCGGCGATGGCAGCCGAGCCGCAGCAACAGGCCGATGCGGCTTCCTCCCAGCCCATCTCGGCGACCAACTCGAATGATCTGAGCGAAAAGAAACGCCGCGCCCTGCAATCCATAGGGACAGAGCAGGCGTCCACGCAGCCCGCCAAGCCAAGGGTGGGCGAGCCCGCTTCGGACGAGCCGAGCGTCGACGTCGAGCGGCCCCAGCCACCAACGACCAAGCCGGTGGTTGTCCCTCCGCAGACTAGGCGGCCGGCCGGCCCGCCGAGAGTTCAGCCGCGCGAACCGGACGGGGCCACTGTCACCGCCCAAGCCGAGCAGGCGGCTGCAGCCACTACGCGGCCTGCCGATCAGGCCAAGGCAGAGGCGCCGACTCGTCCCGCGCGTCCCTACAACTTCAACTGGGACGAGCGCGAATGGGCTGACGTGCTGGAGGACTTCAGTGTCATCAGCGGCCTGCCGCTGATCGGCGACGACCCGCCGGCCGGGGTGGTGACCTTCCACAACAAGCGCCCCATGACGTTCGCCGAGGCGCAGGCGATGCTCAATGAGCTGCTGTACCATCAGAACTATCACCTGCTGCGCTTTGAGAACTACCTTCTGCTGAAGCGTCTGCCGGAGATCATCCGCATCATCCCGGCCACGGCTTTCTACGACAACGAGGAGGCGTTCCGGGCCGCCAATCGGGGCGACTACGAGTGGGTCCGTATCATGTACACGCCCAGTCGCGGTACGACCAGTGAGTTGATCGAGCGTGCCCGGGGCGTCGTGCCGGACTACTGCCTGATCGGCGGGATCGAAGGCACGAACATCATGACGATCACGTGCATGGCCGGCGATGCCCGCAAGTTCCTCGACTACGTCAAGAAGTTCGAGCGTGAGCTGCCCGATCCGCGAGAGCAAAAAATCTTCAAGCTGGAGCACGTCGAGGCGGCCGATGTCCTGCCCATTCTTCAGCAACTCGTCGACTTCGGCGGCGCCGCGCCGGCGCCACGTGGCAGGCGCACCAAAGCCCCGGCCCCAGGCACCGACGAAGCGGACGAGGTAACCGTTGCGGTTGCCGAGAGCAACAACTGGCTGATCATCAAGGCGCCGTCGGAGAAGATGCGCAAGATTGAGGATCTGATTGCGCTGTTGGACGTACCCGAAGCCGAGGGCGATCTCGGACCGCACGTCTACCAGCTCGAGTACGCCCGTGCCGAAGAGCTGGCCCCCATCATCAGCCAGATCGTCGGTGCGCAGGCACCGGCACGGCGGGGGCGGGCACCTGCCAAGGGCGCTGCCGACAAGCCCACCATCGTCCCCGAGCCCCGAACCAACAGCCTGATCGTCCGGGCCGAGAAGGAGGAACTGGAAGAGATTGAGTCGCTGATCAAGCAGTTCGACGTGGCGGACGTGGAGAAGACCTTCCAGCGGGTCACCCTGAAATACACCGACGCGGAACAGGTGGCCAATACGGTCAACCAGTTGCTGTCGAGCGGTCCTCAGCCTCGCGGGCGCAAAGGACCGGTCGTGGAAGACGTTCAGGTGATTCCGGATCCTGCGGGAGGGGCGGTGTTGGTGCTGGGGGATCCGGATCGGGTGAAAGAGGCGGTGGAGATGATCGCCCAGCTCGATCAGGAGTTGGATTCCGACGCGTTCGAGCACGTGGTGTATCTGGAAGGGGCCACCCCCAGCGCCCTGGCAAAGGTGTTGGCCCCGATGTTCGGCGCGCAGCCCGGGCGCAGGGCAGGCAAGGGTTCGCCCGTGCAGTTCTTGCCCTTTGATGACAGCAATGTGCTATTGGTGGTGGCGCCGCCGAGCGATTGGTCGCGCATCGAGCCGCTTATCAAGGAACTCGATCGACGCGCGGTGGTCAGCGGGCCGAAGGTCTACACGTGGGCGGTCGAGCACGGCGACGCGGATGAGATCGCCGATTCGATCAACCGGGTGCTTGGCGGCGCGGGCAAACGTCGCGGGGGATTGCAGGTTCTCTCGGACGAGCGGACCAACACCGTGCTGGCCCAGTGTGACGAGCAGGATGCCGAGCGGATCGAAGCGCTGGTGAAGATGTTCGACGTGGCCGGCGCGCAGACCGAGCCGCAGTTGATCGAACTGACCAACGCCGATCCAAAAGAGCTTGCCGGCATGCTCGAACCGTTTTTTGGCAGTCCTGGCAAGCGGCCCAAGGGGGCACAGCCGGAGGTGCAGATCGTGCCGGCCGGTACGGGGCTGCTGATTCAGGCGCCGCCGGGCAAGTTCGAGAAGATCACTGAAATGATCGCCAAGCTCGACCAGCCCGGCCTGGCCGACGAGGGTGAAGTCAAGACGTATCCGCTTCAACGGGCCCAGGCAGAAGAAGTGGCCAACACGCTGCGGACGATGCTCCAGGCGCGGGCACAAGAGGCCGGCAAAGGCAAGGGCAGGCGGCCGGAGGTACAGGTCAACGCCGACGCGCGAACGAATCAGGTGGTCGTTTCGGCGCCGGGCTCGCTGATCGCGTTCGCGGACGATCTGATCGCCAAGCTCGACGCCGACGATGCCCCACAGGGTCGCGTGATTCGGATTGTGGAACTGCAAAACGCCGATGGCAATGGCTTGGTGAAGGTGGTTTCACAGGTGATGCCCAGTGGGGGAAAGGGCCGCGCCGCCGGCGGGCTCGTCGTAGCTGCCGACCCCGATGGCAAACGGATGATCCTCACCGGTTTCGCCGAGATGGTCTCCCAGGCCGAAGACCTTATCAAGCAACTGGACGCCGAGGCCGAATCGACGGTCACCGAACTGAAGACGTTCGACCTGCTGAATGCCGATGCGGGAGAGGTAGCCAAGCAGTTACAGACCCTTCTGGCCGACAGGATCAAGCCGCGTGGTGCGGGTGGACCGCCTCCACTGAAGGTAGCCGCGGATACACGCACGCAGACACTGCTGGTGGAAGGTACCCAACCGGACGTTGCCGAGGTGGAGCGCCTGTTGGTTATTCTGGACAAGGCGGTCGAGCCGCGGCCCTTCAACTTCGTTCAGGTCAAGAGCAGCGACTTGACGACTATAGCCGACACCGTCCGACGCATGGCCGAGGCCAGATGGTCGAAGAAGGACATGCCGGTCATCGAGGCCGACTCGTGGATGGGCGGCCTGTACGTCGTGGGTACCGAGGAGCAGTACGAGGCCGTCCGCAAGATGGTCGAGCAGGTCGACAAGGCCGAGCCCGAGTTGCCCATTTCGCGGACGATCGAACTGACTAAGGCGACCGCCGACCCGGAACTGCTCAAAATACTGAAAGACTACGCTGCAGCGTACGGTCTGGAGGTGGCGGTCAACACCGTTGCTGAGCCTGCCTTGGACAGAGACGAGTCCTGGCGACAAGCGATCCGGGACAAGGCGGTCCGGTACGAGGCATCGCCCACGCCCCGTCCGTGCGTGATGCCGATGAACCTGGCCCCGCTGCTCAGGCAGGTCGACGCGATGCTGGGCCAAACCACGCAGCCGGCGGGTTCGGACGAGGCGGCGGCCCCAGCCGAAGCGCCCGCGACGGTTGCGCTTGATGCGGTCGTGAGTGAGCCTCATGCAGAGCAGCTGGACGCGCCTGCGAAGGTAAGCATCACGCTTGACCAAAAGGGTCGACTGATTCTCACCGGTCCGCCGCGCGCCGTCGAAGACCTGGCATACTTTGTCGATTTGATCGATAAGTCGACGCCGGAGAAGTCGGAAGAGGCGCTCGACTTTGAGATTTACCGGCTGACTCATATCGACGCCACAACGGCGGCCGCGATGATCGACAGCATGTTCAATGAGCGGGTGCGGCCCACCCCCCAGCCCAGGCAGGCTCAGCAGAGGCAGACCTCTCAGCAGAGGCAGCAGCAGAGCGCAGAAGAACGGCGCAAACAGGCCGAGGCCCAGAGGCAGCAGGCTCAACAGCAGGCCCAGCAGCGAGCGGCTCAACAGGCGGCGAGTCAACGGGTGCGCCTGCTGGCCGACCCGCGCAACAACTGGCTTTTCATCCGGGCCCGAGCCGAGGACATGGACCCGGTGCTGAAGATGGTGGCGATGATCGATCGCCCGGCTGAGGTCAAAACAGAACTCAAAATCGTACGGCTGGAGAAACTCGAGGCCACGCAGGTCGAGCAGGCGCTCAAGGCAATCCTCGGGTTGGACGGGCGCCGTGCTCCCGCGCGACGGGCTGGGGCGGGGCAACCGCAGACCCCCGCCGACCAGCTGCAGGAGCAGATGCTTCAGCTCGAGGGCGCCGAGGGGTTGTTGACCGAAGCGTCGATCGGCTCGGCCGATCTGATCAAGATCGCCAGCGATCCGGTGGTCAACGCGCTGATGATCAAGGCACCCGAGGGGCCAATGAATCTGATCTTGGGCCTTATTCATCAGCTTGAGGAAAAGGCTCCGCTGCCGACCGAGATCCGGAAGTTTGAGTTAGCTAATGCCCGGGCGGAAGAGGTCGTCCCTCAGCTTGAAAGCATCTTCGGGCAGCAGCGGGGTCGCGCCCGGGGCAAAGGGGCTGAGGCGGCCGGGGGCACGCTTCTGGAGATTGGTGAGGTCACCTTCGCTGCCGACACAAGGACCAACACGGTCATCGCTCGCGGCGTGCCCAAGGACCTCGATGTGGCCGACGGGCTTATCAAGGAACTCGACCGCGAGGGCGACACGACCGAGTTGGAGTTGTTCCCGCTCGAAAACGCCGACGCGACCAGCATGGTTAAGGCTCTACAGGACGTGTACCTCGGCCAAACAACGGGCCGCCGGGGCCGCGGGGGCGCCGCACCGAGCGACATTCGCATCACCGCCGACGTGGGGACCAATACCGTGCTGGTGCGGGCGCCTACGTCGCTTCGTGAACAGATCGGCCGCGATATTCGCGCCATGGACCAGCAGTCGCCGCGGGTGTTCGAGCAGATTGCGGTGCAGCACGCCGACGCCGAGTCCCTTGCTGAGATGTTGCGGGAGATGTTCGGCGGGGGCGTGAGCAGACGTGGAGGTCGTCGCGGGGCGAGCATGGCCGGTCAGGAGGTGCAGATCACCGGCAACTCGGCGGCCAAGCTGATCCTCGTGCGGGCAGCGCAGGACACGGCCGAGCAGATCCGCCAGATGGTGACGGCGCTCGACGTGCCCGAAGCCGGCGCGATGGCGTTCAGGGTGTTCTCGCTTAAGCATGCGGTGGCCAGCGAGATTCTCACCAAGATGCAGCAGATGGTGCAGCAGTTGATGGCGGCGGCACGGCGCAGCCGATCCAGTGTCGATCTGGGTGTCTTCGCCGCAAGTGCGGACGACCGGACGAATTCGCTGGTGGTTGCGGGTCCACCCGAGACGTTCCTGTTGGTGGAACAGGTCCTTCAAAAACTCGACGTTCCCGAAGCTGCGCCGCCCGAGCGAAAAGCGCACGCCGTTCAACTGACAAACTCCGACGCCCGTGACGTGGCGCGTGCCATCAGCGGCCTCTACAGCAGCCAGCGCGGGCGGCGCGGCAGCGACGAACCGCCGCCTCGGGCCGAGTTCAACCAGGCGACCAACACGCTGCTGGTTTACGCTACGGATGAGGAATTCGAGGAAATCAACGAGAAGGTCATCAAAAAGCTGGAAGAGGGGCAGGGCGGTGAGAATACGGAGGTCGTCAAGCTCGCCAATGCCCAGGCGGCCGACCTGGCAAACATTCTCAATCAGACGCTCAATCAGACGGCGCGGACGGGGAAGAGGCCGGTGGTGGTCGCCAACGAGCAGGACAATTCGCTGGTCATTTCGGCCACAGCCGAGAGGCTGGCTTCGATCAAGGAGTTGATCGGCGTACTCGACGTCGCCCCCGACGAGGGCAAGAAGCGAATCATCAAGCCCATCAAGCTACAGTACGCCGATCCGGCCGGAATGGCCGATGCAATCAACCGAGCGTTCCGGCCGCCCGACCGCCGGCCCAAGCCGGAGGACATCGTGACGGCGTCCGGTGAATGGGGCACCAACTCGGTGCTGGTCTCGGCGACCGAGGAGAAGTTTGCGGAAATTCTCAAGCTGGTGGAGGAGATCGACAAGGCCGGCGCGGGCACGCGCGTGAGGAAGGTCATCAACGTGATCAACGCCGACGCCGAGGACGTTGCTCAGTCGCTAATGAGCATCTTCATCTGGCAGGACCGGCGCGCCCAGCGGGGAAGGGCATCCGTGCAGATCCAGCACCTGCGGGGCACGGACAAGATCCTCATAGCCGGCAGCGCAGAGGAGATTCAGGAGGTTGAGGACGTCGCCAGGACGCTCGATACCGTTGAGGCTGATGGCCAGCGCGGCATGCGCGTTATGCGCCTGGCCAATCTTTCCCCGTCCGAGGCCGACGAAATCCTGTGCGACTACCTGCGCAAGGGCGACCGCGGCAACGAGCTGATCGGCGACGTGCGGATCACCCAGTCGCCCAGCATGAGCGCGCTGATCGTCTCGGGTGGCGATCTTCAGCTCGAACAGATCGCCGCCCTGGTCGAGAAGATCGATCAACCGTTCGAGGACGGCGGCTCGGCGCCGCGAATCCTACCGCTCGCCAACGCGCGGGCCAGCCAGATGGCGCAGACCCTGACCCGGATGTTCACCGAGCCTGCTCAGAAACAGTCGCGCGGGCGGGCAGGTGGGGACGAGCTCGTGCCGATCATCGTGGCCGACGAGGCCAGCAATACGCTGATCGTCCGGGCGACGGCGGCCGATTTCTCGCGGATCCGGGAGACGACCCAGCAGATCGACAGCCAGCAGGAGGCGGATTCCGGCGCGGTCCACATCGTCCAGGTGGCCGAGGGTGTCGACGTGGCCCAGCTTGCCCGCGAGATCGAACGCGTCATCAACACGGGTGAGCAATACAAGGCCCGTAAGAACCCCGGCACGGTGCCGTCTCAGGTCAGCATCGGCGTCGACGAGCGCACCGGATCGCTGCTGGTCTCCGGCTCGCCCGAGCAATACACCGAGGTCGAGCGGCTCGTGCGTCAATTGGAGGAACTCAAGCCCACGGGCAAGCTCACCCTGAAGATCATCGACCTGAAGAACATCGACTCGGCCCGCGTCCAGCAGGTGCTCGATCAGATCCTCGAAAAGCAGGGCAGCGGTCGCTCAACCCAGCGGGGCTCGACGCCGGTGCGGCGGCAAGCGCCCCGGCAGCCGCGAGGTCGGCGCGGCGAACTTCCGACCGATATGCTAAAGTCTCCCTCACCTGTACTCGGGATGAGGAACAATACGATGCTTGCAAGTTGTTTGGCTCTTGCCGTGCTGGCCCAGGCTCCGGCCGAAGCGGTCAGCGCACCGACGACCCAGCCGTCCGGGTCGGTTACCACACCAACGACCCAGCCGTCCGAGGCGCGAGCGACTGAGACCCAGCCGGTTACGGTCAAGGAAGCGCAGATCGAGGGCGAAGTCGACTACGCCCTTTTAGATGATCGAACGGTCGTCCTACGCGGCGACGAAAAAGATTTGGCCATTCTGGAGGCGATCATTTCGCAGATCGACGAGGCCGGCCCGCAGCAGACGATAAGACTCTTCAGCCTGAAAAACGCCCAGGCGGCTGACATGGCCCCGATGCTTCAGAGCGTCTATCAGAAGATTCAGGCGGCCAGACCGTACTCGCGTCCCGAGGACACCATCACCATCATCGCCGAGCCTCACAGCAATTCGCTGCTGGTCTCTGCGCTGGAGGAGCGTTTCGACGAGATCGACATGCTGATCAAGCAACTCGACGCCAAGCCGCAGTTGCCGCCGGTGACGCTGAAGACGTTCAATCTCAAGCACATACAGGCCGAGGAGGCCAAGGCCACGTTGGAAAGCCTGCTCCAGAAGATCCGGGCCAAGAGCAAGGCTTCCACCGAGCAGATCACCATCGAAGCCGACGACAGGACGAACTCCCTGCTGATCACCGCGTCGGAACAGGATTTCGCCCAGATCGAGAAGTTCATCAATACGATCGATGTGCCGCCGGCGTTTGGCACGGCTGAGATGGTCATCATCAGCCTGACCAACGCCGACGCCGACGCCATGGCCAAGGTGATCGACGAGATGCTTAAGGTTGCCCCGGCCGGAGGCAAGGCGGCACGCTCGCTGGCCGAGCAGATCCGACGCCTGCGACTGCGGGCCAAGACCGAAGACGAGTTGGCCGATCTACCCGAACTCGACCTGGAAAAGCCCATCAAGGTCATCCCCGAGCCGGGCACCAATTCGCTGATCGTCAGCTCCAACGCCGACAACCTCAAGGCCATGGAGAAGGTCATCGAGCTGCTCGACCGCGTGCCGATCTGGCATGAGGTAATGGTTCGTATCTTCATGCTCGAGCACGCCGACGCCGACGAGCTCGCCAAGATGCTCACCGACATGTTCAAGCAGGGCCAGGGCCTGCCCAGCCGCCCCGGTGGCAAGGCCCGCGACGGCGCGGTGGCCAAGAGTCTCATTGGCGAGGCCTGGGCCTACAACGTCAGTATCTCGGCCGACGCTCGTACAAACGCCCTTGTCGTCAGCGGACGCGAGGAAGCGCTGGCCCTGGCCGAAACGCTCGTGGGCAAGCTCGATCAGCCGGGCATTGGCGTGAAGTTCCCCATCCGCCTGTTCGAGCTGGAGAACGCCGACGCCCAGCGCATCGCCACGGTCATCCAGCAGATGATGGACCGCCGCCTCGAAGCCCTCAAGAAGCTGGGGCAGGGCACGCTGGAGCGCGAGCGAGTGTTCATCGAGGCGGACATCCGCAGCAACATGCTGATTGTTTCGGCCAAGGATGAGAACTATCAGGAAATCGTCGAGCTGGCGCAGAAGCTTGACTCGGCCCCCAACGCCCTCATCGATCAGATCCGCATCATTAATCTGGAGAAGACGCAGGCCAATTCACTCAAGCCGAAGATAGAGGCTTTGTGGCAGCGCCGAGCGGCGTTGCGCAAGGCGGGGGGCGGGCTGCCCGAGGATCAACCGGTTATCGAAGCCGACGAGCGGAGCAACTCGCTGGTCATCGCCGCCAACATCGAGGACTTCCAGATGATCGAGCGTCTGGTGACCATGTTGGAGGCCCAGCCGCTCGCTCCCATCGCCGACATACGGCTGATCCCACTGGAGAATAACGACGCCAGCGTGGTTGCACCCATGGTTAAGAAGCTCTTCGACGAGCGGGTGAAAATGCGTCTTGTCCCGGGCGCGCAGCCCCTGCCGTCCGACCAGATCGCTGTCGAGTTCGACCAGGCCACCAACTCCCTGATTGTGGCTTCGAGCATCGAGAACTACGAAGCCATTGTCGCTCTGGTCAGCAAAGTCGACGTCGAGGTGCCCATTGGCGGTGTGATGCAATTCTTCACGCTTCAATACGCCGACGCCAACCGCGTAGCCGAGATCGTCACGAATCTTTTCAAGGAGGGACTCTGGAAGCCCGGCAGCCTGGGCGCCGACACGCCGATCTCCGAGGCCCGAGACAAGGTGGTGGTACAGATCGACGAACGGACCAACACCATCATCGTGTCGGCCAGCAAGGAAAACTACTCGATCATCGAGGCCCTGATCCAGCAGGTGGACGTTGAGGAGGATTTCCTGGTCGGCAACCTACAGCTCTTCACGCTCAAGTACGCCGACGCGATCAAGATGGCTGCCTTGCTGGAAGATCTATTCGACAAGATGTCGTCGGCCAAGAAGTCGGTCGTCCAGACCGTCGAGCTGCCAATGACCATCATCCCCGAGCCCAACACCAACACCCTGCTTATCGCGGGCTCGCGCGACGGACTGACCCGCGCCGCGAATCTGATCGAACGCTTCGACCGCCGGGCCGGGGCGCCGACCTCGGAATTCCGCGTCTACCAACTCCAGCAGGCCGACGCCATTCGGATCCAGCCGGTGGTCGAGAACCTCTTTAAAGAGCGACAGCCGGAAGGGCAGAAATCGGCCCCCTTCGTGGTCGAGGCCGACGCGGGCTCCAACAGCCTGATCGTCAGCGCATCCCGTGAGGACCACGACTTGGTCTCCTCACTCGTGGCCATGCTCGATCGTCCAAGCAGCACGTCCGAGCAGGTCCGCATCTTCCCCCTAAAGAAGGGCAAGGCGGCGGATATGCGCCAGATCCTCGACGACCTGTACTCCAAGCGAAAAGGTACCGGCCAAGAGCAGACGCTGGTGTTGGGGGTCGATGAGCGGACCAACTCGTTACTGGCCTCAGGCGGACCCGGCGACCTGGCCGACGTGGAGACGGTCATTCAACGCCTGGACACCACCGAGCCGGTAGACAAGCAGACCGTTCGCATCTTCCGCCTCAAGCAGGCCGACGCTGAAAAGATGGCCGAGCTTTTGGGCCAGATTATGGAGGGCAAGGCAGGCGGCGCCGCCGGTGGCACGAGTACGGAGATCCAGTCGGTGCTCGTATCCTTCGTCGACGTGGACGAGGGCGGGCAGGAACAAGTGCACAACCTGCTGCGCGAGCGGGTGCAGATCATCCCCGACATCCGGATCAACTCACTGATTGTGATTGCCCCGTCGGACAGCATGAGCATGCTGGAGAGCCTGATCAAGAAGCTCGACGGCATCGACGCCGAACTGGCGGAGGTCCGCGTCTTCCGATTGCTGAACGCCGACGCCGCCGAGACGGTCAAGACGCTCGAAAAGCTCTTCCAGGTCGGGTCGGAGGCCGCCCGCGGAGAAGGCGAGGAGGAGCGGCGGCTCGTGCTCGGCGGCGCACTGGGCGGCGAGGGGGCTACGGTGGGCGGCCGGGCGTGGCTGACCTTTACCGAAGACACACGCACCAACTCGGTGATCGCTGCCGGCAGCAAGGAGTATCTCCAACTTGCCGAGGACCTGATTCTGCGGCTGGACAACGAGGCCATCGAGGAGCGGTTGACAAAAGTGGTCGAACTCCGCAATGCCGACGCCGAGTTGGTGCAGTCGGCTCTAAGCGATTTCGTGGATAAGGAGGCTGAGCGGTACTCGGAGTTGGGCGAGGAGGCGGCGCTGCGGAAGATCGAGCGCGAAGTCTCGGTGGTGGCGTACGAGGAGACCAATCAGTTGATGTTGTCGGTCAGCCCGCGCTACGAGTCGCAGATTATGCAGTTGGTGAACGACCTCGATCAGCCGCCGCCGCAGGTGATGATCCAGGCCATGCTGGCCGAGGTGACGCTCAACGACCGGATGGAGATGGGCTTTGAGTTTGCCTTGCAGGACCTGTTGTTCAGCAGCACAGCTCGCGTCGGCAACAACAACATGCTGGAGAGCAACAACTTCGACGTGGTGTTCGGCAGCGACCTGGGCGCCGCCGGCACGGGACTGGGTGGCTTCAGCTTCACCGTCACCGGCGAGGATATGGCTTTGCTGATGCGGATGCTCGAAGCCGAAGGGCAGTTGGAGGTCATCTCGGCCCCACGCATCATGGCCATGCACAAGAAGGAGGCCAACATTACCGTTGGCCAGGAGGTGCCGTTCGTCCGAAATGTCAACTTCACGGAGGGCGGTCAGACCCAATCCAGCGTCGAATACGAGAAGGTAGGCGTCATTCTCAAGGTCACTCCGCAGATCAACCCGGACGGGTTCGTGATCATGGAGGTCGAGCCGGAGATCTCCTCGATCACCAGTAGCAGCGTGACGATCAGCGAGGGCTTGCAGGTTCCCATCTTTAACGAACGCAGCGCGTCGACCACGATCACGGTCAGAGACGGTGAGTCGGCCGTCATTGGGGGCCTGATGACCACCAGCGAGGACAGGGCCGTCAACAAGGTGCCCATACTGGGCGACATCCCGATTCTCGGAAACCTGTTTCGGGCCACGACCAACCAGAAGAGCAAAACTGAATTGCTGATCGTGCTTACCCCGCGCGTCGTCCGCACCGCGGAGGACTTGCGGGCATTGTCCGTTCAAGAGCGCGACAAGGGGCACATGCCTGACACCGTGCTGACCAGTCCCCTTATGGAGGAGCTGCGCGTTACGCCCCAGGAGGAAGTCTCGCCACCTCCCGAGGCCGAACCCGCAGAGCAACCTCAGGAGCCCAAGCCGGTACGATATGAGATTCCAGTACCAGGAACGTATGGGCCTTCGAAGGCCCAGATCGGCGCGGCGGTGGCCGCGCCGGAGGCACAGCGAATCAGTGCCACCGATGAGTTTGGCAGGGACTATGAATACTATCTCCGCCAGCGCCGGTAGAGTGTTCCTCGCGTCGACGATCGCAGCCATCGTGGCCGGTGTCGTCTTGACGGGCTGCGCGGCCTTTCCCGGCGACGGTGCAAGTCCGGGCCAGATCGCCAGAGCGCCAACCCAATCGGATATCGTCGAAATGGTCGCCATCTACGACCCCTTCCCCTGGCTGTTTGACCCGGATGACGACACGGGCAAGGTGGTAGGAATCCGCATCCGCTCGCTGTTCCTGATCTCCGGGAAGACGAAGAAGGGCGTCTTCGGCGATGGCACGTTGCGCATGACGCTCTACGTGGTGCAGCATCCTCCCGGGTTGCGCCCGGTGCGCGAAAAACTCTACGAATGGCAGTTCGAAAAGGTCCAGGCGGTAAACTCGCGCGTGGCCAAGAAGACATGGATGGGCTACGGCTACATGTTCGATCTTCCCTGGTCGGAGGAGATGGATCTGACCGGGCGGGAGATCGCCTTGGGCATCGACTACATACGGACGGATGGGAAGCTCGTCCGTGAAAGGCCCAAATACTTCCAGGTGATGGCCGGCGGCTGATTGAGCCTGTTCATCGGTTGGGGGTCCCATTACAATCCGGGGCAGCACGGACGCCCCTAGCGGCGCTGGGACTCGCTCTGCGTGTGCCGTGGTTGGTAGGAGATCGCCGAATGCAGAAAACGCTCGAGAAGTACCGTAAGCAGATTCAGTCCGGGCGCGTGAACCCCCTGGTGCACTGGGACGGCCGGACCAGCGGCGTGATATTCGATCCGTCGCGTGACGGCGTGCCTCTGGAAATGATGAGTTTTCACGCATATCGCCTCCAGGACGGGCCCTTTACGATCCATACCGGCGAGAATGAGTATGCGTTCGTTCCGGCCGACGCCCGTTACGAAGTCGAGGTGGGCAAGCAGGTCTTCCGCGGCCATCGGCAGGGCGGGCCGTTCGCCGCGCTGCCCGAAACAAGCAGCGCCGAAGCGGTTTATGTGCCACGCGACGCGACGTGCCAGCTTTCAGGAACGGGAGAACTGGTGGCCTTCGCCGCGCCGGCGAACGGAGACAAGCCGCCGGTGCGGGTCGCGCCCGGCGAGCGACCCAATCTGCGTCGGGGCACGGGCACCTGGCACCGCGACGTGATCACGCTGTTCACACCCGACGACGTCACGACCAATCTGGTCGGCGGCGAAACCTATAGCCCGCCTTCCCTATGGTCGGGTACACCGATCCACGTGCACGATCTCGACGATCCCGACCACAGCCAGTCCGATCACGAGGAGGTGTACTATCACCTCGCGCGGCTGACGGACGGCAAGTGGGGGCCCTATGGCGTGCAGCTACTGTTTGACGATCAGGGGCTCGACCAGGCGTATATGATTCACCATCGCAGCGCGTTCGCCATACCCGGCGCGGCGCACCCGGTTGTGGCTGGACCGGTGAGCGATATGCTGTACATCTGGGCGCTGGCGGGAACCAGTTCGGCTTTGGCTATGATGGACATCCCCGAATTCGGGTATCTCCAGAAAGTGGCCAGGATCATCGATCAGTTCGAGGCGGATCGCGGCCCGGCCGTCCTCTCCGCAGCACAATTCGAGCAGGCCGTACGCGAACAGAATCTCACCGATTTCCAGGCAAAGGTCTGCCGGCTGCACCTGACGGAGCGCGGCTTTGTGATCGGCCAGCAATGATGGGGCCGGTCCGAAGGCCCTTTGATTGATGGAGGCCTGCGCGATGGCCAACCGAAACTTCTCGATGGTTGAGTATTTCAACCGGCGGTGCGCCGAGGTCCGTCCACGCTTGGCCTTCCACGGCCGCACCAGGAGCGACTGGCAGCGCTGGCGGCGCAGCCTGCTGACCGAACTGAAACGGGTGCTTGGCGAGATGCCTCGGACCGTGCCGCTGCGTTCGGAGGTGGTGTGGGAAACCGAGGAGGACGGACTGCTCAAGCGGCGCGTTGTGTTTGACAGCGAGCGCCACATGTCGGTTCCTGGTTTGCTGTATGTTCCGGCCGATCGACCCGCCGGCAAGCGCCTGCCCGCGATTTTGTGCTGTCACGGTCACGGGTTCCGCGGCAAGGACAACGTGATGGGCGTGCATCTGGCAAATGCCGAGCGCGAAACCTCAATTCGCCAGGCGAACTACGACTACGGGCTTCAAATGGCCCGACATGGGTTCGTCACCTTCGCCGTGGATTGGCGGGTCTTCGGCGAGCGGCGCGACGGGCGCGACCCGTATCCCGGACGCGATCCCTGCAACGTGCACTTCGTTCGCGGGCAGGTGCTGGGCATCAATCTGCTGACGCTGAACATCTGGGACGGTATGCGGGCGATCGACTTCCTTCAGACACGCAAGGAGGTCGCCCCGAAGCGCATCGGGTGCATGGGCCTGAGCTTCGGCGGGACGATGACGACGTGGCTGTCGCTGCTGGATCGGCGCATTCGGGCCACGGATATCATCTGTTACGCGGACACGTTTCCTCGCTTCGGCATCGCTCGCGCCAACTTCTGCGGCAGTCAGATTCTTCCCGGGCTCTACCGGCTTTGCGATGTGGGCGACCTGGCCGGTCTGACCGCGCCGCGCCCCCTGCTGATGGAGATCGGGCTTTACGATAGCTGCTTCCTGTACGAGGATGCCGTAGTGGCGCGCGACCAGGCGCGCAAGATCTACCGCGCCGCAGGCGTTGAGGACCGCTTCGAGGTCGACGAGTTCCCCGGTGAGCATGGCTTCGGTGGGCGCAAGGCTTTTACGTTCTTCGATCGCTGGTTGCGGCGCTAGTTCGAAGGTGTCGTGGCATTTATACCTGTCGGACCTCTGGCATGTGCCGTTCGATCGGACTTTGGCCGGGCGCCTTGCTCCTGATCGTCATGGCGCTTGGCTGCGAGCCCAAGTCACAGGATAGGAGGCCGCAGCAGCCGGCGGCGCCTCCGGACCCGGTGGCTGTCCTGCGCGATTTGCGCCGATGTCACCACGCTCGCCAGTATCGACAGATGGAGCGGCTGGTCGTCGAGGGCCGCCGCAACGAGTTGATCGACGCGCTTATGGGGGTCGATCAGCTTCTGGCTGCCAATCGACGGCTAAAGGAACTGGTGGCCGAGCGGATCGGTCCCGAGGCCGCGCCGTGGTGGGACCTGTCGTTGATCGAAAACGGGCTGGGGCCTTTCTCGCGCGATGTCGACGTTGTGGCCGTGCAGGTGGACGGACCTCACGCGAGCGTAACGATTCAGGTGGCCCAGAGAGTACCGCTTCTGGAAATGGAATTCGTTCGCGAGCCGCCGGGTCCCTGGCGCTATGTACCCGACCCGCCCATTCCAGGTATGGCCGAGCAACTGCGTGAGTTGGCCCGCAACCTCGACTCGCTTGCCGACCAGTTAAAGGACAGCACAACGACGCCCGAGCAATTCGAGCGGAGTTTTCGCCGGCAGGTCTTGCCTCTGCTGCGATCGCTTGGGCAGATGGACGACGAATAGACGGGCCCTGGCGACGAGGTAAACGGTTCACTCATCTCCGGATCCCGTGGCTTCGCGATACTCCTCCAGCCAAGCCATCTGAATGGCTTCGAGGCGGCTCTCGCTTGACGTTGCAGCGTCGTCCCCAAAGTCGTCCAGCTCGCACACCCAGCGGTGCAGGTCCGTGAAGCGAACCGTCAACGGATCGACGTCGGGCCGGGCTTCGTGCAACGCGATGCCGATATCTTCCGCATCGGTCCACTTGAGACTCACTGCCATGCGCGCCTCCTTGTGACGATCTGCAGCGGGCTAGCCCAAGTTACGCAGTTGAGTGGCAAGAATGGCCCTGATCATAGCGCCAGGGCCGGTTTTCGTCGAAAGTCTTCACTACACTTGTGTGGCCCCTTCGAGGTATCGCAACCTCTGGGGGAGCGT
>Ga0307379_10001749_pt1 | contig 33494 bp, 18 predicted proteins | sample UN2MG_FD_202237 | JGI IMG/M metagenome (GOLD analysis project Ga0307379, IMG submission 202237) | Soil microbial communities from Risofladan, Vaasa, Finland - UN-2 | ecosystem: Environmental > Terrestrial > Soil > Coastal area > Acid sulfate soil | place: Finland: Risofladan, Vaasa | collected...
GGGCGGAGGACGCGGGCGTCGGCCCAGTCGGCGTGATCGCCCAGGTCCATCTGTTCGCCGAAATCCACCAGAAGCGTCAGCTCTTTGACACCGGTCACGTCGATGTTCAGATCCTGCGCCGCGTCTCGCCCCGTTACGGGGTCGCTGTTGAACAGGTTGTGCCCATCGCCGAGTACGCGGAACACGACGTCTCCCCGCGGACGGACGGCGTCATCGATGCCGATGGTGGCGCAGAAGCGCTCGAACTCGCCGGCCAGCGCGTAGACGAGCTGCGTCCTGGCGTGCACGCCGAGGCCCTTCTCAAAAACGTGGTTGTCCAGGCGGATCGGCGCGTTCGTTACGCTGGCGTCCAGGCGCACCGGCCAGGGAGCGTGCAGCAGGCCCTGGACGTCCTGACGCACCGGCTCCAGGTCACTGACGTAGACCACACGGTCGCTGTGCAGTGTGATTGTCCGGACCCAATCGCAGGACAATTCCAGCCGTGCGCCGAAACTCGTTTCAAAGGCAACCTGCGCATCCCCTGAAGGCAACAGGCGGGCCGACAGCACGGCGCCGTCGGCCAGGTGGATGCGGGCCGGCGCCGGTCCGGTCGGCGCGATGCCCCGGGCGCAGACCAGGGCGTAGATGGATGACACGTCGAAGGCGCGCTCTTGTTCGTTGAAGACGAAGCGCCCGCGTGTCGGCCCCAGCGAGACGATGGTGCCGCGGACGGCCTTGACGCCCTGCTCCGTCCGGCTGACCAGGACGTCCTTGCCCGGCAGCCGAGCGGCGCGTTCGTTCTCGAAGACCTCCCGGGCCTGAGGCGGGTCGGGGTCGGCCGGGAACCGGATGGCGGCCAACTGCTCGAACTTCAAGGCGACCGACTCGGCGAAGGCGGTGCGCACCGCGATCCCGTCGTCAATGGCGGCCACGATTCGGCCGGTGAGATGCCCGCCGTCGGCCAAGTGGAAGTCCGTGTCGTCCGCCGACGTCCGCGGTGGTTGCTGCGGCGTGTCGAAGACGATGCGTTCGACCTGGTCAAGCCGTAGTTGCAGCGCGGTTCCGTCAACGTGCAGGCGGAGAACGTCGTTGGGACCGATGCCGGCGTATTGGCCGTGCAGAAACGAGCCGTCGATGGTGCGCACCTCGACCTGCGCGGCGCCGCTGCCCGCTGCGGGCACGATCGCGACGCCGGCCCAGACCACCGCCCACAGGCCGACCACGCCGCGACCGCCACGTCGAATGCCGGACAATACACTCACGGACTTCTACGGCTCCTGCGAAAGCTGCTCATAGTACTGTTCGACCAGCCGGCGATAGCGATCGGGGAAGTTCTCCTTGAGCACCTGAACGATGCGTTCGCGCTCGGCCGGTTGCATCGCGCCCCAGGCCTCACCGGGGTTCGCGACGCGCTGGTCGATCCTCTGTTGTTGCGAGCCCGGCCCTTGCGGCAGATGCGAATCCCGCATGGGTTGCTGCGTCCGGTCGGAGCCGGAACCGGGCCGGGACTGACCGCCACCGCCGGCGCCGCTCTGCTCCTGCTGCTGGGCTTCCTCGATGAGTCTGTCGAGAATCTCCACCGCCATGCCCTGGCGCTCCTGCACACGCTGCCCGGTATCGTCGTTGGCCATCCGGCGGGTGGCGTAGGTCATCAGGTCGGTCACGTCGCCGAGGCCATCCGGTATGCGGGTCCGCACTTCGGCCAGCATCTGCCGGGCGGTCACCTGGAGGCGCTGCGGGGCGTCCTGAAATCGTTCCAGCATGTCCAGCAGCGACCGAGTCGCCTCGACGTACTTCAGGTTGCCCAACTCGCAGTAGCCTTTGAGGTAATGGACCTCGGCGCTCGCGTGGGTGTACTGCTCGACCCGCAGTGGCAGGGCCAGCAGGGCGGCGATCTTCCGCTCGGCCTGTTCCAGGTCGTCGGCGGCCACCAGGGCCTTGATTTCATAGACGGCCGCGTTGGCCGCCAGGTACGGGTCCAGGCTCTGCGTGAGCGGTTTCATCGCGCCGGTGGCGTCGGCGAAGCGATCCTCGTCGAATGCGGCCAGCCCGGACCGAAACTCCTGCGACAGCAGTGCGAGGGCTTCGAGCAGAAAACCCGCTGCGTCCTCCGTCTCCTTGCGCTCGGCCCAGCGCTGGGTGATGAACGTCTTGACGGCTTCGTCGTACAGGTCGGAATCAGCAACGTTCCGGACGAACCGGTCGGTGAGTTCGTCTCCAGTCGCCGTGCCATCAGCCGCGACCGCTCGCGGTGCCAGGGCCGGCAGAACGAGGATGCATCCCAGAAGGAACGCGCCCACGCCGCGCGAATGGCACGCTACGGCCCGCGGTCGCGAGCCTGGTCGCCGTCGCTGGCGGCCGGGTTCCGCGTCGCCGATCCGGCGGACCGGATTCATGACCTGCACTACGTTGCTCGCTACCGGGCACTTGCTGATGTTCATTCGTCGTTCGCTATTGCTCTTCCGCCTGTTCGCGCATCTCTGAGGCGATTCGGGCCAGCTCGCCCTGCCGGTCTTCGAGTTGCCGGACGACGCGGCAAACCTCTTGTGCCGGTTCTTCCTCCGCCTGGCGAGCCTGTTCGGCGGTTGCGGTACGCACGTTGATGCGCACTTGGGCCGCTCGAAGGAGCTTCAGTTCCGCCGACGGGGGCAGCAGGGGGCTGCTGTCACCGGGCTGACCCTCCTGGCCGTCGGGTTGCCCCTCCTGATCCTGCTTGCGCTGGACGGCTTCGATGAGTTCTCGCAGGGCGGCCGCGATCTGCTCCTGGATCGCCTGGGTCAGCGGGCCGACCGAGAGACTCGACAGCCGATCGGCCGCAACGCTCATGTCCTGCTGAATCTGCTCGACCACGCGCGGGAAGGCGATCGTCGTCCCTTCCTCCTGGAGAATGTGCAGGCAGGTTCCGGCTTCGGCGGCCAACTCGCGTTGGCCTTCGGCCAGTTCGGCCACCCGCAAGCGGTCCGGCCGGGTCAGCGCGGGCGTGCCGCGGGCGTGGATGGCCACCGTGTCGGTGTTGATCGCGAGCTGCCGGGAGAGCATCTCGGCGAACCGGCCCTCGAGATCGCGCAGCAGTTCCGCACGTTCCTCGCGGCGAAGCTGATGGAGTTCGTCTTCGAGTTGCCGGCGGGCGTCGTTCAGTTCGTCGATGGCCCGGTCCTGATCCTCGGTGGCCTCGTCGGGATTCTGGCGGTCGAGGTCGTCGGCCGCGTCCAGCATGTGGCCCTGAGCCTGTTCGACGTTCTGCTGGCCGGGTGCGGGCTGCTGCTCCGCCCGGCCTCCGGGTTGGGCGCCTTTCATCCTGTCGGCCAGGTCGCCGGTTTTGTCGGCGGTCTTGCGTTGCTCGGTCCCTGCGTCGGTGGGGTCGCCGGGCGGAGTCTCTTCGCTCAATCGTTCGGCCTCTTCCTGCAACCGATGCCGGGCGCGCCGTAGATCATCGAGAGCCTGATCCTGCTCTTGCCGGGCTCCGCTTGTGTCGCCCTGCTCGACCTTGTCGGCGGCACCCCGCATGTTCTCGGCGGCGGAGTCGATCGAGTCGGCCGCCTGTCCGGTGGGCTCCTGGGCGTCCGGCGCCGCCTCCGCATCGGGGACCGGCTCGATATCGCGAACGTCCTGGGCCAACTGGTCGGCCTGCTCGGCGAGCTGTTGCTGGTCGGTCGCCGCTTGCGGGCTTTGGTCCGCGGGTGACTCGTCGGCCGCTTCGCGTTGTGCCTGCTGTTGTTCGATCAGCTTGTCCAGCCGTTGCAGGGCCTGACCGATCTGGCCCGCCCGCCGGGCCGCCGCGGCCGATCGGGACGCGTCGCTGCGTTGCTGCTGTTGCTCCTCCAGCAGTTCTTCGAGTTCGCGACCCAGCCGGCGCAACTGCTCGATTCGCTGGCGGCGGTTCTCCGCGTCACCGTGCTGCATGAGCAGGGTTAGGACGCCCTCCAGATCGGCCAGCAGTTGCTCCTGCTCGTCGTGAGCCCGCAGGAGCTGAGCGTCGTCGGCGAGCATGGCCACGAGCTCTTCCACCTTGTCGTCGATGTCGGACCGGCCGATGCGCTCGAGCGCCGCCGACAGCTTGGCGGCGTTGTCGGGTTCGGTCTCGGCCAGCTTCTCGTACAGGCGGAACATCCGGTCCTGCAGACGGCGGATTCGATCCTGGATCATCTGCTGCTTGGCGGGCAGCGGCTTGGTGATTTCGGTTGGTTGCGGTGCGTCCTGCTGTGCAAACGCCGAGGCCGCGCAGGCCAGGAGCGCGGTCCAGAGCACTTTGATGAATCGCGGTGTCGGTTTCATGACAAGGCCCGATCCGGCGAAGCGACGCCGCCTCTAGGAATCGTCGAATATCTCCGCCGCCTGGCGTTCGATCTCCTCGACCGTCTCTTCGTTGACTTCCTTCTGCAAGCGCAGAATCTCGCGCAGCAGAGTCACCGTCTCCTGGAATCCCTCCCATTTTAGCATGTTGGCCAGGGCCGCCTGCATGGTCGCCAGCACCTCGACCTGTTGCGGATCGATGCGCGAGGCCAGGTCGGGCATTTCGCCCGGTTGCGCACGGGAAACCCTGCGCAGCGCGTCGGCGGCGGCCCCGAGATCGCGCCTGGCCAGCCGCGTCAGCGGCGCGATGATCCCCTCGCCCAGGCGCTGTCGGACGTCATCCGTATCGAGCCGGTTGACCTGCATCCGTGCCAGGATCTGCTCGAACTGCTGGCGGATGGCGTTCACCTGCCCGGCGATCTGGCGCTGGCCGCGCTCGGCGGCGGCGACTTCGGCCATCGCGTCCTGGCGATCCTCGTCGCGGGCCAGCCGGTCCATCGCGGTCAACAGCCGCCGGCGCAATTGCTCCTGGGCGCTGACCGCACGCTCGAAATCACGGCGGTACTCCTGCTCGCGGCGGGCCAACTCGGCCAGCAACTCGTCGCGAGCCACGATTCGCAGCGTGACGGCGGTGGCCGACGCCTCGTTAGGGCCCGACACGTCGTCCAGGTCAGACGCCCGGGCGAACAGCGTGACGCGGTCGCCGACCAGGCCGGCCAGAGACGCCACGGCCAAGTCGGTCCGATGGTTGAATCGCTTCGCGCCGGAGGAGAACGCGGGAAGCGGAATCGTCCGCTCGGTCTCGCCCTCGCGGGCGATCTGGTAGACGAGTTCGACGTGGGCCAGGCCGTAGTCGTCGCGGAAGTCCAGCTCGACCGGCAGGATCGCCTCGTGGGTGATCAGGTCACCCACACCGGGAAGACTCATGCGCACCTGCGGCGGCTGATCCCTCAGTAGGCGAATGTCGAACCGAGCCGGCCTGCTGTTCTCCAGGCCAACCTCGTCCAGCAAGGCGAAGTGGAGTGTCTGCGACCGCGTCGGGCGCAGCGTCACCCGCCAGACATCGCCCTGTCGGACCGCGTCGGCAACGTGGTCCTGTCCGGCGAGGAGCCTGGCCTGCTGAACGGGCTTGTTCGGTTCGATGCTCAGCGTGACCTCGCTGCCCGGCAGCACTTCGACCGAGCGGCGCCGGTCTGGCAGCGTGAAGGGCTCCAGGCCGGTATATGCCGGCGGCGTGACGTGGATCGTGGCCCGCTCGACCTTCGGCCGGTCGGTCAATACGGCCCGAAAAGTCTCCGTGCGGTCATCGCCGCCTTCCAGATAAAACTCGAACGCCTCGGTGGCCCGTCTGAAGGTGTAGCGGTAACCGTGGTCGCCCACGCGGATCATGTGTTCTCGCCCGGTTTTGCCGGAGTCGTGGGTAAAGACGATGTCCACCAGCTCCGGCGCCTCATACGCGTCGGGAACGTAGGCCCGAACCTCCAGGTCGTCGCCGCGGGCCCCGCGCAGAACACCCTCGGGCAGATCGACCACCAGCCGGGTCTTCTTCGGCCAGGGCGTATCGCCGAGCAACACCGCCCGGTCGAACCAGATGCCCATCGTTTCCGGGGCCAGCAGAAAGGCCAGCGTGACCAGGGCCACGACTCCGGTGGCGACGGCACTGCTGCGCCGTGCCCGGCCGTGATTGAGCACGTCGGTCAGGGGGAGGGTGGCGACGTCGTCCGAGGCCCGGTCCAGCACGACGGCCATCAGGTCCGGGGAGTTGGACTCCGGCGCCCCGACCTGCCCGCGGTGGAACCGGACGGCGGAGATCAACTCGCTGCGGAGCCCGGGAAAGCGCCGCTCGACCAGCAGGGCCATCTCCGCCGGACCCAGCGGTCTGCCGAACGGGACCAGCGTCCGTCGCCAGAAGGTGACTCCCACCGCGACGGCGGTCAACGCCAGCAGTGCGGCCCGCATGTCCAGTCGCAGGTGCCAACCCCAATCGAGCAGGAAACCGAGTGCCGCGCCGAGCAGGGCCACGAGCATCGCCGTCGCCAGCCCGTCGAGCAGCACGTATCCGCGCAGCCGCAGGGCCAGCCGTTGCAGCGGGCGGATGGTGTCGTGCTCGAACTCGGTTGGCGTCATCGTTCCCGTCGCTAAACGCGGTTTCCCGTCATCGCAATATCACCGTCCGGCACGTTTCCGCCCGCCGGGTGTCACGCATCGATCCGGCCGGAACCGTGTCACAGCAGTCTGGCCCATTTCCGAAGTCCCCATTCCAACGACAGCAGCCCGACCAGCACAAACAGCGTCCAGCCCGAGTCCCACAGAGCGGCTGGCCGCGAGCGAACCGTGATCGATTCGTGCCGGTCGGGGATGGCTTGCCATAACTGGGCCGCCTCGTCCATCTCGTAGTATCGCCCGTCGTCCACCGTGGCCGCGAGTGACACCATCGCGTCACGCATCATCCGGGGGTGAAGGATCTCGAGGTTGGGTCGCGAGACCTGCACCAGACGCCGAATGGTCAATCCCTCGGTCTGCCCGGCGCCGGGAAGCTCCAGGGTGATCTCATAGCTGCCGACGCGGTCGGGCACGAAACGACCTTCGAACCAGCCGGGACGATCCGGGGCCGCCTGCAGGTCAAACTGATGCGTCAGCGAGTCGATGCTGTAAGAGAGCTCGACGTGCCCGGCCGACAGCGGCGCGAACTGTTCGTCGTACACGCGGGCCTGAACCGCCACCGCCGCCCCGAGTTGGTAATCGTCGCGATCGGTCAGGATGAGCCCGCGCTTCTTGGTGCCCAGCAGCTTGCCCTCGACGAGATGCCGCAGCAGGCGCACCCAGAAGCCGTCAAAGACCTCCTCGCCGTAGCGCCGCCAGCGCCACGAGCCGTCGAAGGCCAGAAAGGCTGTCCGTCCGGCACCGGCGAACTGCACGGCGGCCAGCACGTGCGGACCGTAGGAGTTGACCATCCGCGGGTCGGCGTGCCGCAGGAGTGCGGTGGCCACCGGTTTCTCCCGCAGGACGGGGTAGTGCCAGTAGATCTCGCCCGCGCCCTGCCGGAGTCGGTCCACGAACGGCGCGGCGTCGCCGCGGGTTCCGCCCCCGCGAGCGGTGAAGACCGGATGGCTCAACGCGGCGTCGGGAACCATGGTCGGCGACGCGTGCTGCTGATAGTGCCCGATGCGATTCAGGATCAGGTCGGCCTCGGGGTCCAGCGCCACCGGGAGCAGATCGAGCAGCGGGCGGACCCGCTCGTCGTGGACCAGGCCGGGCGTGTGCATCCGAGCGGCGGCGTAGAGCAACCCGCCGCCGTACTGGGTGACCAGGCGGGCGGTCTGCCGGCACCAGTCCTGAGTGAGTTCGTCGGGATCGGGGTCGAGCAGGATGATGGCGTCGTAGGCGAACAGCTCGGGCGCCGTGGTAGGCAAGTGATCGATGATGGTGTTGCCGTCACGAACCGCGTCCACGTCGGCGGATTGCAACCAGCAGCTCACGTCAAAGGCATCGTCACGTTCCAGCAGGCGGGAGAGGTAGCGGTAATCCCAACTCGGGCCACCCGCGACGAGCAGAACGCGGATGCGGGCGTCGATCACGTTCACGGTCGTCTGCCTGCGGTTGTCGTCCGCGATCAGTTCGGTCGGTTCGATCGGAACCTCGACCCGGTAGAGCCAGCGCCCCACTCGCTTGGGGCGACAGGTGAACGTCTGCGCCTCCAGCGGTCCGTCATCCTGAACTATGATCTGCCGCGCCTCGACACGAACCGCATCACCCGACCCGTCGGCCGGGCGCTCGTACAACTCGACGCTGATGTTCGTCCCGGCGAACCCGGTGGCCGATAGTTGGGCGATCAACTGAAACGGGTCCCGCTCGAAAGCGCTCTCCGGCGCCGCCAGTTCGACGACTCGCACGTTGCGCGGCGGCGAGGGGTCACCCAGGCCGACCACGTGCAGCGGGAGCCGTTGCTCCCGGGCCAGGGCGGCGACCGCCTCGTAGGCATCGGGCTCGGTGAAGCCGCCGTCGGTCAGCAGGACGACGCCGGCGATGGGGGAATCGTCCAACTGCTGGGTCGCCCGGCGCAGGGCGAGTGCCGCGTTGGTCGCGCTTCCCCGGGCGGAGAAGACCAGCGGATTGCGAATCGCGAATGGCGGACCGTCCGTGGCGTCAGCGGCCCGGTCTTCGCGCTCGGCTATTGCCAATTCGGGATCGGCGCCACCCTGACGCCGAGCCTCGAGCGTGCACACGGTCTCCAGGGAATCGGCGAAGGTCTGGAGCCTGACCCGGTTGCGTTCGGTCAGCTTGCGAAGAAGCCTGTGATCGTCATTGGTCAGCAGGTGCTGGGCCAGGTCCGCTCGGCGCACGGGGGACGTGGGCGTCTCGCCCGTTACAGCGGCCACCCGTCGTGACTGTTCCTCGCCACGGTGGAGGTCTTTGAGGTCCATGCTGGCCGAGTCATCCACCATCAGCAGGCAGTACGACTCGATCCGCCGCGTGACGTAGGTGGCGACGACCGGTTCGAGCCAGATGGCGATGAGAACCGCCAGCACGCCGCAGCGAATGCCCGCCAGAATCATGCGGGCCCGCATCGACGCTCCGGCCCGGCCCTCCCGGCGGTACATCCACACCACGGCCCCCAGGATCGCCGCCGCCAGCAGCAGGCCGGCCACACGGGCCCACCCGCCGGGCAGGGCCTCAAACTCCACGCGTCGATCGATCTCGAGCGGATCGACGACGGCCAGTGCGCTCGACGCGAGGGCCGAGACGCTCGCCCAGCATTGCGTCGAAGCGATCATCCCCGCCTCCCGAATACATAGGCCAGCGTCTGCTCGCCGAGCAGCACGACCAGCGCGGCGATAAGGAACCCGGGCCAGAGTTCCTTCCGCCCGGCGGCGTCAAGGTCCTCCAGCGCGTCCGTGGAGGCGAAGTACTCCAGCGGGATGCCCGGCAGGGCCAGACGCAGGTCCTCCTCACCGGTGATGCTCAGGTCGCCTTCACGCGGGTCCGGGTTGACCGCCACCGCGCGGATGTCGTCGTAGCCCAGCGACGGATCGCGCCGGCGCAGCACGAAACGGTACAGTCCCGCGACGTCGGTCCGGTTCCAACGCAGCGTTAGCGTGCGGCCATCGTCGGTGGGCACGGCCGTGATCGGGATTTCCGCCTCGGCCGGGTAGCCCGGCGTGCGCAGCAGGGCGTCGGGCTCGTACTGTTGCGAATCCAGAGCAATCTCGATCGGGGCGCCGACCAGCAGGCCGGGCGAACCCGCCGCCCGTCGGGCCAGGTATCGAACGGCGTCCAGCAGGAGGATCACGTAGCTGGGGTCCTTGCCCCAGTTGTTCCACTCGAGGTCGCAACTGGTGGTGACCAGCATGACCCGGCCGGAACCGAAGGCCCGCTCGAGAATGGCCGGCGTCTGTTCGGTGTCGCTGAAGCGGGCCAGGACGGTGAACAGCGAGTCGCGCACGGCCGACGGCGAGCCGTCGTCCGACGGTCGCTCGTCGCGGACGCGGAAGTATCGATTGAACGTGAGACGCTGCAAGAACGGATTGTCGCGCCCTGCGAAGACGCGTGTGATCGGATGCAGGAGATCGACCTCGGCCCAAGCGACACCGGCGGCGGGGGCCTGGACGATCTCGTCGAGGGCGACGGGCAACAGGCCGCTGCCGCCGGCATGGAGCGCGTCGTTGTACAGACCGGCGTTCACCTGATCGCCGAGAAACACCAGCAACCCGCCGCCGGTCCGGACGAACTCGGTCAGCCCTTCCACGGCCACGTCGCTGACGCGGTAGAGGTTCGCCAGAACCACCAGGTGATAGTTCTCCAGATCGGTGCTCTCGAATTCGGCCTCGTCGATGACCTGAACCTGATTCCCGCTGAAGACTTCGCCCTCGGGTCGCAGTGCGGTGGCCAGCAGCCTGACCTCGTCGCGATAGGGGTCGGCCGACGGCTCGCCGTTGACCACCAGGATGCGGATGGCGTCATTGACGGTCGCCACGGCGGTTCGCGTGTCATCGACCGTGAGCCCGTCCGGCGGCAGCTCGACGCGGACCGCCTCGAAGCCGCTGCTCGGGAAGGTGACCGGCAATGGCACCGATGCGGTCTGGCGAGCGGCGATTGCCGCGACCGGCTCGGTCTGCGCCGCTGCCGAACCGAGATAAACCTCCAGTTCGACGTTCTCCAGGTCATTGTCGCCGTGATTGGCGATGACCGCGTTCAGCATACCCTCGGTGCCGGCCACGAAGGGCGACCGCGACGCGTCCAGATCGGCCACGGAGCGGTTGGTCGCGTCGGGATCGCCGACGGCCACCAGCACGACGCTCAGATCCCGCTCGCCGGCCGCCCAATCGGCCAGCGGCGCCAGCGGCGAGGCGGCGGTAGCGTCACCATCTCCTTCATTCCGCGTCCCGGCGTCGGCGTTCGACCTTTGCGCCGGGCGTTCCACCCAGTCGGTCCGTTGAAAGTCACTGACCACACACAGGCTGGCACCGACGATCTCGGGGCTCTCGTCGAGCAGCCTGCGCACCGAGGCAACGGCATCGTCGAGTTGCAGCGTCCGCTGCGAGGGATGAAGCGCCCGAACGCGGGCGAAAAGGTCCTCGGCGCCCGCGTCGTCCAGCCGAGCGGCGGCGGCGATGGGCGTGGCCGGGGCGGAACTGCGCAGCACGGTCACCGGGTCCTCCGGCACCTGCCGGTGGACCCAGCCGATCAGTCGGATCAGGCTCTCCTTGGCCGCGTCGAAAACCGTGGAATCGCCGGCCGTGTAGCCCATGCTGTACGAGTCATCGAGCAGGAAGATGCGCTCGGTGCGCTCCCGCCCGCCCAGCAGAGCCGCCAGGCTTTGCGGCTGCAGGTAGGGCCGTGACACCACCAGGGCGATCAGCAGGACGGCCAGGCAACGCATCAGCAGCAGGACCCACTGTTCCAGGCGCACGCGTCGGCGGTTGCGTTTCTCGGCGTCGATCAGGAATTCGATGGCCGCCCAACGGATTCGCTTGAACCGTCTGCGGGCCAGAATGTGGATCAGGATCGGCGCGGCTACCGCGGCCGCCCCGGCGTAGAACAGGCCGGGGTAAACGAAGGCGCCCAGAACAGGCAAGGCGGCGGCCACTGGCATCACCTCCTGATGCGCCCGCGGGCGACGTGGTGCATGCGGTTGGCCAGAAACGCCGGCAGGGCGGTCTCCAGCGGATCGGCCGTGCTGAACAGGGCGTAGTCGATGTTGCGGTCCAGGCAGGCGCCGCGGACCCGCTCGATGAACTGCTGCACGGCCCGGCGGTAGCTGTCGCGCAGTGACTGCGGATCGGTCGTGATCTCGATGCCCTTCTCCTCCATGCCCTCGAACAGGGTCCGGTCGGTGAAAGGAAACTCCAGCTCGTCGTGATCGAGGACGTGCAACACGATCACGTCGTGGCGGGCGGCCTCGAACCGCTGCAGGCCGTCGATGAGCGCCTCGGGGTCGGCCAGCAGATCCGAGATGATGATCACCAGGCCGCTGCGGGGGATGCGCCCGGCCAGTTCGGCCAGGGGCACGACCAGGTCGGTCTTCCCCGCCGGGGCATGGCGGGTTACGAACTCAGCCAGCTCCATCAGCGACGCGCGTTTGGCACTGACCGGCAACTGGGCCCGAACCTGCTCGTCGAACAGGACCAGCCCGGCCGCGTCGCTCTGCTCCAGCACCAGCAGGTGGGCCAGCGAGACGGCCAGCGTGGCGGCATAGTCCCACTTGCTCAGCCGGGCGCCGGGATCGCCCGGCGCGGCGCCGTCGCCGGGATGCTCGGGATAAGCCATCGAGCCGGAGCAATCCAGCAACAGGTGGGTGCGAACGTTGGTCTCGACCTCGTATTCCTTGACGTAAAAACGGTTGGACTTGGCGTACACGCGCCAGTCGATGTGGCGGGGCTCATCGCCCGGGGAGTACGGCCGATGGTCGGCGAACTCGATGCTGAAGCCCTTGAACGGGCTGGCGTGCATGCCGCTGACGAACCCCTCGACGATGCGCCGGGCCCGCAGCTCCAGCCGCGATATGCGGGTCAGAACCTCGGGGCGGAGGTGAGGCGCGGATTCGTTCGCGGCGTTGTTCATCGCGGAACCCGCCTCGAGCCCGGCGCCGCAGAAACCGAGAATCGAGAATCGAGGACAGAGGCGTCATCGGCAGGCCACCGACCGCGGTGCCGGACGCAATGAACCACCGGCGTTCTCAGTTCTACACTCTCAATCCTCAAGTCTCTGCTCTCCACGCTAGGAGGACAGGGCTCGCCGCACGGTCGCGTCGTTGGCTATGCCGGCCGGCGTCGCCGGTACGGCCTCTAGCAGATCATCGATCACGCGGTCGGCGTCGTAGTGCCCGGCCCGGGCGGAGTAGTTGGTGATGATCCGATGGCGCAGGACCGGATGAGCCAGCGCCCGGACGTCGTCCACCGCGAGGTGGCAGTCCCCACGCAGCGCCGCTCGGGCCTTGCCGCCCAGGATCAACGCCTGCACCGCACGCGGACCGGCCCCCCAGGTGAGCATCTTGCGGACGAAGTCGGGCGCGTCGGGTTCGGTAGGCCGGGTGTGGCGCACCAGATCCACCGCGTGACGGATCACATCGGGCGCCGCCGGGATGCGCCGGACCAGTTGCTGGAACTCGCTGATCTGCCGGCCGGTGAACACCTCGGACACGGCGGGCTCGGGCCCGCCCGTGGTGCGCTCGGCGATGGCGCATTCCTGTTCGTGCGTCGGATAGCCGACGAACACCTTGAACAGGAAGCGGTCCTGCTGGGCTTCCGGGAGCGGGTAGGTGCCCTCCTGCTCGATCGGGTTCTGGGTGGCCAGTACGAAGAACGGCGCCGCCAACTCGTGTCGCTCGCCGCCTACCGTCACCTGCCGCTCCTGCATCGCCTCGAGCAGAGCGGCCTGGGTCTTGGGCGGCGTGCGGTTGATCTCGTCGGCCAGGATGACGTTGGCGAACACCGGCCCCTTGAGAAACTGGAACGTTCGCGTGCCGGCGGCACGGTCCTCGTGGATCACGTCCGTCCCGGTGATGTCCGAGGGCATCAGATCGGGCGTGAACTGGATGCGGTTGAAGGTCAGGGCCAGAGAGCGAGCCAACGTCGAGATCATCAACGTCTTGGCCAGGCCGGGCACGCCCTCGAGAATGCAATGTCCGCCGGCGAACATGGCCACCAGCAACTGCTCGATGACCTCGTCCTGCCCGACGATCACCCGGGCCAGCTCGGCCCGGATTCGTTCGTAGCCCTCTTGCAGCCTCCGGACCGCCTCGACGTCGTTTCCACCGGTCTCAGGGCGCGGTTGCGATTGTGATGGATCAGCCTCGTTCACCGTATTGTTCTCGCTTCCAGGTTCCCACTTCGGGTCTGCGTTCCTCAGTCTGTTCGGTCAGCGCTGCATGATCGGCAACTGATTGTACGGCAGTTGCAGGATAATCAGTGCAATCGCGGTCCCGTACACGTTGCCCACGTAATCCCCCCGCCAGGAGCCGTCTTCGTTCTGCAACCGGATCAGATGGTCGCGCATCTGCGGAAAATACTCGTTCCACGCCTCGGCGCCGGAAAGATACTGCGCCTGGGCCAGGTACAGGTGGGCGTAAAAGTAGTGCCCGCCGCGCGACTGCCGCACGCTGATGTTCCGCCGGGCGAATTCCAGAGCCCGCAAAGCCAGCGGGTTCTCGTAGTCCCCGGCGTTGAACCAGCAGCAGACCGCAGCGGCCGTGATCGGCGGGCGCGAGTCTCCTCTCATCCGGGCACGGTAGGCTATGCCCCCGTCACTTCGAGCCGAGAGTCTCAGATAGTCCATCGCCTGGTCGATTACCTCTTTCGGCACGGCCACGCCGGCGTTGCGACAGGCCCGAAGACCCTGGACCTGCGTGATGGTGACCGACCCCTCGTCTTCGCCCGAGTCCGGCGTGTAGTACCAGCCGCCCAGGTCGCTCTGGCTGCGACCGGTCAGGTCGATGGCTCGGGTCAGCACCTCGTGAATCCGCCCTTGGCGATCGCGGTCCTCGGTCATGCCGCACAGCTCGGCCAGAAACAACATGGCGAAACCGTGGCCGTGCATCGGGCGCCCCTCCGACTCGTCCAGCCGCGCGATCAGACCGATGTTCGTGGACGAGTCCACCAGGAAGCGCGCCGCCCGATCGACCGCCGGTGCATAGGGCCCCTGCGTGGTGGTGTTGCCGTTCATCAGCAGAGCCAATCCGGCCAGGCTGGTCATCGCCACCGGATAGCGCCCGTAGGAACCGCGGTTGCGCCAGGCGCCGTCGCGGGCCTGGGTGCGGGCCAGGTAGGCCAGGCCGGCGTCGATCGCTTCCTGCGCTTCGGGTGTGATGTGCTGGGGCAACGGCAATTGCCCCGCCCGGGCCGCCACGGCCGACAAACAGACCGCGGCCGGCACGACCCAAAGGCCGAGTGACCGTGGACCGGCGACCCGACATCGTACAATCATGGCGTGGCCTCCCCGGTCGCGATGGTGCGGATGGGCAGGATCTCGCCGCTCGTACCGACGAACAGGCAGCCCGGCCGGACGGTCAGGTCGCCGTTGAACCGTTCGCCCGCAGCCGCGCCGCGCGGTTCGATCGCCTCGCCGGTGTCCAGCCCCGTCCGGGTGTCGATCAGGACCAGGCCGTTGCGGGCCGACCGCAAGGGCATCGAGTCGGGCGGCAGTTCGATCAGGGCGGGAACCACTCCGCGCGCCCTGTCGAAGAACCAGGGCGGGTCACGGCTCTCGGCCAGATCGTCGCGCGTCCAGCGCACGGCGTGTGCGGCGACCTCGATCCCCACCAGCGTCCAGCGACGGAGCGCTTCGTCGATCACACCGCCGACCACCAGCATGCCCGCATCAAGCCATCCTTCGGTGACACCATCGTGGCAGGCGGTATTCTGCTGCTCGAACAACACCTCTCCGGTGGCGATCTCGAGCAGTCGTACCGTCCCGCCGCCACTTCCAACGCCGAGCGTATCGTCCGAGACACCGAAAAGCCCGGTCACTCCCTCGGGAACGGGCAGTTGCCAACGTCGCTCGCCGGTGCCCAGATCGTAGGCCACGACTGCCGCGCCGGCGGCCCCACACGCCAGCCCGTGCCCATAGCACCGCTCGACAGGCTTTCCCGGCGGGTCCGGCGGTGGAAAGTTCAACGTCGAAACCCGCCGACCGTTGCTCAGTTCGAACACGTGGACCGCGACCTCGTTGGGCCCGGCGGCCAGCACGAATCGGTCAACGATGCGCACCGACTTGATCTGCGGCAGATCCACCCGGCGCTGCCACAGAGTGGAGCCGTTGCGGGCGTCAAGCAGGACGAGCCGGCCCATCTCCGATACACAAGCGACTCGGCCCGCTTCGGCCCAGACGGTGTCGTCCCCGAACGGGTCGTACGTGGACCGGCCTTCGGTTCGCTGAGGCACCGCCCACAACTGCTTGCCGGTGATCAGCCCCACCGCGTGCAACCCGTGCCTGCTGCAGATCACCGCCGTCTGACCGTCGGCCACGGCGAAGCGCGGCGTATCCGCCGTCTCGATGCCCACGTCGAAGCGATCCGCGAACCCGAACGGCTCGAGCAGCCGCAACTCGGCCTCCCATTCCATCCGGCCGTCGGTGACGCGGAAAGCCCGGACCACGTCCCCCTCGGCGACCGTCAACAGGCGGTTTGCGAGCGCCTCAGGCGGCGTCGGTCCCCGGAACCCCAGCAGGCGTTGGCGACCTCCGAGTGGCTCGAGCCAGGCAAACTTCGGGAGCGTCTGGAAAGGCCCTGGCTGAAGCGCCGTCCGTCGGGCGGCGGCCAATTGCGGGTCAATCATTCGGCGCAGGCCTTGAAGCTCCTCCGCAATGCCCATCGACTGACTGCGCCCATCGTCAGCGGGCTCGACCAAGATGGATGCGTAGTCCCGCTCCACCCGGTCCAGACAATTCCCGGCGCCCAGCAACTGCCACTGATGCTCGTCCAGGTACATCCGGGCCAGGCTCAGCAGGGCCTTGACGGTCAACTCCGGGGTACCGGCCAGCCGAACGGCGGCGCGGAAATCCTGCTCGGCCGATTCGTACTTGCCGTCGCGGGCCTGCCAACCGGCCAGTTCAATCAGGGCGGCCTGGTCCCAGCCGCCGGGGGCCCCGGTCCGAGCCAGGACGCGCAGGCTGTCCGCAGCCGAGGACCGCTGCACGCGGTCGGGCAAGTCCGCGACCGCCGAGGCCACCGCGTCGGCCGCCTCGCGAATCAGCCGCGAGCGGCCCTCGGGCGGCAGCTCGTCCTCGATCTGAGCCAGGTGCTCGGAGATTACCAGCCGGGCCTGGCGCTCCACGCCCTGCTCGGCGCCGATCATCTGGTCGGCGGTCTCGGATCGTCCAAGGGCCCAGAGCGTGCGGTAGGCGTCTTCGAATCGGCCGGTACGCCGCAGTTGTCGGCCCAGACCCAGAGTAGAATCGAGCACGTCCGCGTCCCGGTTGGCAGCGGCAACCGCGCGTTCCAGGTACTCCACGGCCCGCTTCGGCGTCGGCGCGCCGTCGCCCAACGCGATCAGCGCCCGCACCCGCAGGTGAGTGGCCTGGTCCGCCCGGCGCCGGTCGCGAGCGGAATCCCCCGGCCGGGCTTCGTCGAGCGTCGCCAACGCCCGGTCCGGCGCACCGCGCAGCAGTTCCATACGGGCGAGTTGGATGGCGGCCGCCGCGTCGGTCGGATCAGCTCGATGCAGGGCGACCGCCCGGGCATACCCCGCCTCCAGGTCCGGGTACTTGCGCACTTGAGTCGTGTCCACGCTGATCAACGCCCCCGGCAGGGCCAGCAAATTGCCCAGCGGGTCATCTCCAGGCGGTAGTGGCGTGCGAGACACGAGCGTTCCGTCTCCTGCGTCCAAAGCCGTCAACCCGCCCACGGTGGGGACGTAGACCAGCGACCCGCTGAGGATGCCCCGGCCGGTGGATTCGAGCGGTTCGCTGGTCCACAGCCATTCTCCGGTGTCAACGGACAGACAGCCGACTCGCCCACCGGCCACCCAGACGCGGTCGGTGTTCGCGGCCAGGATGTAGTCGGCCCAGGGGCAGTCCGCCCGGTCGATCGACCAGCGCAGCTCCCCGGTGATCCGATCGAAGGCCCAGAGCGTGTCGTTGTCCGTCGGGGCCAACAGCACCAACGGTCCGGTGACCACGGGGGGCGTGCTCAGCCAGTAACGCGTGCGCGGCGTGGTGCGTCGCCAGGAGGTCGGGGCGTCGTGGTGATAGCGGGCGGCCCACAGCGGCGTGTAGTCGTTGACGCTGATGGCGAACAACAGGCCCTGCCCCGTCGGCACGTAGACGGTGCTGCCGGCGACGGCCGGCCACAGCGCCTCATGTAGCTTCAAGCCTCCCTCCGCCGGCGTGCACAGCAGGACCTGTCGCAGCAGCTTGCCTGTGGCCGGTTCCAGCACGACGATATAGAGGTCTTCGCGGATCAAAGCCGGCGCCCACAACTCGGCGTTCACCCCGACCGGTGTTGCCAGGAACTCTACGGCCCGCAGCGGATCGGAGGCGTCGGTCGTGCGCCCCCGCTGCCAGCGCACCGCGCCGGTCTCCACGTCGTAGGCCACCAGGCGGCTGCCCACCCGCGTGCTGGGCGCGTCGCCCTCGCCCCCCACCCGGAAGCGGGCCCCACCGATCTGAACGAACACGCCGTCGTCGTCGAAGTACGCGCCTTGGCCGCTGCGCTCCACGCTCAACAACAGGTCGCCGACCACCGACAGTGAGCCGGCCACGTAGTCGCGTCGCAGAAGCTGGGACGAGGGCGGCGGCAGGAACCCTTCGGCCGACAGGTCCCCGTGCTGGAACGCCAGCGCACCCTGGGTCCGCAGGCGGAGGTATCGCTCGGCAATCCCCTCGACCTCGGGCTCGGATTGCCACAGCGGCTCGAAGCTCTCCAGATCAATGGCGGCGCAGCGCTGCACTCCCTTGATGAACAGCCGATCGTCGGCCACGACGGCCTGCACGACCGGCGGGTCGGGCTCTGTTTCGCGGTCTTCCAGGTAGCGGAGCCAATCGCTCGCCTGGGCGTGCGGCAACGGGTGTCGCCAGGAAATATCCTCGCGCAGCGAAGGGCTGACGGCCGGCATGATGCCCTGGCGCTCACCACCGCTGGCCATGCCGGGCCAGAACGGAGCGGGCGCAGCGCCAGCGTGCCGCCGGCCGTCGTCTTCGCGCCCGGCGAACGCTTCGATCATTTCGGCCAGCATGGCCGCCGTCGGCGCGTCGAGCGCCCCGGACGCCTGCCGCAACGCGGTCTCGGCCGCACGAGGCTGCCCCAACATCGCATGGGCGACAACGCGGCGGGCCGCGATCGATTCGGACGACACGTCGGCGTCCGGGCGGAGGAGTTCGATCCGGTCGAACAGGGCCAGCGCTTCCGCCGGCCGTCCGGCATCGAGCATCCAGGACGCCAGCAGGTCGGCCGCGTTGTCACCACAACTGGTGAGCAGGTACCGGTCCACGACGCGGGCCAGAGCGTCGGCATCGTGCCGCTCGACCGCCTCATCGAGTGCCGCCCGCGCCCGGCCGTCATAGAGGACGCGGTAGGCCCCGAGACCCTGCGGTTCCAGCCCGGCCAGCATGCGCTGGGCGTAGCGGCGGGCCGATTCGTACAGCCGCGGGGATCGCTCCACCAGCACGCCCTGGGGGTCATCGATGATGCGCTGCAGCGAGTCGATGGCCAGCTTCCAGTCCCGTCGCTCGATGCCCTCGGCGGCACGTTTGATCAGGTTATCCAGGGGGGGCGACGGCTGGATGGTGGCCTGGTCGGACCTGCTCCAGCGGCGAGCCTGGCCGGCCGCCTCGGGCGGCAGCGGTGCGCACAACGCCAGCAGCACAACGGGCACACCCAGCCGCCGGATGGTGTTTCGAGGCGTCATGCATGCTCCTGAAAGGGTTCACGGCTCGCCGGCGCTCGATCAATTGTATCGCTTCACGCTGCAGCGAACCAATCTGCCCGGCTCGGGAGGTGCGGCCTGTCGTGCTCTTGGACGCCTGGACGGCCGGTGGTGTTCACTCGTCGCCTGCCGCTTTATGGTACCGACCCGCGAGGGAGCAACGACAACTTTGCACATCCGCAGCCGTGCGGCCACGAGACTCCCCTTCTGGACAGTCCGGTCTCTTCAAAAACCCTGACACCTCGTCGCGACGGTGCCGGGCGGTTGGACCGCGGTGCCGCCAAACCTATAATCGCTGTGCTCTGCAACGTCCGGGCGCATCGGAACCGCGCAGCCGGACCGTGAACCCGCAGAACAGTGGGCGATCGCGTCATTCCGGCGAACGGATCGCCGCCGCTGGTCGCCCGGGAGTGATGACGTTGAACGCGGACAAACCGTTCGATCCGCCCAAACGCCTGGGGGTGGTCTCCTTCCTCAACGCCAGGCCGCTGGTGGAGGGGCTCGACGCCGCGCCCGGGATCGAGTTGACCTATGACGTGCCCTCGCGTCTGCCCGAGCTGCTGGACACACTCCGGGTGGACGTTGCCCTGGCCCCGGTGATCAACCTGGCTCGCCATCCCGGTGAATGGGAGATCGTCTCCGACGGCTGCATCGGCTGCGACGGCGAGACCCTGACGGTGCGCGTCTTCTCGCGCGTCCGCCCCGCGGAGATTACTCATCTGTGCGTGGATGGTGATTCGCACACGTCCGTCGCTCTGGCTGCGGTGGTCTGGAACGAGATGTACGGGACGCAGCTTCAGATTCGGCCGTTGCAGCTCGATCAGCCGCCATCACCCTCAGCGGACGAAGCGGTGTTGTTGATCGGCGACAAGGTCGTGACCCGTCGCCCCCAGGGGTTCGATCATGAGATCGACCTGGGCGAAGCCTGGCGCAACCTGACCGGACTGCCCTTCGTCTTCGCCGCCTGGACCAGACGGGTGGGCAACGACGTCGGCCCGTTGCCGCAGTTGTTGCAGAAGGCCCGCGACCGCGGCGTCGCCCGGGCCGCCGACATCGCCCGCGAACAAGGCCCGGCCAAGGGCTGGCCCACCGAGATCGCCGTCCGCTACCTGACCGAGTTCCTGACCTTCAAGCTCACGCCCCGGCATCGCACGGGACTCGAGCTGTTCCTCGAGTTGGCCGCCAAATGGGGCATCGTGCCGCGCCCGACTCAGTCGGTGTTCGCATGACCGCCGTGTCACCAGGAGAGTTGCCCCGCACCACGCCCCGGATCGACGAGCGGCAGGCCCTCGAACTCTACACCGAATGCTCCCTCCACGAACTGGGGCGCCGGGCCCACGAGGTGACGCTTGGCCTGCACCCCGAGCCCTACCGCACCTTCGTGATCGACCGCAACATCAACTATGCCAACTACTGCACGGCCCGCTGCATCTTCTGCAACTTCAAGGCCGACCCGCCGGGGACGAACACCGGACGAAGAGACCTGCCCGAGGGGTACGTCCTGACGTTCGATCAGATCGGTCGCAAGATCGACGAGCTGCTGGACATCGGCGGGACGCAGATCCTGATGCAGGGTGGGCTGGTGCCGGCCGAGGTGCTCCCCTTCGACTGGTATCTCGATCTGCTGCGGTTCGTCAAGCAGCACTACCCGTCGATCCACGTGCACGCCTTCAGCCCGCCGGAGGTCTTCGCCTTTCACCGGATCTTCGGGATGTCGGTTCGCGACGTGCTCTTGCGGCTCCAGGAGGCCGGGCTGGACACCATCCCCGGCGGCGGTGCCGAGATCCTTTCCGATCGGGTGCGCGACAAGATCGGGATCGGCAAGACCCGCACGGCCGAGTACCTCGACGTGATGCGCCAGGCGCATCGCATCGGCATGCGCACCAGCGCGACCATGATGTTCGGTCACATCGAGATCATCGAGGAACGCATCGAGCACCTGCGGCTGTTCCGCGAGTTGCAGGACGAAACCGGCGGATTCACGGCCTTCATCTGCTGGACCTTCCAGCCGGAAAACACACCACTGGGGCGCGTGCAACAATTCGAGCCCGACTACTCGGGCTTGCCCGACGGCAGACACCTCAAGCTCGCCGGCGCTCATGAGTACCTGCGAACGTTGGCCTTGTCGCGGATCTACCTGGACAACATCGTCAACATCCAGGCAAGCTGGGTCACCCAGGGCCCCAAGATCGGACAACTGGCACTGTACTTCGGGGCCAACGACATGGGCTCGGTCATGATGGAGGAGAATGTAGTCTCCGCCGCCGGAACGACTTATCAGTTGACCGCCGGTGACATCCGACGTCTGATTGTGCAGGCAGGCTGGCAACCGCGACAGCGGAACTGCTATTACGAACTGATCGACGACCCACCCGACACGCAAGGACCGGCCCGGTAAACACCCCGGTGCCCGAATCGTGATTCTTCTTGCAGCGAACGGGCCCAGATGCTACAAGTGATGTTATGGGTCGTCGGCCAGTGGCCCGACCCGACAGCGGTGCTGTTCAATGGCTCGCACTGGCGCAAGAAGCCTGCCATTTCATGACCGGTTGATCCACGGGCGGGTCGGGGTGGGAATCGCCGGAACCGGGCTCCCTTGTGCGATCCCGTTGGACATGTCGGGCCACAGCGCGGCAGGTCGGCGGCAGGAGGCGGAAACGGGACCACTAGGAGGCGGAAGGCCGGCACCACGTCCGCCATCGCGTACTCATGGCACAGCAGGATCCGATCTGGTCGTGTGCTCAGACCGACCTGGTCATCGACGATGACCAGGGGCAGGGGCACCATGACGTGCTCGTCTGGGAGCACTCCAGGCGGGTCTGTGAGGTAGCCGACTGGCTCACCCGCCAGGCGGATGTGCCCAAGGACCGGGTTGAGCAGGACGTCCTTCTGGCCGCCTGCCTGTATCACGATGCCGGGTGGATCATACAGGTGCGCGAAGGGATCATCTCTCGCGCCCAAATGCTGTGCGGGGCCGCCAACGAGGTGCAGCGCGAGCTTGCCGCCACTCTGATGGAAAAGCGGTTGGTCAAGCTGCTGCCGGCAGGGCTCCTGCGGCGGGCCGCTGACTGCGTTCGGTATCATCCCCGGCGAGACTGCGAGGTCCCCGAGGCCCGAATCCTGTACGACGCGGACAACCTGGATCACGTCGGTCCGCTGCAGCTCTGGGAGATCGTGCGGCGCCAGGGGTTGGACGGCAAGGGTATAGAGGCGGCCATCGACACCTGGAAGCGCAAGAAAGAATACGGCTACTTCAATACCCGGATCAACGCGTTCCGTTTCGAGTCGGCCCGAGTGAGGGCCCGTGAACGCCTGAAAGAGACCGACCACTTCCTTGCCGAACTCGCTCGCCAGCACCGCGGAGAAGATCTGGTCACCTGACCGGACCACCGCGACGCTTCAAAGCCCGGCAGCTACGCATGCGAACACTGGACCCGGCTGAAGCCCCGGGCCCGCCGGCAGGCCTCTCTTACACGCCGCGCATAGCAAGACCGGACTGGCGCCAGGCGCCAGCCCGGTTTGTAAATCGGATCAACCTGCGTTTGTCGCTAGCAGGAGCGCGTACGCGCTCGCTTAGCGACGACGACGGGCAGCCAACACACCGCCGATCAGCAGCAGGGCCAGCGTTCCCGGCTCGGGAACACAGGGACCGGCAACGTCTCCCCAAGTGGTACCGACCTGGAGGTTGTCGACGTCCTCAGTCGCGGGATTGTTGCTCCCCTGACGAAACGCATAAGCGATTATCTCGTTGCCCGGATAGATGCCCAAGACTTCAACACTGGGGTTCCCGTCTTCTCCCAACGCCAGGACCGGGTCAACCCACATCTCAACGTCGCCGGTGTCATAGTCATAGGCCGTGACGATCCGGTGGCACGTTGAGTACTGGAAATCCGTCGCCCACAGGGCGGTACCAGGACCGCTGCCACTTCCCTGCCACAGGTAAAACCTGTAATCGCCACCCGCCGCCGGGAGTGTGACACCGATCTTGGCGGCGAATAGGGTCGTGCCCTGCAAGAAGTGTGCGAAGTAGTCAGACTTTGTAACGGGGCTTAAGCCGTCTATGTGCACACAGAACCCGGCGTACCACTTGTCGCCCGCACCCATCTCGCTGCCGATGGGCTTGTTGACATCTTCCGCCTGGCCGGGCACCAACTGGATGAAGTTCCCGGGTTCCTCGGGCGGGAAGTAGCACGGACTGTTCGGCAGGACCTGCACCGGCCCGGTCCCTGCGCCGCTATGCGCCGTCCAGGCGTCCTGAGGAACCAGATTCCCCAGGGTGTACGAGTTGAAGTTGTCGGTCATCAACATGGCTGCGTTTGCTGACGCCGCTGCGAGCACCATGGCCAGCGTCGCCATCAGTGTGATTCTTCGACCTTTCATCATTCCTATCCTCCTTCAGAACCGAGCAAGAATTCCGTCTCCTCCCGCTGCGCACAACAGGCGCCGCGCAAGCTACCCACGAACTCGACTCTCTCTCAAGGAGGCGTGTACGCCGTGAAGTGGAGTGCAGCCTCTTCCCTCAACCGCCTAGTTTATCGTTTCCGGGGCGCCAAACAAGCCCTAAATCGCAAAAAAAGGTCGTTTTCTGGAGTCCACCAAAGACCTGGCGCAGGCCCGATAAGCACCCCGGCTGCGGTGCCTTTGTCCGCTCGGAACGAAACTTCGACCGCCGCCGTCTGTACAGCCACACTGAAGCCGCCGCGTAGTGCCGTCAGGCACGGAGATTATCGTCCACCCGCTCGAAACACGCGGGAGCGGCCGGGGAAACACACCACTGTAGACCCCAATGGCGGAGCAGTTCATCCAGACGTCGAGGTGCCGCGGCGATCGGCCGATCCAGGTATCTCGTGCGGGCGCCGGCTGCCGCGGCTCGAGCGGCCGGCGTGCTTCGCTTTGCGTGAGCGCGCGAATGTGCTCTAATGCGCCCGTACGTCGTCCGGGATACCTGAGAACCAGCTACCGGAGAGTGTCCATGAGTAGCCCGATTCGCCGCCGAGGGATGTTGACCGTCTGTGCCGTTGCCCTGGCCGTGCTGTTTGTGACGGCGACGGTGGGTTGCAGCCAGCAGTGCCCGGGCAAGTGTGGCGGGCAGTGCGGCCAGGCCAAGTGCGGCAAGGCCTGCCCCAAAGGTTGCGCCAAGCCGTGCTGCGCCAAGGCCTGCCCCAAGGGCTGCACCAAGCCGTGCTGCGCCAAAGTGGCCGGCAAGCCGGTCAACGAGACCTGCCCCATAAGCGGCAAGCCGATCGCCGACGGCGTCGCCATCACCAGTTGCTGCGGCATGACCGTCGGCTTCTGCTGCAAGGACTGCATCGAGAAATGGAACCAGCTCACTTGCCAGGAGCGGTGCAAGAAGCTGGGCTGCGAGGGGCAGTGCAAGGGGCAGTGCAAGAAGAAGAAGGCCGCGTAGCCGTAGCGACGGCCCACTCGAAGATAGCGCCCCATGCGCCCTCTCCAAGGCGCGCGGGGCGTTCCCCTTTGCCTGCGGGTCGCCGGCCCTATCGGATCAGGGCGGCTTCGATCCAGTCGAAGCGGTCTTGAAGGTCGGCGTTGCGGCCGAACAGAACGGTCAGCTTGATGCGTTTGGCGCCCGCTACGTCGAGTCGCACGGGTCCGTACAGAACGCCCCCTCGGACGCCCTGGCGGGTGAAGCGGAGTTGGCCGTCCACGCGAATCTCCACGTCCACGTCCGCGTAAGGCCCCGCCTGATCATCGACCCCCATCGAGGTGACGAACTCACTGAACGCGCCCATCAGGTCGAAGGTGATCGAGCACTGGCTGTGGACGCCCAGCCCGTCGTGGTAGACGACGCCGGCCACTCGCAGGGGGCCTCCGGTCACGTTCCGGTTGACCTGCCAGTTCCAGTCCAGCGACAGAGCCGGCGTGTGCTCGTAGCTGATCGGCTCCAGGGCGGTCAGCCACTCCCAGCGACCGCCGATCACGTCGATGCGGGCGATGCGGTCGGACCGAATGCGTAGGGCGGTTTGCTCGAACACGGTGGCCGCCACAAACCTCTCGGACCAGTCCAACGTCGACGCCGTCAGGCGTTGGCCGTCCGTGGTCAGAACGTTGGCCCGCAGCCCGTCGGACGGGTCGGGTCCATCGCTTGGGACGTCGGTCGGGACCATGGCTGCGGCCACGACCGTGTCGTGAGCCACGCGCGACTGCCCGGCGGAATCGGTCTCCACCAGGAACCCGGTTTCATCGATCGCAGCGACGAATCCCCTGACCACGTCGCCGTTGGTCAGCAGGAGGGCATCGGGCGCATCTTCGTCGCGGTCGGCCAGAGTGGTCACGGCCGACCGGAATCGCGGTTCGTCGGCGGCCGGCGTCTTCCAGGCCAGGATGCGCGTCAGCGGCACCCGGATCTTCCCGATGGTCGGGCTCTCGAAGACAACGGCGTCGTCCTCGGAACCGGTGGCCCGTCCGAACAGAAGGCCTCCGCCGATCAGCTCGAGCCGGACGGCATCCGTCGCCCTGCTGGCCGTGCCCTGGTCGCTGATGATGTGCACGACATCGGGGGTGGGGAAATGACGGGGCTCGCCGCCCTCGTCGGTGTACAGAGTCAGACCGCGCACGAGAGAGAACTCGACAAGCCGAGCGCTGATCGCGTCGTCTTTAACGGTTTTGACGGTTATGAGGGAATCGTCGGCCAGGGCGACCGGGGAGGTCAGCGCAGCGGTGACGCCGACCGCCAGCCGGGCGGTGAGTCGAAACCGGGTTGCTGAGGCTGGGCGCATGGCATCACTTCTGGAAGATCGGCAGAAGGCGGTTCGGCATTTGAAGAATGATCAGGGCCATTGCGGTTCCGTACTCCGTACCGGCCTGCCCCCGCCAGAAACCCTCGTCAGTCTGCCTGGCCAGCAGATCGTCGCGAACGGCGGGCCACCAGGGCCGCCACTGACGGTCGCCGGCCAGGAACATCGCCTGGGCGGCATAGTAATGCCCGTAAAACATGTGCCCCACGCTCTGCTCGGTGGGCGGGATAAAGCGGGCAATATATTCTAGGCCGCCTTCGATCTCCGGGCCCTGGTAGATGCCGGCGTACTGCAGGGCGGCCACGCCGGCGGCCGATCGCGCAAAAGCTGAACCGCCGGAATTCAACATGTACCGGAACCCGCCGTCGGGGTTCTGCGATTTCTTGACGTACTCGATGGCACCGTCAACGGTGCTTTTCTCCACGAAGATGCCCGCGTTGCGGGCGGCCCGAAGGGCCATGATCTCGCAGACCGTCACCGACAAGTCGGCGTCATGACGCACGGGCTGATAACGCCAGCCGCCCTCCTCATTCTGGGTCGAGACGATCAGTCGCACCGCTTTGCGCAGCGCCTCGCGCAGCTCCGGGCGCGGGCTCATGCCGTAGACCTCGGCCAGAAAAAGGGTGGCGAAGCCGTGCCCGTACATCGGGCCGTGCGACGTTTCCGCCGCCAGCAGCCCGCTCTCCGAGCTGTGATCGAGGATGAACGCGACGCACCCTTCAACGACGTCGCAATACCGCCCGCGCCCGGGCGTGTTGCCGTCCGCCATGAAGGCCAGACCGGCCAAGCCCGTGATGCCCACGTGCCGCCCGTAGTGCGACAGGCTGCCGAAGGAGCCGTCTTCTTTCTGCTGCAAAGCCAGCCAGGCCAGACCTTGCTCGGCGGCCGACGTCAGTGCGGGCGTGATTTCGTCGGCCGTCGACGTTGCCCCGCGCGGCGCCTCGGCATTCGCTGAGCCGCCCAACGCCAACGCCGTCAGAGCGCCTGCCCAGATGCGCACGACGCGCAGCCATCGGCAACGCAGATCGGACCGGCGATCCGGCGCGTCCTTCATCAGGCCTTACTCCTCTTCATCCTCGCTCAGGGCCCGGAAGTAGTCTTCGATCAGTTGGCGGTACTTCTCGAGGACGTCTTCATCAATCCCCTGAAGGACCTCCTCGCGGTCGCGCTGGGGGAGGTTGCCCCAGCCGCGGCGGAACTCGCGGAGCCGACCGGTCGCCGTGGACTTCCCCTCCCGGCCCTGCTCCGTCGCGTCGCCGGCGCTTTCGGATGCCGCCTCCGACTGGTCCGATTGTCCGCTCTCCTTCTGCTCGTCAGAGGGGCGCTGGGCCTGACGCTTGTCGGAAACCTGCTGTTGCTGACCGGAGCCCTTCGATCGGCGCCGTTGCGCCGCGTTGATAGCCTCGTCGAGCTTCGTGATGATCTCCCGTTGAATGCGCAGCGTGTCCGCACCCGGATCGAAGTCGCGCTTCAGCCGCCCGGCGGCATCGGACATCAGACCCATGATCCGGCCCATCATGCTGGTGTCCTCCTGGCCGGTGGCCTGACGGATGAGGCGCTCGGAAAGGTCCTCCTGTTCCTTCTCTTCCTGGGACGGCTCCGGCGTCACCTGCTGCGCACTGGCTGACGAGGCGCTAAGAGCGAGCGAGGAGAGCAGAAGGAACAGCGAGTAGCGAACGGCCAGCGAGTGGTGAACGGCCCGAGCCAAGCGGCGGAGCGCGAGATCGGCCACCGGGTGTCCGCTGAGTTCTCCATTCGCCTTTGGCCGTTCGCGATTCATCATTTCCTCCCGTTGGCCCGCTGCGTGACGGTCTGGGTCAGTTCGCGGATTTGCTCCTGGCGGCTGGCCAGGCGCTGCACCTGCCGCAACTGGGCCTCGGTCACGGTGTCGGGTTCGAAATCGTCGCCCAGGGTCGCCGTGCGTTTGTTCAGGTCGAGCTGCATGGCCTTGAGGACGAGGAGTTCGGCCACGTCCGGGATCGGCGACTCGTCACTGACCTGCCCCTGACCGCCGCCCCCACCGCCGGCGGGACCCTCCGCGTATTCGTCCGGCGAGGGCAGGTCGGCCGCCTCCGCCAGCGCGCCGATCAACAGGTCAAGCTCGTCCATGATGTCCTGCTGCCGATCGGCCAGCGCGTCGTCGAGACGGCGGGCACGAAGGGCATCGCCCGCCGCGTCGATCAACTCGAGCACGCGGCTGATGACCCACCGGTAAACCGCTGCGTCGCCGAGCTTGTCCCGAACCTCTTCGACCGGCGGTCGCAGGTCGTGCTGCTGTCCGGCCAGACGGGCCACACGTCGGTACTCCAACCGGCCGAGACGTTCACCGGCGGTGATCCGGTCGATTACCTCACTCGTCCGGTCGTTGATGTCCTGCTGCTGGTTGCGGATGCCCTCGAGCTTGGCCCGCAGCGCGGCGAGCGAGCGCTGCATGGCTTGGTGTGCGGTCTTCTCGGCGAGCTGTTCGAGTTTGAGGGCCGCCTGGGCCAGCAGATCGATTGCCTCGGCCTGGTGGTCGTCCGCCCGAGCACCGTCGCCGCCATCCAGGGCGTCCTCGGCCAACCCCATGGGGGCCGCTGCCTGACGAACCAATCGACCGCCCGCCGAAGCGCCGCGCATGTCGGCCAGGTCGTCGGCCAATCGTTGGGTGTTGCGCTTCAGCGAGCGCTGCTGGCCGGCCTGCTTGACGTACACGTCTGCCTGAGACTCGAGGCGTTGGGCCTCGAGATTGGCCTCCAGGAGTTCGCGTTGTTGACGGAGCAGTTCGCCCACGGCGCGTTCGGCGGTCTCGATGCGTTTGGCGAGTTCGGCCAACTGGCGCTGCTGTCGTTCGTGGAGGCCGGCCAGCATGTCGGAGAGTCCGTTTTCGGCGGCGCGTTGCTCGATCATTGCGGCGGTGGTGCGGTTGCTCCCGACGGCCCCGGCCGCGTCGCGCATTCGCTGGACCAGTTCAGCGGCCCGGGCGGCGCGCAGGGCCTGCTCCAGAGCATCGGCGCCGGCCGGGTCCTTGGCTCGGATGCCGTCGGCCAGTTGTTCCAGGCGGTTGAGCAGACCGTCGGCCTCGCCGGAGAGTTGGTCCTGCTTGCGCTGAGTGCGCCGGAGTTCGGCCTGATCGGCCTCGGCTAGCGCGTCGGGCAACTGGCCCAGGGTGCGCCGGCCGAGGTCGGCCGTTGTCGACCGGACCCGCTGCTGGCGGTCAAGCAGGTCGCGGGTCTTGGTGACGACTTCCTGGAAATCGCCCCACTGGTCCATCAGACGGATGATCTGGCCCAGGGCGTCCATGGCGGTCCGCTGATCGGCGTCGGCCTGAGTCAGCAGGATCGCACGGTCGGCCGTGTCTCGCTGGCCGGCGTCGCCCAGCCCGCGGGCCGCGGACGACATCGGGCCGGATGCGGTCTGCGACAACGTATCGCTGATCCGTTGCACCTGCTCCTGCTGCTGGGCATCCCGCACGTTGTTCAACGCCATTCTCTGGCGCAGGCGATCGAACCTGCCGGCCAGGTCCCGAACGCGATTGGCCAACCGGACCTGCCGGGCGCCCTGGCCCGCCGCAGCCTCGAGCTGGGCGTCGGCGGGCGGGGCTTGCGGTTCGGTCGTGGCGCCCAACGCCCGGGTCTGGTCGTTGAGGGCCTGCTGATCCAGCATCGCCTGCCGAATGCGGGCCTGCAGCAAGGTCAGCTCATCGCGCAGGCGGTTCTCGAAATCGGCCTGCGAGATGATCTTGAGACGCAGTTGGGCGGATCGTCCGATCTGCGGGCCGCCCGCCGCCGACGAATCGGCAGCGCCAGCCGCCGGCGGAAGGTTGTCGGTGGCCTGAGCCTGGTACACCAGGGCGACGCCCGGCTTGAGTTGCAGCGGGGCGATCTCCCAGACCTGCTCGACCAGTGCCAGAACCCGGTCACCGGCGCGGCTCACCGTCATCCGGTCGGTGAACGGCAGCTCGAACGGCTCTTCGGTGTCCAGATTCCGTCCGACCAGCCTCAGATCGGTGATGCCGAAGTCGTCGTCCGCCCGGATCAGCAGCGAGACGGAACCATCCGGAGTGACCTCGGTGACCGATCTGGGCTCGACCAGCACGACGTTGGGCGGCTGATCGGCCAGCGCCCGGATGCGGTAAACGCGACCGGTACGGTTCTCGAAGCCGTCCGTGTCGACCAGACGCGCCCGGAACTGCGTGTCGGCGATCAGGTCGAACTCGGCCTCGAGAGCTTGCCCGCCGGCGTCGGCGAAGCGAAGCGGGTGCCGGCTGTCGTCGGTGCACTCGAGGGAAGCGTCCGCGGTGCCGTCGGCCTCGGCCCGGACCGGCTTGTTCGAGCGGATGGAAACCCTGAGCCTGCTGCCGGCCACCGCGGAAAGATCACCACCGGTCAGGTCCGACAACACCGGCGTCGCGTAGAGGGCGTAGGGTGGCGGGTGGACCGTCGCCAGGGCCTCCACCACCGTCGGTCGGGGCACGACCCGGATGTGCAGCGGCCGGTCCGCCGTGCTGTCGTCGCCGGCCTTGAACCAGTAGCTCAGGTCCTCGGTGATGGCGCTGATCGTCGTGGTGTACTCGCTTTCGCCTTCACGCCGCATGGTCAGGGTCGAACGCTGACCGTCGGACGAACGCAGATGCATGACGCAGCGGAGGCCGGGGTCATGCCCGCGGATGACTCGCATGCGCAGCGTGGCCGACTCTCCGACCGCCACCAGCATGTCGCCGGTCAGCGGGACGATTTGCACCTCGCGAGGCCATTCGATCGCGCTGGTCGGCGCAACGTAGCGTTGCAGGCCGGTCTGCACGAAGCCGGGCGCCGCCCACAAAACCGTCCCGAAGACCACAACGGCCGCCAGCAATCCCAGACCCCGCACCGCCAGCGGGCCGGCGGCCAACGCATCGCGGAAGTGCATTCGTTCCACGATGCGGTCGGTGTTGGCGATGACGCGCTCGCGCATCTGCTCGGAGCCGGCCTGATTGCCCAGCAGGAATTCGACCGTGCTGCTCAGCCGGTCCTCCAGCCGAGCGGTTTGTCCCTCGCCGATTCGCCAGTTGTATTCCTCGAGTTTGGCGGCGATCTGATTCAGGCCGAACGCTGCGCGAGCGGGCCGCAGGAGCCACTGCCAGAGTAGTGCCCCGCCGCCCACCAGGTAGGCCAACCCCAGAATCACCCGCGGCACCGGCGGCAGCCACAACAGCCAATCCACCAGGGCGATCGCCAAAAAACCGAGAATGCCCACCGCAGTCAGGGCGCAGGCGCCGCAGAGGATCAGACGACGGCGCACCGTCCGCCGTAGATCGATCAGGCGCTGCAACAACCGCGACTCGTGCATGCCGGGCCTCTCGGGTGGCTCGTATGGCGGCGTAAGCCCCTGTCCGGGCGTCAGAGCATGCCCAACGCCTTTCGCAAACCCCATTCCACAGTGATCATAAGAACGAAAAGAGCCAAAACCAACTTCGAGTCCCACAGGGGCTCGGAGATGTCATCGGGAATCCTCAAGCTGCGATCCGGGATCTGCGCCAGGCCTTCGGCCAGCTCGTCGAGGTCGATCACTCGCCCGCCGGTTTCGGCGGCGATGCGGGCCAGCAGGTCGTGGTCCGCCTCCGGCCGGCGGGCTTCCAGGTCGGCGGTCTCGACGCGAAACATGGTCGACGCCGGGCGATCGCCGGCCAGCGGCACGACCTGGTCGCAGCGAACGACGTAACTGCCGGCCTGCGGCGGGATGAACGAGGCCTCGAAGACCGGCGAAGCCGAATCCACGCGCTGGGCCGCGATCCGGGCGACCGGCGACTCCCGGGCGTCAAGGAGCGCCAGCGACAACGGGTCCTCCAGCGAGGACAGCAATTCCACGTCGTGCACCTGCACGCCCAGCTCGACGCGGTCGCCGTAGGCGTAACTCCGTCGGTCGCTGCGCACGGCAAGACGACGGTCCTGGCCGGTGTCCGCCGGCCGCATCAGCGTGCGGACAAGCTGAACCCAGAAGACGTCGTGGACGAACTCACCCGTGTGGCGACGCCATCGCCAGGTGTCGTCGGTGGCGCTGAAGAAGGTCCGACCGGCGCCGTAGCGCCCCAGGACCATCAGCGGCCGCCCGGCCGAGTCGCCCCCTGTACCCGGATGCTCCAGGAGGATCTCGGCACCGGGGCGCGGCCCGAGCGTGCGGGCCGTCCAGTAGATCCCCGGCAGCGATTCGAAGAGCTGTTCGCTGACCGCCGGATCGCGATCGAAGCGGAAGATACGCGAGTGCTTGCCCTCGAACGTCAGGCGTGGCCGCAGCGCGGTCTTCAGGGCGGATTCGTAGCGCCCCAGGAACTCCGGGTCGATGCGCGCCGGGATCAGCTTCTCCAGCGGCGTCCCGCGGAAGCGGTGGGGCGCGGCCTGCTGCCCGGCGATCAACCCGAAGCCACCACCGTAATCGCCGACGAACTCGACCAGCATCTGAGCCTGGGCCGGCGACAGCCAGTCCCCGGTCGGATCGACGTCGCCCAGCAGAACCACGTCGTAGCGCCGCAGCTCGTCGGGAGTCTCCGGAAACCGACGGATCGGATCGGTGCCCTCCTGGGCGAAATCGGAATCCGCGTCCAGCAGCAGACAGCTCGACTCGATGGTCGGCTCCCGAAGCAGGACGTTCTTCAGGTAGCGGTACTCGAAGCGCGGGTAGCCCTCGACGTAGAGAACGCGCAGCTTGTCGTCCAGCACGCGGACCTCGACGCGACCCGCGTTGTCGTCGGTCTGGTCCTCCGCCTCGAGAGGATCGACCTCCACGCGATAGGCCAGTGTGCCCGTGTGGGTCGGCTTGATGCGGAACTCGACCTCCCGGCTTGCCGCGTCGCCATCGAACTCCAGAGTTTCCGAGGCCACCGCGGCGCCGCCGTCGGACTCGTCGAGCAGCCGCAAGGTGATCCGCGCCGGCGCCGTCAGCCCGGTGACCTCCACCTGAGTGCGGACGGCCAGCAGGTCTCCTCGAAACACGTTCTGATCGGCCAACACCGGCCCGACCGCGACGTTCCGCGGTGGGTCCGGCGAGCCGACGCGTAGCGGCAGGATGGGGATCTGTTGGGCTTTCGCCCGATCCAGCGGAACGGTGCCGCCGAAGGCCGAACTCGTCGCCGTGCTGCGGCCGTCGCTGGCCAGGACGATCGCGGCCAGCCGCCCGGCTTGCGGATGACTTTCGTGTTCCAGGACGCGCGTCAGGGCGCCCGGCAGGTCGGTAGAGGTTCCGTCGGCAGAGAGGTCGTTCAGGGCTGCGGTCAGGACGTTCAGTTCGTCGGCCGTGGCGATTGAGGCCTGCGCCCGCGTCGAGCCGGCGAAAGTGAGCAGACGCATCCTGTTGTCCCGGAGCATGACACGGAGGGCGGCGGAATCATCGCGGAGCAGGGCCCGCCGCACCAGGTCCAGGCGCGAGTGCTGCAACGTGTCGGCCGGTTGGGCCAGCCCCGCGCCGTCGGCGACGCTGGCGGCCAGGGACTCGTCCCGGTAGCGCTCGCGGCGGCTCATCGAGTGCGACGTGTCGACCAGCAACGCGACCCATGACGGCTCGACACGCTCGCGCTGCAGGACGAGAACCGGCTGGCACACCACGGCGATCAACAGGGCCAGCAGGGCGGTTCGCAAAGTTGCCGTGACGACCC
>Ga0307379_10001750_pt1 | contig 33484 bp, 25 predicted proteins | sample UN2MG_FD_202237 | JGI IMG/M metagenome (GOLD analysis project Ga0307379, IMG submission 202237) | Soil microbial communities from Risofladan, Vaasa, Finland - UN-2 | ecosystem: Environmental > Terrestrial > Soil > Coastal area > Acid sulfate soil | place: Finland: Risofladan, Vaasa | collected...
CTATCCGCTTCGAAAGGCGAAAAACGGTGCCGCCAGCGGATATCGCTGGTACATCCCGGAACATAACAACCTGGCCAGCCTGGCTCTGTCGGCGATGAACGCCAAAGTTGCCCAGTTGCTCGGCAATACCCGTTTCAATCAGGCCTGGGGCGGATCTATGGCGATTCGCGTTGAAGTCTTTCGCGAACTCGGGCTCGACAAAATCTGGCCGAAGGCGCTCAGCGACGACTTATCGCTAAGCATCGCCGTCAAAAAGGCCGGCCTGATCGTGGCCTTCGTTCCTGCCTGCCTGGTAGCTTCACACGAGGTCACCACGTGGCGAAAGCTCTTCGAATTCGCTCGGCGGCAATTTCTGATTACCCGCGTAAGTGCCCCGAGGACCTGGTGGTTCGGATTGGGCAGCGGCCTCTTTTCGATATTAGGATTATGGGTGGGGGCCGGCCTGGCGATTTACGCCGGGGCGATTCAAAATGAACACCTGCTCCTTTTCGCGGCGGTCCCTGTCGTGTTTTTCGTCGGTCAGCTCATTAGGGCGATATTCCGCCAGAGAATGGCCGGCAAATTGCTCAAGCACGAGCGGCGGGCGATGAGGGCCGCCTGCGCCGCCGATATCCTGGCTTTTTGGCTCTGGTCGTTTCTGATGCTGCTTCTTATTATCTCCTCGGCATTTGGCAGAACGATTTGCTGGCGAGGCATACGCTATAAGCTTCTGGGCCCGACTGAAACTATCGTCGAAGGCCCCCAGGCTCAGTAAGGGCGGTTCGCGAACCGCCCCTACAAATGATACGGGTGACGCTGCGGCCGGGACATCATTCGCTGTGCCTGCTGGTCGCCGACTATCGTCTGTTTGGCCTGGTCCCATTCGAGCTTGCGGCCGAGAATATAAGAAAGGTTGCCCAGAACGCACAAGTTGGCCACACCCGCCGCGGCCTCGATGTTCATAATCGTCTTGGCGCCGGTCTTGATACCCTTGAACCAGTCCTCTTTGTGGCCGGGGCTTTTATAGACGTCTTTGCCGCCGGCGGGCAGCTCCCATTCGCGGGCTTTTTTCTCGGCCCAGGTGCCGCCGTCGCCGCCCCAGTGGATAAACTCGCCCTTATCGCCGCGGTAGATTGCGCCGTAACCGGGCCTGCTGATTTTGCCGCCCGGCTCCTTGCCGGTCCGCTCTTCGGCCTTCGGCAGCTTATCGTTCGGCATCTGCCGCCAGGTTAGCACCCAGTCGGGATTTTTGAAGGTATATGTCACGTCCATCAGCACGGCACTGTCCCATAGACCCTTCTTTGGCGCTGTGCCCGTTGCCTCGACTGTCACCGGGCCTGTACCGTCGGCGCCCATCCACCACATGGCGCAGCTCATCACGTGCGCGCCGCGGTCGCGAATCTGCCCGCCGCCCGATTCCAGCAGCCAGCGGAACACGCCGTGACAGTATTTTTTGTTGTACGGTCTCCAGCGCAGCGGCCCCAGCCACATGTCCCAGTCCAGCTCGGCCGGCGGATCGCTGTCGGGAACCGGGTTGTTGTCCTCGGGGCTTGGGTAATGGAAGCAATCGACCTGGTTGATGTGGCCGATGTTGCCGTTGACTAAGTAGCGGTGCGCCAGATAAGCTTCCGGTTGGGACCGGCCCTGCGAGCCGACCTGGACCGAAACGTTGTTTTTCTTTGCCGCGGCGACCATTGCCTGGCCTTCCTCGATGGTGCAGCAGGCCGGCTTTTCGACATAGACGTGCTTGCCGCACTCGGCGGCATGAACCATCTGGACCCCGTGCCAGTGGTCGGGCGTAGCGATAACCACCGCGTCGATATCCTTGCGCTGCAGGATATAACGGTAGTCGTGATACGGCTCTACACCGGGCCCGGCCTTCTTTAGCGCGTTGACCAGGCGATTTTTATCTATATCGCAGACCGCTGCAATATTGACCTGGCCTTTATCGCGGCGCTGGACCATGTCATTGAGGTGGTATCCTCCCATGCCGCCGACGCCGATATGCGCCATGGTTATTTTTTCGTTTGCCCCGATTCTCCCGGGCCCCGCCAAAACGCCGGACGGTATCAAGTAAGGCATGCTCACCGCTGCTGCGCCGGCGGCCGCCAGAAATTCACGCCTGTTGAGTTGATTTGATTTTTTCATCGTTCTACTGCCTTTCTGCTTTTGTATCTATTTCAATCCCGGGTGGCAGCCTCAAGCGTATCTTGGGGATGGCAAAACTCCAAAAGTAGCCCGACCATCCCCAAATCCTTTGGATTTGAGGCTGCCACACACTGAGCCTACAGCGGCTTGACATCCGTTTTTTTCGTTGGCACAAGCTTTTGACACGGATATCCGGCTACTTCTTCGCCGCGTTTTCGCAGCGACTGTGCGATGTTGGGCTTGAAGTCCTCAGGTGCCTTCTCGAAGCCGGCTTTCAAAGTCGTCACAGCCCTCTTGCCGCCGATACGCTCAAGCGCCATGCGAGCGTCCTCGCGCAGTTCCTCGTTTCTTAACAACCTGGCGATAGGCTTGATGGAGTTGCGTGCGCCGATTTCCGAAAGCATCCACAGCACTTCGGCGCCGACGGCAACAGGCCTCTCGTCGCCCAGCAGCTTGACCAGTTCGGTCTCTACGGCCCTTCTATCTTTGTTCGCGCCGGGCCGGCCCGTGTGCCGCACGATCTTCCACAAAGCCCGCTTTGCCGCGCGGGCGACTTCAAGATCATCGTCCGTCATAACGTTCGCCAGAGGTTTGACCGCCGGGGCGCCGACTTCGCCGGCACTTTGCCAGGCCTCTGTTCGCACTTTGTCGCTGCCGTCCTTGATCCCGGCGATAAGCTCATCCACCCCTTGACCTTGGGCGGTAGAGGCTGTTTGCGCCATTACGCCGGCAGCTCCCGCTGCGAGTGATACTTTTTTAAGGTTGTTCGTTGACATGTTTCAATACCCTTTCTCGATTAGATTCCAAAGAATCGTTTCCGAATCGTCCAAGATTCTATAGGCCCCAAACGATCAGGTCAATTATTATTTGTATTTCCTCCGAACCATGAGCGGACACCCCGCTAGAAATTGGCTTTGATTGGCTTTGTTTTTTCGAGCCTAAATCGCAGCTTTTCTTCGTAAATCCCATTTATATAGCCACTTACGTCCATTTCTGCTTTTGAAAATTGGCTTTGTTTTTTCAAATCACCCACCGGGGAAACTCAGGATTTACTCTCATTTTTCCTTTTGCCTTTTTACTTTTGCCTTTTGCCTTTCCCTAAATTTGGCTTTGTTTGGCTTTGTTTTTCGCCGCCCAAAACCGCCAAAAAACAACAAAATATCCATAACTCTTTGCTACTATTGAATTAATACTATTTTGCCCATTTTAACATTGGCTTTGTTTTTTCAAATTCCTTTTCGCAATACGCATCACGCAGTACTCAATACGAAATAAATTGGCTTTGTTTTTTCAAACGTACCTTGTCAAACGTGCTTCAGGATCTGTCATTTGGCTCCTATGCCTTTTGTTTAGGATTTAGAACTTAGTATTTAGGATTTCCGGCCTAAGGCCGGCATATTGGCTTTGTTTGGGTTTGTTTTTCGCCGACCAAAACCGGTCAAAATCTCCAAATTTCCCATAAATCTTTACTATCACTTAACTAATGCTATTTTGCCTATATTAACATTGGCTTTGTTTTTTCAAACGTGCCCTTTCAACTTGTTTCGTATTTCCGGCCAAAGGCCGGTAAATTGGCTTTGTTTTTCGCTGCCCAACACCGTTCAAAATCAACAAAATACTCATAAATTCTTACTATCACGGAACTAACATTATTTTGCCCATATTAACATTGGCTTTGTTTTTTCAAATAGCCCGTTCCGGAAAACCACCAGGTTTACTAATGACAATTTACGATTCATTGTTTAGCAGATTTATAATTCGACATTCTCAATTCATAATTCTCCATTCAATATTCGTTAATTATTATACTAAATTCAATCACAAAAATCAAGCGAAATTCAAAAAAATCTCCATGAGATACGCTTCTGAAATAATGGAAAGAGTCTAAATTGTCTTGCGGGGAGTATCCCGTGAGAAACGCTATAATAGATAGAAGTACCGAATATGGTTGCAACTTGGTGAGGTGATGTGTATAATACGTAACAGTAACATTGAGCGAACGACAGAAGGTGGAAGTAAAGATGCGAGTGTGTCGGACGACAGGTGGGTTTTGGCAAGAAAATTAACGGGGACCTTTAATTCCCTCCAAATAATCGGTATTCCTATAATATTGCTGAAGAGAATCATGAACATATTTGAAGATATATCCAAATCACCTATCGGACGCTCATTGTTGAGTGAACCAGTTAACTCTACACTTTCATTCTTAACACCAGACCATGTTTTCGATCCCTCCTTCGTTTTATTTCCTGAACCACATCTTACAGAGCTTGAGACAAATGATCAGATTGCTGCATTGAAACTGGCACAATTAGCAATGCTTAGTAGCCAAGCGTACTCTACATGGTTTGATCTCATTGAAGTGTTCAAAATGTGTGAAAGCCCGATAGAGCAGTACTTTTTGGCTGCTATGATTTACATTGTAAAAGATCGTTATATGAATGTTGTAGTAGTTGGCGAGTCGGTGTATCTGGAGAAGGCATCATTTTCATGCTTTTATATTTACCCCCAGAAACAAATTGGTGACTTCCGTGTGGATTTTCTTCTCAGCATGTATGAAATCCAGTCTACTCCCCAGGACAACCCATATCATAAAGAAACTGTCAAAATCAGAGAAGACCTAAAGCTTGTTGTAGAATGCGACGGGCATGATTTTCATGAAAAAACAAAGAAACAGGCATCTCGTGATAAAGAGCGTGATCGTACACTACAGACTTGCGGTTTCCCTGTTTTTCGCTACTCCGGCTCTGATATTTATAAAAATGCCATTAAATGTGCAATTGAATGTATGGACTATCTGATGGGAATTAAGTGAGGATTTATTCAGGATAGCCACTATTTTTACTAATGAGAACGTCTGACATAGAAGCTTGGGTACTCAGAGTAATCGACCAGCAGAAACGCAAACAGCCATGCGAAGATAGTCGGGTCGAGATAAAGGCAAAGTGGCCTGATGATCCAAGAAAAGCAGCTCGCCAAATAGCTGGTCATGCAAATGCAGCACGAGGCGAGAGTGTTCTGTGGATAATTGGCATAGACGAATCGTATGGTATTGTTGGGGCTGAAAACATAGAACTGGCTAACTGGTTTCCTCAAGTGAAAGCTCACTTCAATGGATTATGTCCTGAAGTTTTCGATTTGAATGTACCTGTAGATGATAAGATAGTTGTGGCGCTCCTTTTCTCTACTGATAGATCCCCATATGTTGTCAAGTTTAGTGGCGAGTTAGACGTCCCATGGCGTGAGGGTCGTAGAACAAGAAGCGCCAATAGAGAGGATCTTTTAAGGTTGCTTATTCCCATCAGCCACCAACCTACAGTCGAGGTTCTTGATGCGATTATTGCAATAAAAGAGCCGTCACCAAATTCGAAATCCTCTTCATGCAATTGGGATATAAATCTCCAATTATATGTCACACCCTCTGATGACAACCGCGTGGTATTCCCTTTTCACAGGTGCCAACTTGTTATTACAGTGGGTAGCGAAGAAGTCCGTATAAACAAGGGAATTAGACTGTCACCACCAATGTACTTCAGAAGGGCGTCTAATCTTGGATCAAAATTCCAACATGATTCTATTACCATTCACTCCACGATGTCCGAGGCAATAATTGATGGTTCTGGCAGGCTGAATGTTGCGGCTTCTACTAAAGCAGCAAAGCCTGTCGCAATTGTAGCCGCCGAAGTTATGCTAGCGTTGAGAATGCGTTCTGTGAGTGATGATAAACCACTAGTAATAGAAACTAATCTCCGTAGAGTGGAACGAAGGAGTAATGAAAGGTTCTTAGCTAAATGGGAGTACGAAAAAAATATCGAATAATATCAACACTCGAATAAATCTTGGGGATTGAACATGAAGTAGCATGCCCATTTATTCATTCCATTGAGGTCCTTTCGTATCTCGCATGGGGCTCTGCCAACTAATGCTTCAGAACATTATTCGGATGAGTTCTATTCTTCGATTTCAGTAATGTCGTTTTGAGGTTTGCCGACGAGATAGATTCTGTTTTTTCCGCTTCGTTTGGCTTCCAGTAGTGCCTTGTCGGCCTGTTGAAAGAGTTCCTGGATTGTCTCGCCGTCACGGGGGAAGCTTGCCAGGCCGCCGCTGATTGTCAGGACTCCCTTACCTTCCGGGCCCAATCCGCCAAAAGAAGAGAATCCGGCTTTGCCCAGCTCTTTTACGAAGCGCTTTGCTATGGTGATTGCTTCGGCGGGATGGTCGGCGCTTGCCGAACGCCTCTCATCGCTCTTGGAAGGAGCGGCAGCGCGTTTTTGTTGCGGGTCGTCCCAGAAGAGAACTGCGAACTCGTCGCCGCCGATTCTGCCGACGACATCGTGACCTCGACAGCAGCGTTGCATCAGGACAGCGGCCTCTTTCAAAATCTCATCGCCCGCGTAATGGCCGTAAATATCGTTGTATTGTTTGAGGTTATCGACATCGAAAACGAGCAGAGTCACTCGCACATTCTCTTTTTTGGCGTACTCGATAATCTGCCGGGAGAATTCCCAGATATATCTTCTGTTCTTCAGGCCCGTTAAATCGTCCTCGGTGGCCAATCGTTCGAGTTGTCTTATTCTCGTTTCCGTCGTTGTGTCGATAGCGGCCGAAGGTGCGGTCTCAGCTTTGCCGCGGTCACCGGTAGTCGTAATGGATTTGTATAATTTATCGGCGCCGATAGGACAGATAAAATAATCGTCGGCCAGGCTTGAGCCGTTGTAAGCCGAATCGACCAGATGTATTGCTATCGGCTCCTCGTACATTTGTGCCAGGAGAATGATTTTCGCATCGCTGTTGTCCCTTAGAGCTTTAAGATCGGAGCTTAATCTGGTCGAGATTCCGGACATTACAACTGCGATTGCGGCGAAGTTTTCTCGTGCTGCGATATCTATCGCTTCCGGCATATCGGCGCAGATTTCACTGCGAGTGTTAGCGGCGGCATTAACATCTAAAAAGGCTCTGCTGACATCGCCTATCAGTAGAATTTTCCGAGCGTCTCCGTAGCGTGAGATGTGTTTATTGACGGCACTCATCTATCTGAATCCCTAAACAGAGCATTCGGTTCGGCCTTAGTATAAAAATTCATCTATGGCGAATTATGACAATCCGGCTGCAAATTGGAATCAACGTTCGCCACGGCTGTTGTTATCTGATTCACAGCACAAAACGCCTCCAGCCTTTATCTATATTAACAATTTTCGAAGGAAAGTCAACTTAAATCCCGCTGGAAGTGGATTCCGGGGGGGCGATCATTGAAAAAGACGTTCAGAGCGGTCGTCAATTAGTAGGCAGGTCCTCCAGGTTTTTTTTGACTTGCTCTGCGCAGAAGTTGTCGGGATAGGAACTGATAAAACTCGTCAGAGTCGCTCTTGCTTCTTCCAGATATTTTTTCTTCAGCTCTGTGATCGATTCATCCTGCTGTCGCCACAGGCTGATCTTCAAAAGGCCGAGTTCATACAGCGCCATTGTCCCGGCGTCGGTCTGGCCGTATTCTTTGTGTATCTCGCCGAGTTTTTCAGCCCGAAGCTGCTCATCGGCGACAAGTTTTGCCTGGGCCAGCAGGATATTGTCACGAAGTCGGTCTCCGTTCTCTGTTTGTTCGAGCAGCCCGTCAAGGTGCTGGGCGTAATCGGAGGCATGAGGATTCAGCATGACAAATTTCGCCAGCCGCTCGATGGAACCCGGCTCCTTGGTTTGATTTTGCGAGCTTACGAGGACCTGCAATTGGCTGAGTCTTCTTTGCAGCTCGTTTAACTTTGGAACCGTCATTACCGAATCGGCCGGCGAACGAAACAGTCCGAAAAGTTTGCCGGAGGGTGCTTGTTCGGCTTCGAGGCGTTTCAATTTCTCGGCGGCCAGCATTGCCTGGGCCTCGGCGAGAAGTTTCTCGGCCCCCCCGAACATTTTTTGACCCGCCAGATGTTTTGCAATTCGCCATCGTGCTTCGAGCGATTCCGGGCTGCTTGCGAAATCCCGGTACAGCTCCCACCATATCTGCCGTGTCTTTTCGTGCGGATAATCACTGTAGAAGTGCAGCACTTCTTTTTTTTGTCCGAGCCTTTTCGTATCCGGGCTGTATTCATTCAGCAGAGCCTTGTAGTACAGGGCTATCGGCATCCGGCGACTATTGGGACGTTGGCTGATAAACGAATCGTACTGTTTGATCAACCATTCTTTCTTCTCCCGGTATCTTAACTCTTCCGGCACTATGAACCAGCCCGGCCAGAAGTCGTAGCGTAACTGTTCCTGTATTTCCCTTTTGAGTTCCGCTCGCCGGGCTATTTGATCGGCGGGGTAAAAGGATTCTTCCAGGTATTTCTTTGTAGCGGGATCTCTTGTTGTTGCGTCCAATGCTTCGGTGATACTGTGGTCGTGAAATTTGCTGACCTGCTCCGGATTGTTCTTAGCCACGTAAAGTTGGTAGTCCAACTCGTCGAAGCCGATCGCTACTTCGAATACGACAACGGCGATAATGAGGGTCAGTGACGTAAAAATCCAGGTCAGGCCGGGCCGATAGCGGGTAAAGTGACCTATGCCGAGAACGAATCCCGCGATTACCAGCGCATCGAGCCAGGCGCAAATCCAGGGCGCAAAGGAAAATCCCCATTCGATAGGTTCGACTCCCCGGGCGGCTCCGAAGTACCCCCAGTAAAAAAGCTGTGGCGCTAAACATAGTGCGATCGCAATGAAGCGCGAGCGAAAACGAAGCGGCCTGCACGCCGCGGCTATACAACTGATAAATAAACAAATTGCAAAACCGGGCAGGTTGGCCAGGGAAAATACTTCCAATATGAAAATGAGGCTGTAGCGGAAACTCATCAACTGCGATATCAATACGGGCACTACGGCCAAAATGCCCATGAGCAGCCCCAGAACAAGAATCTGCCAGGGGTACTCGAATATGTTCACGCCGGTCGTAATGGACTGATCCAAACGCCAGAATTCCATTGTTGTTATGGTTTGAACGTCGAACGACCAGAACGAGCCGGTGACTATCTTCGACCAGAAAAGACAGCTTATACCAAAAGCCCCGACGGCGAGAAGCCAGCATATCTGAACATTCTTATGGCTGTAGTGCAGGGTCGGACCGACAGCCATAAAAGACTTCGAGACGGATATAGGTGTCTTCTCTGTCTGGTTATTATCCATAAGCCTCACCTGCATTTCCGATTTTCGATTTAAATCGGCAATCGGAAATCGGCAATGGTTATGTCCCTTCACCGCTGCTGGCAAGATAAGCAACCTGTTCGGCTGTAAGTTTGTCGATACCGATCAACATTGATTTCAGCTTGAGTGTGCTTACCTGATGCTCTATCTCCAACGGGACGTCATGGACGGCAACAGAAAGCTTGCCTTGTTTCTTTATCACGTATTCGACCTGCAGTGCCTGTGTTGCAAAGCTCATATCCATCACGCTGGCAGGATGTCCCTCGGCGGCGGCGAGGTTGATCAGTCGCCCTTCGCCGAGAAGGTAAATTCGCTTGTTATTTTTGAGGGTATATTCGTCAACGAAGTTTCGCACGTTGCGGGGCACTTTTATGCTCAGTTTTTTCAGGGCCGGTATGTCTATTTCGACGTCGAAATGCCCGCTGTTGGCGAGCGCCGCCCTGTCTTTCATAACGCGGAAGTGCTCTTCCCTAAGGACGTGTTTGTTACCCGTGAGTGTCACGAAGAGCTCGCCGATTTTTGCCGCCTTTGCCATGGGCATAACGTCGAAACCGTCCATTGCCGCCTCGAGCGCCTTGACGGCGTCGATTTCCGTAATGATGACGATTGCGCCCATACCTCTTGCCCGCATTGCGAAGCCCCGGCCGCACCAGCCGTAGCCTGCTACGACGACCTTCTTGCCGGCCAGGAGATAATCGGTCGCGCGAATGATGCCGTCAACCGTCGATTGGCCGGTGCCGTAGCGATTGTCGAACAGATGCTTGGTCGCGGCGTCGTTTACCGCAATGACCGGAAATTTCAGCTTGCCCTCGTTCGCCAGGGCCCGCAGCCGAATGACTCCGGTGGTTGTCTCTTCCATACTTGCAATAATCCGGCCGGCGTCTTTTTGTCTGCGCAGATGCAGTTCGTTCACGAGATCGGCGCCGTCATCGAGCGTAATAACCGGCTTGTGGTCAATAGCCGCGTTGATGTGTTTGTAATACGTGCTGCGATTCTCCCTGCAAATGGCAAAAGTCGCTATCTTGAAATCCTTCACAAGAGAAGCAGCCACATCGTCCTGGGTGCTCAGCGGATTAGATGCGCAGAGAACAACATTCGCCCCGCCGGCCTTGAGTGTTCGGACTAAATTGGCCGTCTCGGCCGTTACATGCAGACAAGCAGAAACGTTTTTGCCCTTTAAAGGCTTATCTTTTGCAAACCTCTTTCGGATTGACGCCAATGCCGGCATATCGTTATCCGCCCAGAGAATCCGTTTTTTACCGCCCGCTGCCAATGACATATCAGCTACGTCGTATTTCATTTATCGATCCTTTCAAATATGAACAAGAAGTACAAATATAGACCCAAACGACAGCGATTGCAAGCCTTTATTTGCAAGGATGGGTGTGATTCCCAGAGACAGAAACGGAGTTTTGGTGCGCGCGCGATCTACAAAAGCTACTGGGCTACACTAATTGGAGGAACTTCTCTATGGTTATCGACAAAGCCATAAACTCCTGTCAAAAAGCCGGTTATGAGCCACAAAACCATTTTGCCGGTATCATCAAAAAGGTTGTAGAAAGACGGGTTTTTGTGTTTAATACAGACTGATAATTATCGTTGGCCATAATTCGAGTAGGACGGATAAGATATGAACAGGCTCTGTATATTCATGGGCATGATGGTCTTTGGCTGGATTGGATGGTGGATAGGAGCCAGATTTGGATTCATGACCGGCTTTGTGGTCAGCAGCATCGGCAGCATTGTCGGAGTTTACGTAGGCTGGCGTATCAACCGCGATTACCTGAGCTGAAACTCCGTTGAATCATCGAAGAACCGGCAGCCGATCTGTACCACGCAGGAAATTGGACGAGTATTGAGCAAGCATCGGGAACTTCTTATACTGGCAGAAACCCCGGTGAGATAGCGAGACGGCATCCATGATAGGATAAGAAAAGGAGTTTCCCGCGTGGTAAACATCTCACGGGGTAAACAGACTGAAAAAAGAGGGCAGTGAAACGGTGACAAATTGTCACCAGTTGAAAATGGTAAAGAATTAGGTGGGAAATAAAATATGAAAAAGCATCGGGAACTTCTTATACTGAAAAAGGAGTTTTTTCCCCGCCAGAGGCATGCTGGGACAAGCTTTCCAGATTCAGACAGACTTCTCCACATAACTCGATAGGAAGTAAACTATATGATTACTTTTTTTTGTGTTTTTTTTGCTTTTAGCGGTTTATTGGGTACGTTATTGAGCTTCTTGATGCGTGGACCGAAATCTTGGAAGTGTTTATCAATTGTTTGGACTTCTTTCTGGATCTTAATGATTGGTTATCAGTTTTTTGGCAACAAAGATTCAAACAATTCTGCTTTTCCAGCGGAGTTTATGAATGATCGTGCAAACTTCGTGCAATCAATTACAGTTCTGGGAGAATCTAGTGCTTTAATTAATAAACCAAGTAACAATTCAGGCGAAGCATATACTATACCGAAAGCAACGGAACAGCAGGTATATTCCAAAATTGAAGAAGGTCTCGCTTTAAGCAAAAAAGTAGACAATGCTTTTCTTGATTACATTCCCCCCGATTTGAAAAATTATTATCGCGACAAACTTATTGATGGTACTGAAATTTATTATGAAGGAATAAAGTCTAATAATAGCGGCAACGCTTCTTTAGGCGTTCAAAGACAAACCGAAGGAATTAATCTTATGACTGAGTGGGTTAATTGGTGGAATTCTCATAATAAGGATTTGGCAAATAAAGCCTATCCTAAGGATTAAATTATGAAAATGAGCAGTCTTCAAGCAACACAAAGCATCCTTCTTATCAATTGGGTTGTTGCAGGATTCTACACGGCTAAAGTGGTCCTATCTTAGGAAACGTAAGATTATTGAGTATGTAATGATGCCACCACAATAGTTCTTTAATCTGCCCTAACAAAAAAGCATGTTTAATAAAAAGATGGTTGAGACGCCCGGTATAATATTCCTCAATTAAGCGTTTTGTATAATTGTGGTCAGAATGCTGAAGGATGCCGTTGTAGATATAATCATATTCGCACTCTTTAAGTATAGACTTGATAGCCTTGTTCCGTTCACCAATCATCTTTAAAAGAATATCTGTGACATCACCATCTGTTTCATGCGAAACAGAAACCGACAATCCCTTAGATGGTTCCTTGTTTGCTAACTTGCCATGACAAAATGAGTGAATCTTTGCGAAGTAGACCGAATCATCTTTATTCAACACTAAAGGTCTGTATTCATTCAGGATATGACGCACAAATCCAATATTCTGAAGATAGTATTTTCCATTGTGCTCGACAATCTCAAGCCTATTGAGAGTTGGAAGTTGCTCATACATAATGACGAAACAGATGGACTGGGCTCTTTCAAAGGGGTTCATCTCAGGCAAAGGAGCACTCCCTTCGTATTTAAATGATAGCCCACCACTCAGTTGTGTTAATAAAATCGCGTTTGCTTTGTCCGAAATCTGCTGAGTCTCCTTATATGTTTGTAATAAGCGTGATCTAGCTGGTTCTGGAAGGTTTTCAGCTGAACCATTACCGATGTTTTTTACTTTAGTCATTTTCATTTAACAAGTAATTCACTAGTTCCGGTCAACATCCTGATTTTCTCTTTGCAGATTCTTTCTGTTAATTCAAGTAGATTCCTAATTTGCTTGATTTGCGATTATATGAATTTGCAACTTATTTGCAATGATACATTTAACGGCAACTCTTTCGAACCAATCTCCTTATCGGTTTTATCTCTTTGTCTGTTGTCTTGGGTCTTTAGTCTGAAAATTTCGTTTTCACTATTAAAACCGCCTTTTTTAAGTCAAAAACAGCTATTTGCATATTTACAACAAGGCATTCGCAAAAGACATGCGGCTCCAGACGTCCGCCATTCGGCGGAGGTGTGTAAGCGTTGTCTGTAACCGATTCGTTTCAGGTGGTTTCCAGCGGGTAATCTTGGCGTGCGATTATTTGGTTCTATAAAGGTGCACGTCCCATGCTTCGAAATCGTCTTTGAAGACGCCGTTTTTTACGGCAATTGTCCGGTTTTCGCCAATGACTTCCACGTTTTTTACGCCCTCCGTGTGCCGCAGGGTGAATGTCGCCGTTGTTTTGTTGCCTCGCATTCCGGCGACAAAAAGATATGTCGCGCCATCGTGCTTTTTGACCATCATGGCGATAGGCACGGCTTCGTTGCTCGATGAGACGCTCGCGGTCGCCTCAATCGTTGGGCTGTTCAGTACGGGTGCAAGCTCGGTAATCTGCCGATTTATCGCGGTAACCGCCGAGAGCATTTCGGGATCGTTCAGAAGCGCCGATTCGTCGAACTTCGGCTGCCATTCGTGGACGAAGTAGATAAGCCCCATCGAGCCGTGGATGATGGACATCCAAACCTCGCATTTTACCTGGTGCGGCGTGGCTTTTTTCTTGGGATTGCTGATTCTGGTGCATTCGATGCAGTTCCAGACCACTTTTTTGCCCTCGGCCCATTTTGTCAGGCGCTCGACGCCGTTCGCGACGAACCAGAGATTACCTGCAATTTCGGGTTTTGAATGAACAGCAGGATAAATATCGAACGAGGCAATATCGCAGCCCTTGATGTATTCGGGATAATCTTCCGGGTGGTTTGTCCGAACGCCCCTGCCGTAATAGCCGTCCCAGGCGACGCCCTGGCCGAGATTGAGAATCACCGGCCGGGTGGGATCTTTGGCCTGAATATTGCGGTAGTCCTCTATTATCTTCTCAGGTAGAATCGGCGGACCGTAGCCTTTGCCTTGACCTAATGATTGGGCGTTGTCCGGCTCATCGCCGTGCATCCAGCCAATAATCGTCGGGTCATCTACATGTTTTAGAGCCGTTTTGTTTTGATTGCAAATGACTTTCATGCCGGCCTTTTTCAGCTCTGCGAGCTGCTCTTCCGTCGGCCCCCTCCAGAGTCCAACGTAGGTGTTAATCCCGGCCTGCCTGTACCTCTTCGCGTTGCCCGGGCTTTGCAGCCAGACGGCTATCGGGAAAAAAGCGGCGTCATGCGGCGGCCCATTCTCCCATTGGGCATACGGGTTTGCCGAGGCATTTGACCCAAGCCCGGCGTTAATAACTGATAAGAGAATGATAAAGCAGCTTCCAAGAGTCATAATCGGTTCCTTCAATAATGCCGTTGCTCAGATACAAAAGGCTATTTAGCGCAAAATAACAGGAAAGCTTAAACATAGCAAATAAAAGCCAAATATTAACTTCCCAGCCATGGGAAATTTCTGAGATAAAGCTTGATTAACGGAGCTATCAGTATTAAAATCTACCTTTTTGCTTCATACTACATGGTAAACAAAAGGCTTAATTGAAAGGAGCTTCAACGATGCAAAAGTCCATATCAACATTATTACGCTTGTTTCCTGTCTTTATTTTATCCTCCTGCCTGTTATTACCGCACCCGGTGACCTGGGGCGAACCTCTGGCGAGAATCACAGTCGATGCGGGCGATTACACTCGTCTCGATACTCCGGTGTCGCTCGATTTGAGTGGTGTGTCGTTTGGCTTGCCGAATGAAAGGCCGAGTTTGGTTGAAATCAAGGGCGATAAGCGTGTAGCAGTGCAGGCCCAGCTCGAACCGGGCAGTCCGCCGCGTCTGTGGTGGATTCTCTCGGGCGAGACCCCGGCCGGCGGTAAGCGGATTTATGAGTTGAGTCGAAGTTCCGCAAGTGTAAGCCAGGAGCCCGGCGTGCAGGTGACAAAGGATGACTCGGTACTCATCTTACGAAAAGGCAAACAGCAGATATTGCAATATAATCATGCGATTGTCCCGGCGCCGGAAGGGCAGAGCAAATTGTATGATCGCGGCGGATTTATCCATCCTTTATGGTCGCCGTCCGGTTCGATACTGACGAATATCCATCCGAAAGACCATTATCATCACCTGGGTATCTGGATGCCCTGGACCAAAACCATGTTCGAGGGCAAGCCGGTGGACTTCTGGAACCTGAAGGAAGGCCAGGGGACGGTTCGTTTCAACCGGTTCCTTTCGACAACAAGCGGCCCGGTTTACGGCGGCTTTCAGGCGGAACAGGACCACGTCGCTCTGAAAACCTCTTCAGGTGAGAAAATCGTGCTCAAGGAAGTCTGGGATGTGCGTGTTTATAATGTCGGCGGGCCTGAGAAGGGCTACTGGATTTGGGATTTCGTTTCGTCTCAGCGGTGCGTAGCGGATAGTCCGCTGCTGCTGGAGGAATATCGCTACGGCGGTTTCGGCTTCCGCGCTACCGGCGACTGGAAGGGCGATACGGCGTCATACCTGACGAGCGAGGGAAAGACCCGCAAAGACGGCCACGCAACTCGGGCTCGATGGTGCGATACGGCAGGCGTCTCCGACGGCAAATGGAAGGGCATTACGTTTTTCAGCAATCCGCAGAATTTCCGCCATCCCGAGGCGATGCGAATCTGGCCCGAGTTCGAGCAGGAAGTGTTCTTCAACTGGGCGCCCGTGCAAACTGGCGAGTTCGAGATGAAGCCGGACGAAGACCATGTGTTCCGGTATCGCCAATACGTACACGAGGGCAAAGTTGACGTCGAGAAGACTGAGCAGCTTTGGAACGATTATGCTCACCCGCCGAAGATTGAGATGAAGACGGCACAGTCCGGTAATGCAATTATGCTGTTTGGCGGAGCGGACTTTTCGCATTGGACAACCGGAAGTGATAAGAAGGTAGGATGGGAACGCGTCGGTGATGTCATGAAGGTTGTGCCGGGCAGCGGCAGCATAATGACAAAGCAGGATTTTGCTGATTTTAGAATGCACGCCGAGTTCAAAACGCCGCAACTGCCGCCGGATGTCAAAGGGCAGGGTCGCGGCAACAGCGGAATCTATATTCAGCGCCGGTATGAGCTTCAAATTCTTGATTCTTATGGCCTCGAACCAAAGAACAACGAGTGCGGATCGATGTACAAATTCAAGGCCCCGGACAAAAACGTCTGCAGCATGCCGGGCCGGTGGCAGAGTTACGATATTATCTTCCACGCTGCGAAGTTTGACGGCAACAAAAAGATCAAAAATGCTCGCATTACCGTATGGCACAACGGCGTTTTGATTCATAATGACGTCGAGCTGGAGAACAAAACCGGTGCCGGTCGGCAGGAAGGACCCGAGCCGGGACCGATACTGCTGCAGGAGCACGGTAATGAGGGCTGGTTCCGCAACATCTGGATTGAGTCTTTGTGAGAAAGGCAGGGAATGTGAAAAGCCGGATTTAGATTGTCAGGGGCGTCTCAGAAGCAGCGATTTTTTCACGGGAAATACATTGCGTATCGGTTGCTCCGGGTTATAATTCATAGGTAATTTTTGGAGTTTTCTAAAAGGATATATTTTGCCTGTTTTTGGGTGTAAGTGTTTTTACAATAAACGGTTATAGTAATTATGCTCAACAGGAGGAGATCGTTAGAAGAAAACGTACATAGGCGTTTTTTTCATTTGGCAACGTCTATGTTATTAGAAGCCTTAAACATATTCTTAGGATTAAGGAGAATGACAAATGGCAAGACCTGTAACACTATTTACCGGCCAGTGGGCGGATTTGCCGCTGGAAGAATTAGCGAAAAAAGCGGCAAGCTGGGGCTATGATGGGCTTGAGTTAGCTTGCTGGGGCGACCACTTCGAAGTTGACAAGGCTCTTAAGGATGATGGTTATTGCAAGGCTAAGCGTGAGCTTCTTAAGGATCACGGTCTGAAGGTCTTCGCAATCTCGACGCATCTTGTGGGCCAGGCAGTCTGTGATAGAATCGACGAGCGCCACAAGGCGATTCTGCCCGAAGACGTCTGGGGCGACGGCGACCCCGAGGGAGTCCGTAAACGGGCGGCCAAGAGCGTTATCAATGCTGCGAAGGCGGCAAAGAAGCTCGGCGTAAAGGTCGTTAACGGTTTCACCGGCAGCTCGATCTGGCATCTGGTCTATTCGTTCCCGCCGGCCTCACCGAAGATGATCGAGGCGGGCTATGCTGACTTTGCCAAGCGCTTCACACCTATTTTAGATGCTTTCAAGGCTGAGGGCATCAAGTTTGCCCTGGAAGTGCACCCGACGGAGATCGCGTTTGACATCGCCTCGGCGCAGCGGGCAATCGATGCCGTAAAGGGACATAAATCCTTTGGCTTCAATTATGATCCCAGCCACCTCGGCTATCAGGGTGTGGACTACGTCAAGTTCATCCGGACCTTCGGCAATCGCATTTTCCATGCCCACATGAAGGACGTCTGGTGGAACCACGGAGACGGCACAGTTGGTGTCTTCGGCGGCCATACAGAGTTCGCCGACCCTCGCCGCTACTGGGACTTCCGTTCGATCGGCCACGGCGATATCAATTTCGAGGAAATCATCGTTGCTTTGAACGATATCGGCTATCAGGGCCCGCTTTCTGTCGAGTGGGAAGACAGCCGAATGGACCGCGAGCATGGAGCCGCAGAGGCCGCAGCGTTCTTCAAGAAGGCGGACTTCAAGCCTTCTCAGATCGCCTTCGATGCGCAGTTTGACAAATAATCGAGATAAATTTTCTAAAAGCTGACGGAGCGCGGTTTATAGCGCTCCGCAGTTCTTTAGATTGTAGTTTAATACAGGAGAGCTGACTATGGCCAAAGGTCGTCTTATCAGCCGGCGCCGGTTCATCGCACGGACAGCCGGCGCGGCTTTGGGAGCAATTAGTTTTCCTTACATCGTTCCATCATCGGTCCTGGGACAAGCCGGCCGCGTTGCGCCGAGCAATCGAATCACTATGGGCTGTATCGGCGTCGGCTGGCAGGGGGGCAGCAATCTTGGTTCCTTTCTGCGAGAGAGAGATTGCCAGGTTATTGCCGTCTGTGACATCGACAAGAACCATCTGCAAGATGCGGCCAATAGCGTGAACGGCCGGTATAAGAACAAGGACTGTGCCACTTACGCGGACTTTCGCGAGCTGCTTGCGCGGGACGACATCGATACCGTCTCGCTCGGCAAAGCGATGCGAAGCCCGTGGCACCTTTAGAATTTACTATTTACTATTGAATATTGGGAAGTAGAGGCGTTTTTATGATAAAGACAAAGCACGTTAATCGGCGTCAGTTCATCAAACAAGTAGCCGGAACCGCGGCGGCGGCGATGGCTTTTCCGTACATTGTTCCGTCGTCCGCACTGGGCGGAGCCGGCAATGCTGCGCCGAGCGAGCGGATTACGCTGGGCTTTATCGGCACGGGCAAGCAGAGCAAGCATCTGATGAGGTCTTTTCTGAATTCGCCGGGCACGCACGTTGTTGCCGGCTGCGACGTTGACAAACTTAAACTCGAACGCGGCAAGAAAATTGTCGAAGACCACTATGCCGGCAAGAATGGGGGCTCATATAAGGGCTGCGACACGTACGGCGATTTTCGCGAGGTGCTCGCCAGGGACGATATCGATGCGGTCGTGATTGCCACGCCGGACCACTGGCATGCGGTCATAGTTATCGAGTCGGCCGAGGCCGGCAAGGATATCTATTGTGAAAAGCCTCTTTCGCAGACCATTGTCGAGGCAAGATCCATGGTTAATGCCGTCAGGCGCTATGGGCGGGTCTTCCAGACCGGCAGCATGCAGCGTTCGGACTGGCATTTCCGCCTGGGCTGCGAACTGGTCCTTAACGGCTACATCGGAGAACTAAAACACGTGACCGTGGGCGTTGGCGGACCGCCGGGAGACCGACCTTTGCCCGCTCAGCCGGTACCGGATTATCTCGACTGGGATAGGTGGCTCGGCCCGGCACTGTGGAGGCCGTATAACTCCGAATTGTCGCCGCACCTGAGCTGGGACGGCTTTCCTAATTGGCGAAATCACAGCAGCTTTGGCGGCGGCGGCATGACCGACTGGGGCGCGCACCATTTCGATATCGCCCAGTGGGGCATGGGAATGGACGAGAGCGGCCCGGTGGAAATCATTCCGCCCGACGGCAAAGATTACAAGGTGCTCACCTACAAATACGCCAGCGGCGTTACGATGACGCGTGATAATGCAAACGGGGTTTTATTCAAAGGCACCAAAGGCGAGGTCGAAACCAATCGCGGGCATCTGCGAACCGTGCCCGAGAACCTTGTGAATCAGAAGCTCGGCCCCAATGAAATTCACCTGTACGAAAGTAAAAACCATTATACCGACTGGCTGGATGCTATACGCAAGCGCAGCAGGCCGATTTGCGATATCGAGACCGGCTGCCGCTCGGTCTCCGTCTGCCATTTGGGTAATAGCGCCTATAAGCTTGGTCGGCCGCTGAAGTGGGATCCGAAACTTGAAGTGTTTATCGGAGACCGCGGGGCGAACCGTTTACTTTCACGCCCGATGCGCAGCCCCTGGCACTTATGAAATAGATTATCGATTATTGAAATGATAAGTTGAATGAAAGGAGCAAAAATGAGTACGAGGTCAAAATTTATCGGCGCTGCGTTGCTGGGCCTCTGGTGTTTGTCGGTGCTTATGAGTCCTTTGCAGGCGGCCTCGCCGGAGAAGCTGCGCGACTTGACGGCCGAAGAAGTGCAGAAGATAGAAAACGCGGTTCCAAAGCAGGCGACCGTAAAACCTGAAAAGCCGCGAAAACTGCTGGTTTTCTGGCTGTGCGAAGGTTTTTTCCACACATCAATCCCCCTGGTTAACAAAGCGATCGTACAGATGGGCGAGACGACCGGGGCGTACGAGACTGTCGTAACGAACGACATGTCCATTTTCAAGCCGGAGAACCTGAAACAGTTCGATGCGGTCTGTTTCAATAACACCACCGGGCTTAAATTCAACCCGGAAAAGACGCCGGAGCTGTGCAAGAGCCTGATGGATTTCGTCAGGGGCGGAAAGGGCATTGTTGGAATTCACGCCGCGACCGACAACTTCAACGAGTGGCCCGAGGCGCAGGAAATGATGGGCGGCAAGTTCACCGGTCATCCCTGGGGCGGCGGCGGAACCTGGGCGGTCAAAATCGATCAGCCGGACCATCCGCTTATGGCCGCGTTTAAGGGAAAAGGATTCAAAATCAACGATGAGATTTACCGGACGGATCCGCCGCTCTATTCGCGGGATAAGCAGCTCGTTTTGATGAGTCTCGATATGAGCGACGAGACCACCCGGAATGTCAATGGATTCAAACCGACGGATGCCGATACCGGCACCGGCTGGGTCAAGACATGGGGGAAAGGACGTATATTCTATTGCTCGCTGGGGCACAATGACCATTTGCTCTGGAATCCGACAATCTTGCAGCACTATCTTGACGGAATTCAATTCGCATTTGGCGACTACAAAGTTGACACAAAGCCAAAACCTAACGTTAGTTCAGGAAAGGGATCAGAAATGGCAGAATTACAGGAATTACTACAGAAAGTAAAAACGTATGATTGGGGTCAAAGCCGTTTGGTGCTGACCGAGGTAAGCGAAATTGTAAAGAAGGCGCACGGCAACAAAGCCGAGCTTGCGAAGGTTGAAAAGGCCCTTCTGGGGGTGCTCGATTCGGATGCAACGCGGGCCGGCAAGCAATTTGTCTGTAGGGAATTGAGCATTATTGGTACCGAGCAATCCGTGCCAACCCTTGCCAAAATGCTCGCCGGCGAGGAGACCTCCGACATGGCAAGATACGCTCTGGAGCGGATCCCCGGTTCGGCGGTCGATGAAGCCTTGCGAGGTTCTCTGCGGAAAGCAAAAGGCAACGTAAAAGTTGGTATCATCAACTCGTTGGGGCAGCGTCGTGATAAGGGAGCTGTTCGCAATTTGAGCAGACTTTTAAGCAGACCTAATCAGGATATGGCCGTTGCCGCTGCCGCCGCTCTTGGCCAGATTGCCGATTCTCAGGCCGCCGAAGCGCTGGCCGAGGCAAAAAATAAAGCCGAAGGTAAGTTACTATCGGTAGTGTTGGATGCCTATTTAAAGTGTGCCGATCAGCTTGTGGCCGACGGTAATAAGATTGGCGCTCTGGCCATCTATAAGGAGCTTCAGAAAGAAGGCATGCCCAAGCCGATTCGTACCGCTGCGTTGACGGGAATGATTAACGCTGCCAAAAAGTAAGAATTAAGACATGAAAGCTAATTATACGATTTACAGCTCATTAGCTTTTTTGCTTTTGTGCTCTTATGCTGTTTGTTTGGGTGCTTCGGGGCAGCCACAGGATGAGGCCGTTGGTATTGTTCTGGATATTCTCCGAAGCGACGACCAGGAGATGCAGGCCGCAGCCATAGCGATGGTTAAGGAGATGCCCGGAACGCAGGTAACCGAGGCCCTGGCTAAGGAGCTGCCGAATCTTTCGGCGAGAAGTCAGGTACAGCTCTTATCCGCCCTTGGCGACCGTGGCGATGCTGTCGCCCGGCCTGCGGTTGTGGCTGCTGTGAAGTCTAAAGACGAGTCCGTTCGAATCGCCGCTTTGAGAGCATTAGGCCAATTGGGCGACGATTCGAGCGTTGAGTTATTGGCGCAGGCGGCGGCCGGCGCTAAGGGCGCCGAACAGAAAGCCGCTCGCGACAGCTTGTATCGCTTACGCGGTCCGAACGTTGATAAGGTTATTCTGGCGGCTATCCCGAAGTCCGAGGCCGAAACAAAAGTCGAGTTGATCAGCAGCGTGGGCCAGCGCAATATCACAGCGGGCGTTGCCGCTTTGTTGGAAACGGCGAAGGATTCGGACCGCAAAGTCCGAACCGGGTCGCTTAGAGTTTTGAAGGTTGTCGCCGGGCCTGAGCATTTGCCGGCATTGGTCGAGCTTCTGATTAAGGCCAAAAGCTCATCCGACAGCACCGAGGCCCAGAAGACAATCGCCGCCGTAGCTCACAGAATCGCGGACAAGAACCGGCAGGCTGCAAGCGTTTTAGCTGTGCTGCCATCGGTAAAAGAAACTGTGGCCCGATGCTCTTTGCTGAATGTGCTCGGCAGGATAGGCGATAACACTGCTTTGCCGGTGCTCACTGCCGCGATTAAGGATGAGAACGTCGATATTCAGACCGCTGCGATTCGTGCGCTGGCCGACTGGCCGACGCTGGAGCCGGCGGTCGAGCTGCTGAAAGTTGCCGAGAGTTCCGAAAATAAAGTGCACCGGATTTTGGCTTTGCGCGGATTTGTTCGCCTGCTTGGATTGGCGAGCGAGCGGCCGGCAGGTGAGACGATTGAGATGTACAAAAAGGCCATGAGCCTGGCGCCGGATGCGGGTGAAAAGAAAAAAGTGCTGTCGGGGCTGTCCAATACGAAATCTCTCGCGGCATTGCAGATGGCAGCCGGCTATCTTGACGATGAGTCTTTGTTTGTTGAGGCGGGAGCTGCCGCGATTAATATCGCCGGCGGCATTTATGCGGATTATCCCGAACAGGCGACCGATATGCTGAATCGGATTATAAAGACGACGAAAAGTGATTCGCTGCGTCAACAGGCGCAGGAATTGATAAATAATATCGAGCAGGGTGATTCAGGCGGGCAGGCGGACGAAAACGAAAACTGAAAATAGCTAACGGATACTAACGCTCAATAGTGAGCAAGAATTTTGTTGTGGCGGCCTGGCAGAAAAAAGCCGTCGCATACTGGAGAAAAAGTAATGGTTCCAGAAGCAGGGAAAAGTTGTAAACAGCATTGTTTTCCTATGAACGGCTGCACGATTATTGCTCTTGTGTCGTTTTTAATTATTCCTTTGCTTTTATCCTCGTGTGCCGGTCCCCGGCGGATGGATTCGGTCCCTGAGGTCGAGGGAGTCGTTCGTATCGCAGATCCGGTAATGGGCGACTGGCAGGGGGACTGGGAACTCGATAATGGAGGCGATTCGGGGTCGTTGGCAGCACAGGTCATAGCTCTGGGTAAAGGGCAGTACAGGGCCGTGTTATCGAACGAGTTCGATTCACGCCGGGAGCCGCTGGCGGTGCTTGATGGGCGGCTCGATGGCGCTGCTGTCAACTTTACCGGGCGAACCGTTCTGAGCGATAGTGGAACCGAGCTTGAAATCCAGGCTGCGATTAAAGGCGGCGAGTTCAACGGCAGTTTCAAGGGAGACGAATTCGGTAGATTTGCGATGAGTAAGCAGGTTCGGCTTTCGCCTACGTTGGGGGCCAAACCTCCGGAAGGTGCGATTGTGCTGTTTAACGGCAAAGACTTCAACCAGTGGAAGCATCCGAATAAGAAAGAGGGCGAGGATAGGGTGAAATGGGAACTTGTTGACGGTGCGATGAGGGTCAAGCCCGGCACCGGTTCGATCATAACAAGAAAGCAATTTGCCGATGTCAGGCTGCACATAGAATTTCGCACGCCATTTATGCCCGAGAAACGCGGACAGGGGCGAGGTAACAGCGGGGTGTATCTGCAGGGCCGGTACGAGGTGCAGGTGCTCGACAGTTACGGCCTTGAGGGCCTGGACAACGAGTGCGGCGGGATTTACACAGTTAGGCCGCCTCTCGTGAATATGTGTGCACCACCGACGCAGTGGCAGACTTACGATATTACTTTCCGCGCGCCGCGATTCGACGCTGCCGGCAAGAGTATTAGTAAACCCACTTTGACGGTATTCCATAACGACTTTAAAGTGCATGACAAGACTGAGGTGGGGGGATCGACAACTGCGTCACTGGGCGGCAAGGCTTCCGAGCCCGGCCCAATATACCTGCAGGACCACGGCAATGCTGTGGAGTTCCGTAACATTTGGCTGGTTGAATTGTAGCTGATTGATTGAGGTTTTTAACAGTTCGGAATAACGCTTATTTATTAAGGTGAGGAACATTGTTATGGAAAACCAGAGAGAATCGAGCAAGCATAAGATTAAGATCTCTCGCCGTGACTTTATGGGTGCTGCGGCGGCTGTTGCGGCTTTTACGTTCGTGCCGAAGCGCGTTATGGCCGGTTCGGCGAGTAACAAGCTCAACATCGCCGGCATAGGCGTCGGCGGTCGTGGCGCCAGCGACCTGAAGGCTTTGGAAAGTGAGAATATTGTCGCCCTGTGCGACGTAGATCTGGACAGAGCCAAGGGGACGATCAAGAAGCACCCCAACGCGAAGCTCTACCGCGATTTCAGAATAATGCTGGATAAAGAGGCCGGGAACATCGACGCGGTGGTCATCGGCGCGCCGGACCATATTCATGCTCCCGCTGCCATCAGGGCGATGAAAATGGGCAAGCATGTGTATTGCGAAAAGCCGATGGCTCATACGATCTTCGAGGCCCGCGAAATGGCACGAGTCGCGCGCGAGACCGGCGTGGTTACGCAGATGGGCAACCAGGGTCATGCGGGCGAAGGATTGAGACTCTACAAGGAGTACATCCAGGCCGGGGCGATCGGCAAAGTCAAAGAGGTGCACGTCTGGAGCGACCGGGCCGGCACGCCTGACAAGGCCTGGTGGCCGCAGGGCGTAACGGCGCCTAAGGGCAGCGAGCCTGTTCCGGAGACCATGGATTGGGACCTCTGGCTGGGTCCTGCCAAATGGAGGCCGTATAACTCGGCTTATGCGCCCTTCAAGTGGCGCGGCTGGTTCGACTTCGGCTGCGGCGCTCTGGGTGATATGGCCGTTCATAACGCCGACCCGGCATTCTTCGCGCTGGACCTCGATGCCCCTATAGCCGTGGAAGCCGAGACCGACGAGGTAAACAACGATACGTTCCCGATATGGAACATCATCCATTACTACTTCCCGGCCAGGGGAGCCAGGCCAGCCGTGAAGATGACCTGGTACGACGGCGCAAAGCTGCCGCCCAGGCCTGCGGATTTGGATGAAGGGCTCAAGCTCGGCAGTAACGGGATTTTATTTGTGGGCGAGAATGGTTCGCTGCTGGGCGGCAGCCATGCCGGTACGCCGCGAATCATTCCTGAGGCGAAGAGGAAAGCATACGGCAAGCCGCCCGAGACGCTGCCGAGGTCGCCGGGCCATCACCAGGAGTGGGCAGAGGCCTGCAAAGCGGGCAAGCCCGAGGATGCGAAATCCGGTTTCTGGTACGCCGGGCCGTTCACCGAGGCGCTGCTCGTCGGTAACCTTGCCGTCCGGCTGAAGAAACGCGTCGAGTGGGACTCGAAAGCGATGCGCTCGCCGAATTGTCCCGAAGCGGATAATTATATCACCAAGTTCTACCGTGCCGGATGGAGGCTGTAATTTTAACTGTTTGATTTTACGGGCGGTTTGCGAACCGCCCGTAAAATTAAGTAATTGGCGACAATTTGCAAAATGAGAAAGAGGTCTCTTTATGAAAAGCAAAGGAAAGTTGGACGAAGAACAAAATAAAAAGATCACGAGACGTGATTTTATGAGTTCAGCAGCGGCGGTAGCTGCATTTACGATAGTGCCGAGCCACGTGCTTGGCGGGCCGAGGCGTGTGCCGCCGAGCGAGAAGCTCAACATTGCCGGTGTGGGAATCGGCGGCCGCGGCGCGGGCGACCTCGACGAGGTCGGCAGTGAGAATATCGTTGCCCTTTGTGACGTGGATGACAGGTATGCGGCGAACGTGTTCAAACGCTATCCCAATGCCCAAAAATATCACGACTTCCGCGTGATGCTGGATAAAGAGAAGAACATCGACGCGGTGGTTATTGCCACGCCGGACCATGCACATGCTGTTGTTGCCATGGCGGCAATCAAAATGGGCAAGCACGTCTATTGCGAAAAACCGCTGGCCCATTCGATTTACGAGGTTCGTAAGCTGACCGAGGCGGCCCGCGAGGCCGGTGTCGCAACCCAGTTGGGCAACCAGGGCCAGGCGTCCGAAGAGACGCGCTTAGCATGTGAATTTATCTGGGACGGTGCGATCGGCCCGGTTCGAGAGGTCCATTCGTGGTGCAACAGGCCCATCTCGCCCCGCGGGATTGATCGGCCGAAAGATACGCCGCCCGTGCCGGAGACTCTGGATTGGGATCTATGGCTCGGCCCGGCTCCCCGGCGGCCTTATCATCCGTGCTACCTGCCGTTCTCGTGGCGCGGGTGGTGGGATTTCGGATCGGGCGTGCTGGGCGATATCGGCTGTCATCAGCTCGTTTCGATTTTCAGGGCCTTGAAGCTCGGATACCCGACGAGCGTCGAAGCCTGCTCCAGCGGCGTAAATTCCGAAACTGCGCCTCTGGCATCGATCATTCGCTATGATTTTCCCGCCCGTGAGGGTATGCCGCCTGTCAAGCTGACCTGGTACGATGGCGGGCTGATGCCGGCCCGGCCGGAAGAACTCGAAGAGGGTTTGCGTTTCGGTAACGCCGATGAAAACCTGTATATCGGCGACAAGGGCAAGATGCTGGGCCACAGGCTGCTGCCGGAAGCCAGGAGCAAGGAGTATGGCAAGCCTCCAAGAGTCCTGCCCCGTTCGCCCGGGCATCACAAAGAATGGATTATCGCCTGCAAGGGCGGCGAACCGGCAGGCTCCAATTTCGACCTCGCAGGGCCGCTGACCGAGGTGGTATTGTTGGGCAACGTTGCCTTGCGCATGGGCCAGCAGTTATACGAGAAGGGCCTTAAATTGTATTACGACGGTCCGAATATGAAGGTTACGAATTTGCAGGAAGCGAACAAATATATCCGTAGTGAATATCGCGAGGGTTGGGCCTTGTAGGCGTAGAATGGGGCTCCCTGGGGGATACCTTACGGTATTGCTCCACCTTAGAAAACTAAGACCGCAATTTTGATATTTATTTTTAAGATCGTGAGGAATATTTTATGAAAGATACAGAAAGAACAAGCAAAAAGCAAAAAAGCAGGATATCGCGAAGAGATTTTATGGGAGCGGCAGCAGCCGTAGCGGCGTTCACGATTGTTCCTCGGCATGTTCTGGGAGGACCGGGTCAGATTCCGCCGAGTGAGAAGCTCAATATCGCGGGCGTCGGCATCGGCGGCCAGGGCGGCAATGACATTAATGCCGTCAGCAGTCAGAACATCGTGGCGCTGTGCGATGTGGACTGGAGACATGCAAGCGGAACGTTCAGACGCTACCCCAATGCCAAAAAATACAAGGATTTTCGCGAGATGCTGGACAAGGAGGACAAGAACATCGATGCGGTAGTGGTCGGGACACCGGACCATTTGCACGCGATCGTCTCCATGGCCGCCATCAAGCGGGGCAAGCACGTCTACTGCGAGAAGCCGCTGACCCACACGGTGCTTGAGGCCCGGATGCTGGCGGATGCTGCCCGCGAGCACAAGGTCGCCACGCAGATGGGCAACCAGGGCCAGGCCGGCGAGGAAGTCCGCCTGCTGTGCGAAACCATCTGGGACGGGGCCATCGGGCAGGTTCACGAGGTCCATGTCTGGACGGACCGACCGCTTAACGGGACCAACAACGTCTACTGGCCGCAGGGTGTCGATAGACCGAAAGGGGAAGATCCTGTCCCCGATACGCTCGATTGGGACCTCTGGGTGGGTCCGGCGCCGATGCGTCCGTATGTGAAGAGTGTCTACAATCCATTCGTATGGCGGGGCTGGTGGGATTTTGGCACTGGGGCGCTCGGCGATATTGGCTGCCACAGCCTTGATCCGGTATTCCGCGCGCTGAAACTCGGCCATCCGACGAGTGTGGAAGCCTGCTGCACGCTGGTCAATAACGAGACGTACCCAGTAGCGTCGCGCGTGACGTACGAGTTCCCGGCCCGCGGGGACCTGGCGCCCGTGACTCTGCACTGGTACGACGGCGGGATGAAGCCGCCTCGTCCGCCGGAGCTTGAGGACGGGCGAAGGTGGGATACGAACGGCCAACTCTATATTGGCAACAAGGGCAAAATGCTTGGTGGCCGCCTGATCCCGGAATCCCGGCAGAAAGACTACGGCAAGCCGCCGCAGAAGCTGGAGCGTTCACCCGGCCACTACATGGAGTGGGTCATTGCCTGCAAGGGCGGCAAGCCCGCCGGCTCGAACTTCCCCGACCACGCCGGCCTGCTGGCCCAGGTGGTTCTGCTGGGCAATATCGCCATTCGTCCGGCCTTGAAGGATAAGCTCCTCGGGACGAAGTTGCTCTGGGATGCCAAAGAGTTCAAGTTTACGAATATGCCCGAGGCGAATCAATACGTAACCAAGGAATACCGGGAAGGCTGGAGTTTATAGGTCTAAGTGGCACGGGCTTCCAGCCCGTGAAAGACATGGCCAGGATGGCCATGCCACCGGCTAAAGCCCACACTATATAAATTTAAGGAAGTCTATCGTGGAAAAGCAAAAAATAACTCGTCGTGGTTTTCTAAGTGGCGTAGCGGCGACGGCGGCGTTTACCATCGTTCCGCGCCATGTTCTTGGCGGGCCCGGCAGGGTTTCGCCGAGTGAAAAGCTAAACGTCGCCTGCATCGGTGTAGGCGGAATGGGGGCCAGCGATGTCGGCGAGGTCAGCACTGAAAATATCATTGCGTTTTGCGATGTGGATTTCAAACACGCGGCCGGCACGTTCAAGCGGTATCCTAACGTGAAGAAATACCGCGATTTCCGCAAAATGCTGGATAAGGAAGGTAAAAACATCGATGCCGTTACGGTTTCGACGCCGGATAATATTCACGCCGTCGCTGCGATGGCCGCCATCAAGATGGGCAAGCATGTGTATTGCCAGAAGCCGCTGGCGCACGATATCTATGAAGTCCGTCAGCTTACCGAAGCCGCTCGCAAGCACAATGTTATGACGCAGATGGGTATCCAGATTCACGCTTTAGGGGAAGTTAAGAGTGTGGTGGAGATCATCAAGTCGGGGCTGATCGGTAAGGTTCGAAAGGTGGATATATTCAGTAACAAGAACTGGGGCGGCGGCACGCGACCTACAGGGTCCGAGCCGGTACCTGAAACGCTCGATTGGGACCTGTGGCTCGGCCCGGCACCGTGGCGGCCTTACCATTCGACTTATCTGCCCGGCAACTGGCGCCGCTGGTGGGATTTCGGAACAGGTACGTTAGGCGACATGGGCTGTCATATCATCGACCCTGTGTGGTGGGCCCTGGATTTGGGTTACCCCACGACCGTGGAGGCCAGGCCCGGCGACTTTAACAATGAAACTTATCCGACGGCGACGGTCGTTAAGTGGGAGTTTCCGGCCCGTGGCGAGCTGCCGCCTGTAACCGTTACCTGGTATGACGGCGAAAACAGGCCGCCCAGGCCTTCAGAGCTTGAGCCCGGGCGCGAACTGCCCGGTCAGGGCGGGCTGTACTATGGAGAAAAGGGCACGTTACTCGCTCCGCACATGGGCAATCCGCGGCTGATACCCGAATCGAAAATGAAAGGTTTCAAGATGCCGGAGCCGTTCCTCGGCAGGGGGATAAATCATTACCAGGAATGGATTAAAGCGTGCAAGGGCGGACCGAAGCCATCGGCCAATTTTGACTATTCCGGCCCGCTGAGCGAGACCATTCTGTTCGGCAACGTTTCAGCCCTTGCCGGCGAGAAACTGTACTGGGACGGCCCGAACCTCAAAGTGACCAATTTGCCAGAGGCAGATAAGTACCTGAGGCGCAAATATCGCGAGGGTTGGAGATTATAGTTATACTATTTTCGATATTAACAACGTCTTAACTAATAGGAGAAAAAGAAATGAACAAGAAAATGAAAGTAATGGTTGGTGTGCTGGCGTTTGCTTTGTGTGTTTGCTGCTTATCGAAAGCGAATGCAGCGGGCGAGGAAAACTGGAAACTGGGTATGCAGGCGTACAGTTTCAAGGAATTTACTTTCTTCGAGGCGGTGGACAAGAACAAGGCGCTTGAAATGAAATACATTGAGGCCTATCCCGGCCAGACGCTGAGCAAGGAAAAACCCGATGTAAAGGCGGATCATAACATGTCTTCCGCGGATAGAAAGCTGATGCTGCAAAAGCTGCGTGAGTCCGGCGTCAAACTGATGAACTACGGCGTAGTGCCGCTGCCTAACAACGAGGCGGAATGCCGGAAGGTGTTCGATTTCGCCAAAGAAATGGGGATCGAGACGATAGTCTCCGAACCGCCGGAAGATGCATTTGATTTAATCGACAGGCTGTGTGAAGAATACAAAATTAACGTGGCAATCCACAATCATCCCAAGCCTTCGCATTATTGGGATCCTGATACCGTGCTGAAAGTCTGCAAAGGGCGCAGCAAACGAATCGGTGCCTGCGCCGATACGGGCCACTGGACGCGTTCCGGTGTCGATCCGCTCGAAGCCATTAAGAAGCTCGGCGCGGCCAAGCGCATCATCAGCCTGCACTTCAAGGACCTCAACGAGTTCGGCAACCCGCAGGCGCACGATGTTATATGGGGCACGGGCGTAAGCCAGGCCCACGCGATATTGGCCGAACTGGACCGGCAGAAATTCAAGGGCGTATTCTCGATCGAATGGGAGCACAACTGGCTCAACTCGATGCCCGAGATATCCGGATGTGTGTCGTTCTTCAGAAAGACCGCCGCCGACCTTAGCGATGTCAAGTTCAAGAGAGTCTTCAATAAGAACCTCTCGAACGCCCTAATGGAATCCGGCTCCTGGGCTTTTAACGCCGATGGCGTTCTTGCACCCACACCGGACGGCCACGGCGACATCTGGACCAAAGATCGCTACGGCAACTTCATACTCGAACTCGATTTCAAAGTTCCCGAAAAGGGCAACAGCGGCGTCTTTATACGCGGTGCCGATTTAAAGAACTGGATCCACACAACGATTGAAATCCAGATTCACGCCACTACCGACGGAGCCAAGCACGGTCAGTGCGGTGCTGTTTATGACTGTCTGTCGCCGTCGAAGGATGCGACAAAGAAACCGGGCGAGTGGAATCACTATATAATCACCTGTCTGGACAATAAGATTTATATCAATCTCAACGGCGAAGATATAATCGATATGGACCTGAACCTATGGACCGAGGCCGGCAAGAATCCGGATCCTCCGGCCGGCCCGGGAACCAAAAATAAGTTCCGCTATGCCTACAAGGATATGGCCCGCGAAGGGCATATTGGCTTGCAGTATCACGGCAATCTCATCTGGTTCAGGAATCTTAAAATCAAATCACTTGACTAAAGACTAATTACAATGAGGTACATACGAATGAACAGCAGGAAAAACAACGCAATCGTTTGCAGCCGGACGGTTCTGGTCATCGCGATTCTGGCTTTCAATTTGTTTGGAATGTCCATGGTCGGCGGCCGGCAGACCGCACTCGCGGGCGATTCGGATTCATCGCAGGAGTGGATCTCGGTATTTAACGGCAAAGACCTGACCGGCTGGGACGGCGATCAGCGCCTCTGGTCGGTTAAGGACGGCGTCATTCGGGGCCAGACCACTATTGCCAATCCCGCTCGCGGCAACACTTTCCTTATCTGGCGCGGCGGAAAGCTCAGGGATTTCGAGCTGAAAATCAAGTTCCGCATCCAGAGCGGCAACTCCGGCATCCAGTATCGCAGCAAGGAGATCGACAAGTGGGTCGTCGGCGGATATCAGGCCGAGGTCGAGAACAACCCGGGCAAGGTCGGATTCCTCTACCACGAGGCTGGCCGGGGCTGGCTCGTCAATGTCGGCGATCTTATGGTCATCGACGAGAAGGGCGGCAAAGAGGTAGTCAGCAACGTTTCGGATGTCGATGAGCTTATCAAGGCCGGCTACTACAAGGACAAGGACTGGAACGAGTATCACATCATCGCGCAGGGCAACCACCTGAAACATTATCTTAACGGCTACCAGACGATGGAGCTGATCGATAACGACCGCCTGACCAACCCGGACGATCCGAAGGACCGCAATGGTGCTGCAAGGCAAGGGATTCTGGCGCTCCAGATACATGCCGGTCCGCCGATGATTGTGGAGTTCAAGGATATCCGTGTCAGGCATCTCGACGAAGAGAAGTACGGGGATGCGCAACTGGTTTTCAACGGTAAGAACCTGGACGAATGGACAACGAATGCCGGTTCGGGTCAGGCCGACAAGTGGGTGGTCGGAAAGGCGAAAGTTTCGCCGGACGATCCGAAGATGCTGACTGCCGGCGACGGCGGGGGCGAGATGATCAACCTGACGCCCAAACACGGCGCCAGCCGGGACATTTACTCCAGGGCGAAGTTCGGCGACTGCCGGATAGAGCTGCAGGTAATGGTGCCGCAAGGCTCCAATTCCGGCATTTACGTTATGGGCGAATATGAAATACAGGTACTGGACAGTTGGGGCCGGCAGAAAATGGGCGGTGGCGATATGGGCGCGGTTTACGGCGCCAGTCCGCCGCGTGTTAATGCCAGCAAAAAGCCTGGACAGTGGCAGCAGTATGTCATTGATTTCCGTGCACCGAAGTTCGACTCTTCCGAGCAGAAGACCAACAAAGCCGAGCTGCTCAAAGTAGAGCTTAACGGCCAGGTCCTGCATGAAAAACTAGTAATGGATAAAGAAACACCCGGCGGCGTTATAGGCAGAGAATCGCCGACCGGACCGCTGATGTTCCAGGGCAACCACGGGCCCGTGGCGTATCGCAATATCATCATCAAACCTCTGGCAAAGTAGGGGCAACCCTGTGTGGTTGCCCAGGGCAGGCACATGGGCCTGCCCCTACCGGATGGCGTTTCCTGGACCTGAAACAGTTGTAAACGAGCGGCTTCGGCGGAAAATTAGTCGAATGGACGCTTGACATTAAGGTATAGCCGTGCTATATTGCCCGGCAAAATTGAAAGTTCATTATTAGTTGAGTTTGTTAAATTTGTGGAGCTGTTAAACAATGGATAATCAAAAAACTGTTAAAGAAATAGACAGGCGCAGCTTTCTGCGTTCGACAGCGGCGATGGGAGCCGGTTTGGCGTTTTCGCCGATGGTTTTAGGACAGGCGGGCGGCGGAAAGCCGGATGATATAAACGTGGCTTTGCTTGGAGCCGGAGCACAGGGACAGGTTCTGATGAATGCCTGCCGGAATATTCCCGGCATTCGTTTCAAGGCGGTCTGCGACATCTGGACGGCTTATAACCAGAAACGCGTCTCACGTATGCTCAAAGCCTATCGCCACGAGCACAATACGTATGTGGACTACAAGGAAATGCTTGATAAGGAGAAGGACCTTGACGCGGTCATCGTAGCAACGCCTGACTTCTGGCATTCCGAGCACGCGGTGGCCTGCCTTGAGGCCGGATTGAACGTCTATTGCGAAAAAGAGATGTCCAATACCCTCGAAGGCGCCAGGAAGATGGTGGAAGCGGCGAAGAAATCGGGTAAGCTGCTGCAGATCGGACATCAGCGCCGCAGTAATCCTCGCTACAGACATGTCTACGACAAGCTGATAACCGGCGCCAAGCTGCTGGGTAAGATAACCACTATTAACGGCCAGTGGAATCGCAGCAAGACGGCGTGCGA
>Ga0307379_10001753_pt1 | contig 33443 bp, 32 predicted proteins | sample UN2MG_FD_202237 | JGI IMG/M metagenome (GOLD analysis project Ga0307379, IMG submission 202237) | Soil microbial communities from Risofladan, Vaasa, Finland - UN-2 | ecosystem: Environmental > Terrestrial > Soil > Coastal area > Acid sulfate soil | place: Finland: Risofladan, Vaasa | collected...
CGGCCAGTTCGGGCCCCTCTCGCAGCGGTGCGAGGCGGGCTCTTCGCGCGATTGGGCGCGACTATACTGAGCTTGGACGCCTTTGCAACGGGGCCCTCGCATGAACTTTCAGGAACCAATTTCGGGGCTTATCGAGCGGATCGCCCAAGCCTTGGAGCGGCTTGGCCCGGCCCGGCCCGAAACTCCGGATTTCTCACGCGCCGAGGCCTTCGTGTTTCAGGCCGAATCCGGGCGCTTTATGCCCGTGGGGCACGTCAACCGGGTGCCCTTGCCGCTTCTGAAGGGCATCGACCGGAACCGCGATGCCCTGCTGGCCAATACGGAGCGCTTTGCCAAAGGGCTGCCGGCCAATAACGCGCTTCTGTGGGGCGCCCGAGGCATGGGCAAGAGCTCCCTGATCAAGGCCGTGCATAAGGACGTACTTGGCACCCTCCCCGGTCTCAAGCTGGTGGAGATCCACCGGGAGGACATTCAGGCCCTGCCCCGGCTCCTCGCCCATCTGCGCGCGGCGCCCGAACACCGCTTCATTCTATTTTGCGACGACCTCTCGTTCGAGGCGGCCGACACGTCCTACAAATCCCTGAAGGCGGTTCTCGAAGGCGGCATCGAAGGCCGCCCGGCCAATGTGCTGCTCTACGCCACCTCGAACCGGCGGCATCTGATGGCGCGCGAGATGGTCGACAACGAACGCTCGACCGCGATCAACCCCTCCGAGGCGGTGGAGGAGAAGCTCTCTTTGTCGGACCGCTTCGGGTTATGGATCGGCTTCCACAATTGCAGCCAGGACGACTATCTCGCCATGGTGCGCGGTTATGCGGCGCATTACGGGCTCGATTATCTCGATGCGGACCTAACGCGCGAGGCACTCGAATGGTCGCGCGGGCGCGGCGGCCGCTCGGGCCGCGTCGCGTGGCAGTTCATTCAGGACTTGGCGGGACGGCTCGGCGCAACGCTCTAGCCGCTGGCGGCTAATTGGCTTGCGCCGCCATGCTGCTCATATACTTGGTCGGATCGACGGGGCGTGAGCCCTTGCGCAGCTCGAAATGCACTTGCGGCTGGCTGACCGAGCCGGTGGTGCCCGCTTTGGCGATGGTCTGACCGCGGCTCACCTTGTCGCCGCGTTTGACCAGCAGTTGCTCGTTGTTGGCGTAAGCCGACACCCAATTGTTGGCGTGGCGCACCAGCACGAGATTGCCATAGCCCTTCAGCTCGCTGCCGGCATAGGCCACGACTCCATTCTCCGCGGCCTTCACGGGAGTCCCTTGCGGCACAGAGATGTTGACGCCGTCATTGTGCCCGCCGTCCGGCTTGGTGCCGAATCCGGAGATGACGCGTCCCTTCACCGGCCAGCGAAAACTGCCGCCCGCCATGGGGTCGGGATTGGGAAGTTGCGTGGTGCTGGCCACCTTCTGTTGCGTGGGCGCAGGCGCCGGCAACGTCTTGGCCGTGCTTTGCGTGGTCTCGTCCGCACCCGGGGCGCGGATGGTCGTGGTCTTCACCTTGCGCACGCCAGGCTTGGGATCGGCTTGCGCGACGGACGCAGCAGCGCCGCCCGCCGAAATGATGAGCTTCTGGCCGATCTGGAGCGCGTCGGCGCGGACGTCGTTCCTGACGAGGATGGCTTTTTCGCTGGTGCCGAGTTTCTCGGCAATGCTGTGCGGCGTGTCGCCCGCCTGCACGGTGTAGGCCGTTTCGCCCGCCCGTGGCGTAAGTGTCGCCGCAGCCACGCGCGGCGCAGACGCTGCGGGTTTGGGCGCGGCAGCCACCTTGGCGCCGGGTATGATCAGTGTCTGGCCGACACGCAGCCGCGCATCAGGCAGGTTGTTGGCGGTTTGAATCGTGTCGATGGGCACGCCGTAGCGCTGGGACAGGCTGGACAGCGTATCGCCACTTTGCACCTTGATGCGCGGACCGGAGGCCTGAGACATCGGCGGAGGCGCAGGAGCCTTGATGGTCTGCTGCGACCCGTAATAGCGGGGCTGGCCCGACGCGTAGGCGGCCGTGGATTGCGGCGCGGGCTTGGCCGAACGATCGCCGTAATAGTTGTAGCGGCCGGAGCCGTAGACGGATTCCGATGGCACCGGGAGCGACGACGTGGTGGTCATGTCCGCGTCGCTCGACCCGTCGTCGGCAAGATTTAAGGATGGAAAGTCGAAGCGCGAGACGCCCGAGCTACAGCCCGCCACAGCCAACGCAAAACTCAGACCCGCGATTACACCACATGCACCGCGGGCATACTCCGACCCGAACGCCACGCGCATCCCCCGTTGGCCCTCTCGCAATACCCGTTGTGCTGAGTAAAGCGCCCAGGCGGTAAACAACGCATTAAGTCTCTTCACCCGCCTGCCTAAAAAAGAATCAACGGACAACGACTTAGGGCCCCTCCTAAAGGCTCAGTCACGCTTTACGCGCCCATGCACCAGGGGCACGAAGCGCACGGGCAGAAGCGCCGTTTCCACCAGCCCTTCTTCGGTCTTGTCGATCTGCACGAGCGATTGGGAATCCCGCGTCTCACCGAGCGGGATGATCATGCGGCCGCCTTCCTTCAACTGATCGAGCAGGGCGGCGGGCGCATCGAGCGCCGCGGCGGTGACGATGATGCGGTCGAACGGCGCTTGCGGCGGCCAGCCGAGCCAGCCGTCGCCGATGATCGTGGTCACGTTGTTGATCTTGAGCTCGGCCAGGCGCGCTTCCGCGCCCTTCTGCAGCTCGCGCCAGCGCTCGACGGAATAGACGCGCCGGCACAGATGCGAGAGCACGGCCGCCTGATAGCCGGAGCCGGTGCCGATCTCGAGGACCTTATGGGTCGGCTCGAGTTCCAGTTTCTCGGTCATGAAGGCGACGACGAAAGGCTGCGAGATGGTCTGCCCACATTCGATGGGGAGCGCGATGTCCTGATAGGCGTGGTCGGAGAAAGCCTCGTCGACGAACAACTCGCGGGGGACCCGCTCGATGGCGCGCAGCACCTTGGTGTCGCGGATGCCGCGACGCCTGAGCTGCATGATAAGGCTGACTTGGTCCTGTGCGCTCGCCATCCCTTCCACCTCCTTCCGAGGCGGGTTTTCCGCGAGTATTGGCCGATTCTCAGGCCAACGCCTAAAACCTATTTGCCTTTTTCGCCGAGAACGGCGGCAAGCTCCTCCAGCGTGCCCCGGTCGGTGTAATCGAGGCAGAGCGGCGAGACGGAAATGAGCTTATGGCCCACCGCCCACAGATCCGTGCCTTTGGGCGGGTTGGGCCCACGCTTGGTGATACCGATCCAGTAATAGGCCTTGCCGCGCGTATCCATGCGGTCGTCGATGTCGAGGAGCGCCGTATCGCGCAGGCCTTGCTTGGTCGCCACCATGCCCTCGACCTCGCCGGGCTGGCAATCGGGGAAGTTGACGTTGAGCACGGTGCCCTCCGGCCAGCCCGCCTCGAGCAGCTTGTGCAACAGATCGGCGCCGTGATGCATGGGCGTCTCCCAGATCGGCGTGCCGTGATCGTAATTGCCGAGCGCGAGGCTGAGCGCGATCGAGGGGATGCCGAGCAGCGTGCCTTCGATGGCGCCGGCCACGGTGCCCGAATAGTTCACATCGTCGGCGAGGTTCTGGCCGCGATTGACGCCCGACAGCACGAGGTCCGGCGGATCGTCCTTGAGAAGAAAACGCACGCCCATGATGACGCAATCGGTCGGCGTGCCCTTCACCGCGTAGCGGCGCTTGCCGATCTCGCGCATGCGCAAGGGCTCGGCGAGGGTGAGCGAATGGGAGGCGCCCGAATTGTCGGTCTCCGGTGCCACCACCCAAACATCGTCGGTCAGATCGGTGGCGATCTTCTCCAAGACGTCGAGACCCGGCGCCTCGATGCCGTCGTCGTTGGTGATGAGGATGCGCATCTTTTTGCGAGTCCTTACCGGCGCTTTCGTTGGCGCGTTCTTATTTTGACTCACGTCGCCGCCTCGATCTTGGTGAGCCCGCCCATATAAGGCTGCAGCATCTCGGGCACGCGCACGCTGCCATCCGCCTCCTGGTAGTTCTCCAGAACGGCGATCAGCGCGCGGCCGACGGCGACGCCGGAGCCGTTCAGCGTGTGCACGAACTGCGTGGCCTTTTGATCCTTGGGGCGATAGCGCGCATTCATGCGGCGCGCTTGGAAGTCGCCACAATTCGAGCACGACGAAATCTCGCGGTAGGCGTCCTGCCCCGGCAGCCAGACCTCGATGTCGTAGGTCTTCTGCGCGGCGAAGCCCATGTCGCCGGTGGACAGCACCACGACGCGATAGGGCAGCTTGAGCTTCTGCAGCACGGTCTCGGCGCATTTCGTCATGCGCTCGTGCTCGTCGGCCGATTGCTCGGGCGTGGTCACCGAGACGAGCTCAACCTTCGAGAACTGATGCTGGCGGATCATGCCGCGCGTGTCGCGGCCCGCGGCGCCGGCTTCCGCGCGGAAGCACGGCGTGCCCGCGGTGACGCGCATGGGGAGGCTCGCCTCCTCGGTGATCTCTTCACGCACGAGATTGGTCAGCGGGACTTCCGCCGTTGGGATGAGCCAGAGCTGTTTGGAGTCCGCTAGCGCGCGATCGAACTCATCGAACTCTTCGTCGGTCGGAAATCTGCCCGAATGTCGCATCTGCCTGGCGACCTCGCCAACGCGTTGGACTGCTACCGAACTGTGGGTGGAGAACTGGTCCTCGCGAAACTTCGGCAATTGCGCGGTGCCGAACATGGTGTCGTCGCGCACCAGCAGCGGCGGGTTGATCTCGGTATAGCCGTGCTGGTCGGTGTGCAGGTCGAGCATGAACTGGGCGAGCGCGCGTTCGAGCCGTGCCAGTTTGCCTTTCAAGACGACGAAGCGTGAGCCGGAGAGCTTCGTGGCCGTCTCGAAGTCCATCAGACCGAGCGCCTCGCCGATTCCGAAATGCTCTTTCGGCGTGAAGGCGAATTTGGGTGGCTCACCGACTTTCCGGAGCTCCACATTGGCGCTCTCGTCGGGACCGATCGGCACTTCGTCCGCCGGCATATTAGGAATGCCGGCAAGCAACTCGTGAAGACTGGTTTCCAGGAGACGCTTAGCTGCCTCACGATCCTGGATGATGGACTTCAAGCCGGTAACCTCATCCAAAAGACGCTGCGCTTCCGCCTCGTCCTTGGCTTGCTTGGCCTTGCCGATGGCCTTCGATGAACTGTTGGCGCTGGCCTGCGCCTCCTCCAAAGTCTGAATCGTTTCGCGGCGTTCCTCGTCCAGCTTCAGAATATGATTCAGCGTGCCGTTCGGGCTCTCGAAGGCACGGTCGGTCAGGCCCTTGAGGAAGGCCTCTTGGTTGTCACGGATCCATTTGACGTCGAGCACGGCGGATTTCTCTTTCTGCGACTCGGAGGCGTTGCCTGGCCCCCGTATAAGGCCCGATCGGGCCCTTGTCATGGCCCCGCCTGCCTTTCCTGTCGTCACCCCTGGGCTGGTCCCGGGGGTTCAATTCGGCTTCTCCGGGCATGATGAAGGAGAGTGAAGGCACGCCTCGTCGCGGCGCGAACTGCGCCCGGGCTTTGCGGTCTTGCTCCCCTCGAGAGCGAGGGGATGGCGCGCCGAAAAGCGCAAGTCAGTGTAGCTCGCGGTCCGAGGACCGCGCGGGCGCCTTCCGGCGCGCCAATTGCAGCGTCCATACGGCACCGGGCCCCGCTTCAATCCCGAACTGTCTGTCCGGGATCTAACTGCCAGCTTCTGGCGGGGGCTCGTAGTGGCCCCGGGGGGTGGCTCCGATACCGCCCGAGTGACTTGTCGCGTACAAGCCCCGCGGGCGCCGCACCCCGTCCCGCTCACGCAAACGCCTCGCGAGAACGCCCTTTGAACGGACGAGGTGACACCCATTCTACGCGAGGTTTGAGAGGCGGGGATAAGTCCGCGCTCACCCACGGGCAGTGGGTTTCGCTACTAGATAGATCTCCAGATTGTAATGCCCGAAGACGAGGTTCGATTCTCGAGTCAACTCGTCGACGATATCCTGTGGGTCGGACCCGCCGTCGATATACTTTTTGATCAATGCGTTGAGCTCGTCGGCAAAGCTTTGCTCATTGCCCATCTTGTGTTCCTCCATTTGCTTCTTATGGTGAGCTTGTGTTCGCGCCGGCGGCATCGGCCGCAGAGCGCTTCTTCTCAGCCAGCTTCACGGCGAAAATCGAAATCTCGTAGAGAAGCAGCGTCGGCAGCGCCAGCGCGATCTGGCTGATCGGGTCCGGCGGCGTCAGGATGGCCGCGGCGAGGAACACCCCGAGAATGGCATGCTTGCGGTAGTGCTTGAGCGTCGCGGCGGTGACGAGCCCGGCGCGCGCGAGCAGCGTAAGCAGCACCGGCAACTGGAAGCAGATGCCGAAGCCGAGCATCAGCATCATGATCAGCGACAGATATTCGCTGACCTTGGCGGTGAGCAGAATCTGCACGCCTGTGTCTCCCGTCTCTTGCATCGACAGGAAGAACCGCATGGCGAGCGGCATGGCGACGAAATAGACCAGCGCGGCGCCCAACAAGAACAGGATCGGCGCGGCGATGAGGAAGGGCAGGAAGGCCTTGCGCTCGGCCCGGTACAGCCCTGGGGCCACGAACAGATAGAGTTGCGCGGCGATCACCGGAAAGGCGATGAAGATGGCGCCGAACAGCGCGAGCTTCACTTGGGTGAAAAAGAACTCCTGCGGCGCGGTGTAGATCAGCTCGATGGGCACATCGACGCCGGCGGCCACCCGGTACGGCCACAGCAACAGATTGTAGATGGGCTTTGCGAACCAGAAGCAGACGACGAAGGCGACAAAGATCGCGGCGAGCGACCACATCAGCCGGCGCCGGAGCTCGATCAGATGCTCGACGAGCGGCGCCTTGGTGGCGTCGATGTCCTCCTGCTGTTCGCTCACCGCTTCGGCCTCGCTTGCGCCTTCGGCGTCCTCTTCGTCGCCGTCTTGGTCTTGGTCGTCTTGGCTTTGGCTTTCGTGCTTCGCGGCGCCGTGCTTTTGCGGGGCTTTGCGCTCTTGCTCGCCTTCTTGACTGCTTTCTTGGCCGGCGCGGCCTTACGCTTGGGGAGCGCCCGCGTCTGTTGCGTGCCGAGTGGGGGCGCGCCGAGCGCGGTGCGCGGGGGCTCAGTCGCCGGCATCATCAACGGCTTATCGGCGGGTGCGGTGAAATCGTCTGTGGTGCCCATATTGGCGCGGATGGCCTCGATGTTCCTGCGGACCTCGTCGGCCTCGCTCTCGGCCATGGCGTCTTCGAACTGACGCTGGAAGTCGCCCGCCGCGCGCCGGATCTTGCCGGCATAGAAGCCGAACGTGCGCATCAGCTTCGGCAGGTCCTTCGGGCCCACCACGACGATCGCCACGACGGCGATCACCAAAAGTTCCGACCATCCGATGTCGAGCATGTTCGTGGTTCAGGCGTTATGCGACGCACGGCCCGCGCAAAACGCGCGACGCGAAATGCGTCTAGCCCGACTTCTGCTTGCGTGGGGCTTTCGCGCGGGGCTTTGAACGGGCTTGCGGCGCGGGCGTTTCGTGCTCAATCACCTTGGCGTCGGGTTTCGCTTCAGGTCTAGCTTGGGCCTGCTCCTCACCGTCGTCGGCAAGGCCCGTCTTGAAGCTCTTGATGCCCTTGGCGACGTCGCCCATCAGATCGGAGATCTTGCCGCGCCCGAACAGGAGCACGAACAGCACCAGCACGATCAGAATTTGCCACCAGCTCGGTCCCATCAAAGGCCTCCAACGCGCGGCCTGCCGCCCGCGTGATCAATCATTCGGCGGCACTATGACAGCAAAGAAGCCCGGCTCGCAAGCCGACCTCCCCTTAAGGTGAAGCCTTCCAAGGCGAAGGCTCCTAGAGCCGGTCTAACTAGGGTGAAGGCTCTAAGGCAAAGGCTTCTAAGATGAAGGCTTCTAAGATGAAGGCTTGGGCTCGCCGTCCTCGGCTTCGAAGACCAGGACCGCGCCCTTATCCACGCCGACGCCAACCTCGGTGCCTTGCGCCGGCACATCGGCCTCCCGCACACGGGCGAGGACCGGCGTGTCCAGGCCTTCGACCGCAACCTCCACAAGGCCGACATCGCCGAGAAAGCGCGTGTCGAGAACACGGCCAGGCGTGCCCTGCCCCGGCTTGGTCAGCCGCACGCCGCCTTGGCGTACGCAGACGATGGCGTCGGTGCCATCGGCAAGCCCAAGCGCGGGAAACGTGCCGAGCGGGGTGTCGCCGCGTCCGCTCTCGATGCGCGTGCGCATCTCGTTGAGATCGGAAAAGGTGCGCGCGGCGAAGATGGTCTTTGGAGCGCGATAGAGCTCGGGTGCCGTGCCGGTCTCTACGACATGGCCTTTGCGCATCAGCGCCACGGTGTCGCCCATGCGCATGGCTTCCTCGGCGTCGTGGGTGACCACGATGCAGGTGGCGCGGGTCTCGTGCACGATCGCCAGCGTGTTTTCACGCATGCTCTCACGCAATTGCGAGTCGAGGCCGGAGAACGGCTCGTCCATGAGCAGGACGCCCGGACGCGGCGCGATGGCGCGGGCGAGCGCCACACGCTGTTGCTCGCCGCCGGACAGGATGTGCGGGTACTCGCGGGCGTATTGGCCAAGGCCGACGCGCTCCAGCGCGGTTTGGGCCTCGGCGCGCGCTTCCATCTTGCTCAGGGAGCGCAAGCCGAAGGCAACGTTGTCGAGGATGGTGAGATGCGGGAACAACGCGAAGTCCTGGAACATGAGGCCGACGCCGCGTCTCTCGGGCGGCACGAAGCGGTTGGGGCCGGCGACCTCTTGCTTGTCGATCAGGACGCGCCCCGCGGACGGCCATTCCACGCCGGCGGCGATGCGCAGCAGTGTGGTCTTACCGCAGCCCGAGGGGCCAAGCAGGCACAAGACCTTGCCGGGGGACACTTCGAGGGTGACGTCTTGAAGCGCGTAAACCTCGCCGTAGCGGCGGGAGACATGCTCGAAATCGAGCTGCGCGGCAAAGGTCACCGCGGCCTTGCCGCGGGCCTGCGGAGCAAGGCGTCTGTCGCCTAGGGCCGCCTTATCGGGCGCGCGGCCTCGCGTCTTCAAGAACTCGAGCATAGGTGAGGTCTACGCGACGGGCGGGTCCGAGCGCAACGTCTGTGGCCCTGCGCGATCGACGCGGGGAGCCGGCTCACGCCGCCTCACGCGCCTCTCACGCCCCGTGGCCGGCCTCCTCGTCGGGATCGAGAGGCTCGTCGTCGTCCTCGCCGGCGCCCAACGGCTCGTCCTCCAGCGGGTCCTCGTCCTCGCGCAGATCCGGCGCATCGTCCGGGTTCGGCATGGAGAAGCCGGGCGGCAGGTTGGAATCGAGCAGCCCTGCCCCTTTGAGCTCGGCCAGACCCGGCAGATCCTGGATTTGCTCGAAGCCGAAATGCTCGAGGAAGGCTTCCGTGGTGCCATAGGTCACCGGGCGGCCCGGCGCGCGGCGGCGGCCCCTGAGCTTGATCCAGCCGGTCTCCAGCAGCACGTCGATCGTGCCCTTGGAGGTAGAAACGCCGCGGATCTCCTCGATCTCGGCACGCGTCACGGGCTGATGGTAGGAAATGATGGCCAGCGTCTCCAGGGCGGCGCGCGACAGGCGCCGCTGGGTCACCGCCTGGCGCTCCAGCAGGAAGGACAGGTCATCGGCGGTGCGGAAGGCCCATTTGCCGGCCACACGCACCAGATTGACGCCACGGCCGCCATAGAGGCCCTGGAGCTCCTCGAGCAGCGCCTTCACGTCCTCGCCTTGGCTGAAATGCCGCGCCAGCTCCGCCTCTTTCAGGGGCTCGGGCGCGGCGAACAGCAGAGCCTCGACGATGCGCAGCTTCTCCCGCCGGTCCGCGGAGGGCAGCGCCATCACGTTTGACGGAAGCGGCAGCATCGGCGCTTGCACACCCTGCTTGTCCTCTTCTGCCGTCATCTCAACCGCCCTCTCCGCTGGCTTCACTGTCATTGGCATCCCCGCATTTTTTGTCTTTGTGTGCTCCGCAACCGCGGCCCGCATCGCCCGATCGAGCTTTACCAGCGCCGACCCGCCTTTGGCCTCGACCTCCTGTTCCGACAGCTTCGATATGTCGGACAGCACCGAAGTCAAGGTCGGTTTCGGCCGGGCCGCCGGATCAGCCCTGCGCCTTGCCGGCCTATCCCGATCAAGTTTCGATGGCGAAATTTTGGGTCTCGGCATGATGTGCCCCTTAGCGTTTCAGGCCTCACTGACGCTCCTGCCCGTCATCCCTTTACTTCGTCCACTGAACTCAGGCTTTCCTCAAACTCTGGCTATTCTGCCTCACGCCGCCTGGCCGCGACGGCGGACCAGGAGCGGTGCAAACGATTTCGATTGGCGAATTTCCAGCGCCCCTTCGCGCGTCATCTCCAAGGTGGCGGTGAAGCTCGAGGCGAGCGCCGTGCGCCGCATCTCAGGCTCAACCAAGAACTCGGCGAGAAGTTGGTCGAGCGGCGCCCAATCGCAGGTAATGCCGAGCAGACGCTCCAGCTCGTCACGTGCCTCCTTCAACGACCATACGGTGCGCTTCTCCATGTGAAGCGTGCGCGAGACGTTACGCTGGCGCTGCTGGGAATAGGCCTTCAGGAGGTCGTAGACATTCGCCTCGTAGACGCTGTTCCGGGTCACGCGGATGGGCTCGGGCAGACCGCGGCCGAATACGTCACGGCCGAGGCGCTTGCGCGTCATCAGTTGCGCCGCGGCATCGCGCATCGCATCGAGACGCTTCAGCCGGAAGGCCAGCAGCGCGGCCAGCTCCTCGCCGGTAGGCTCGCCCTCTTCCGAGGGCTCGGCCGGCAGCAACAGCTTCGATTTCAGGAAGGCGAGCCAAGCGGCCATGACGAGGTAGTCGGCGGCGATCTCAAGCCGCAAGGCACGCGCCTGGGCGATGAAATCGAGATATTGCTGGGCCAGCGCCAGGACGGAAATCTTGGTGATGTCGACTTTCTGCGTGCGCGCCAGGGCCAACAGAAGATCTAGCGGCCCTTCGAAGCCGCCGACATCCACCCGGAGTTGCTCGCCATCCTCGATCTCGAGGCGTTCCTCACCGCGTTCCCAATCGGACGCAGGCTCAGGCCCACGCGGCTCTTCGGTCTCTGACGGGTCTTCGGTCACTGGTGTGTCTTCGTCGTTCATGCCTGCACTGTCGGGTCGGGACCAAGGCTCGCCACGCGGGTCGCGGCCGCGTCCGTCACCAGGGCAAGCGCCTCGGCCTCATCGAAGGGGTCCGGCTCATGGAGACACGCCCGCGCATAGGCAAACCGCTCCGCGGACATCCCCTCAAGCACCGGCGTGGCGCCGGCCACTTCGGTCATCTCGCTCAGATTGCCCGAACAATGAAGCACAACATCGCAGCCGCCCCCCATCACCCCACGGGTGCGCGCCGCGAAGGAGCCCTCGAGGGCCTGCATGCCGATGTCGTCGCTCATGATCAGGCCGGTCAACCCCATCTGATCTCGAATCACTTTGCCCATTATAGCGGGTGAGAGCGTCGCGGGTCGCTGCTCATCGAAAACCGGCAGTAAAACATGGGCGGTCATGGCGAGCGGCGCATCGTGCAGGGCCTCGAACGGCCTGAAATCCACCCTCTTCAGCTCCGCTTTCGAGGCATCGATGCGGGGCAGCGATTTGTGACTGTCAGCTAGGGCCCGGCCATGGCCCGGCACGTGCTTGATGACAGGCAGCACACCGCCGGCGAGCGTGCCGTCCATCACCGCGCGCCCCAGCGCGATCACCACGTCCGGGTCGGTGGAGAAGGCGCGGTCGCCGATAATATCGTGGGCGCCTCGTTGGGGTACGTCGAGGCATGGCGTGCAATTGACGTTGATGCCCAAATCGTGGAGCTCGGCGGCCATTAGCCTGGCGCCGGCAAAGGCGGCGCGCTTGGCGCCTTCGCGATCGGTGGCATAGAGATCGCCATAGCATCGTTGCGGCGGCATGGCGCGCCAATGCGGCGGGCGCAAGCGCTGCACGCGGCCGCCTTCCTGGTCGATGAGGATCAGGACCTCGTCGCTGCCGACAGCGTCCTTGAAGTCGGCGACGAGTGCGCGCAGCTGCGTCGGGTTGTCGACGTTCCGGGCGAACAGGATCAGCCCGCACGGCTGCTCGGCGGCGAAGAGGTCGTGCTCCGCTTCGGTCAACTCCGTGCCGGCGCAACCTGAGATGAAAGCTTTAAAAGTCACGCCCGGGGGCTAGCCCCGGTGGGCGTCGCGGTCAAGCGCTCCGTGAAAGTGCCCTACTGCACCGCGACGAAGCAGTCGGTCCCTTTCGCCTTCAAGTCCCCACACAGCTTGTAGGCATCCGACTTGCTGGCGATCGGGCCAACCCGGAGGCGGTACATGCTGCCGCCGCCGACACTGGCTTTCTGCACGACCGGCGGATAATTCCCGAGCAGGGTTGGATATTTCTGTTGGATATCGGCGTAATTCGCCAGGGCCTCGGTTTGGCTCTTATGCGCGCCGACCTGGACCAAATATTTCGACGCCGCGGCCGGCTGCGGTGCCGGATCGGCAGCGGCCACCTGCTGCGGCGCAGCGGCGGGAGCGGCCATGGGAACCGGCCCATCGGGAATCGGCACCGGCATCATATTGGCTGGCTCGCCGGCGGCCTGGGCGGCGGCACCGGCAGCGGTCTGGGCGGCTTGCGCGGTCGCACCGGCGGCGGCGTTGGCGGCATCCGCAACAGCCGGGGCTTCGACAGAGCCGTCAGGACGGACAACGAGCGTCTTCACCTTGCGCGGTCCGCCATCCTCCGCAGCGCCGTCCACGGACTGGGTCGTCGCCGGATTGGCGAAATCCGTGGTCGCGACGGCGGCGGGCAGACCGGCAGTCGCCGTTGCCGGCGGCAAGGCAGGCACCGCCACGTTTTCTTGGCGCGGCACGAGGCGCTCAGATTCCGGTTCATTGCCGTTGGTCAGACGGTCGTATATCAGCTTGTTTTTGTGAGGAAATTCTTTGCCACCCGGCTGGTCTGGAGCTTCTTTCACAGGCGTTGCATCCGCGGTGACGATCGGCGTTTCGCCGTCTATGCCGCCGCCGCTTTGCTTGTAGGCGAAGGCCAGGGCGCCACCGAGAGCGATCGCACCGAGAAGGGCGCTGCCGACCATGAAGGCGCTGCGCCCCCTCAGGGAGTTGGACAGCTTCGAGCCTTTTGCGGCGGGCGGAATGAGCTGGCTCTCGTCCATGAAATCGGCATCGCCACGATCGGTCTCGTAATACTCCTGCTGCGGCGGCTGCGCCGGGCTTTGTTGACCACCCAGCGCGATCTGCGGCGGCTGATCGTAGACGGAATCGAAGGCCTGGAGCTGGCGGCGCGGATCGATTTGAGAGGCCTGTCCGTCGGGCGCGTAGCCTTGCTGGGGTGCTTGCGGCTGGGGCGCTTGCGCATAGGCCTGCGGCTGATAGGCGTGCGGCTGAGCCCTGGGCGCTTGGTGTTGCGGGGCCTGCGAGGCCTGCTCGAAATGCGTCTCCCCACCGTTCTGCGCGGCCGGATAATTAGGGTCCTCAGCGCCGAGGAAGCCATGGCCCATACTGTCGACGCCATAGGCCGTGTGAGCGGGCATATGATCCGGGAAACCCGCATCTCCCTGCTCGGGGAAGCCCGCGTCGCCGAGACCGTGATCGGGGGCGCCGCTGTGACCGGAGAAATCCGCCTCGGAGAAGCTCGCATCCGCCTTGAAGTCGCCGAAAATGGACTCCGGAAAGCCGGGATCGGCATTGCTGAGATCGGGAAGGTCCTGATCGCCGAAGGCCGACCTGGGCGCGCTGTTGGGCGCACTCGGCGCGTTGTAGGCTTGCGGCTGGTATTGCTGGTCGCCGCCGTAGGCTTGCGGCTGATGGGGCTGGGGCTGGTAAGACGGTGCGGCCTGAGGCGCTTGCGGGCTTGCGGCTGGCGGTTGATGGGCGGGCTGCTGCGGGGCCGAAGGCTGGTTGGGCCGCGTTACCGGCGTATAGGCGGGCATCTGCGCAAAAGTCGGACCGCCGTTCCCGAAAATCGAGCGTTGTCCGATATTTGGCTGACCTGGCCGATCCGCACCTTGAGCCATGAAAGATACCTCACTCTTAAATGTTGGCCGCGTCCGCGCTCCAGCTCTCCCCCGGGGCGCTTGCGGCGTTTTGCCTATCGGCAAAATCAGATTCAAACTCTAGGGATTGGCCGACTCCGCCGCCGTATCCGCCATTACGCGTAGACATGGCTACTTCCCTCGTACCATCCCCGCGCCCTTGCCCGTGCCCGTCTAATGCAATTCGTGCATGGCATGAACGCCGAGGATCCCCAAACCCAACGCCAACACACGCTTCGTGGCGACAACAAGCGCTACACGACAACGTGTTAACTCTCGGTCACTTTCGTAAATAAAACGTAATTGTGGCAAGTCTTTGCCTCTGTTCCAAAGACCATGAAAGTCTCCGGCAAGATCGTAAAGATAGAATCCGAGGCGATGAGGCTCATGTGCTTGTGCCGCACCCTCCACAATACGTGGAAACTGCGCGAGACGGCGGATCAGAGCGATCTCCGCATCGTCATTCAACCGATTTAGATCGGCCTGCGCCAACGCACCCTCCGCAACATTGAGGTCCGCAAAGGTCCCCACCACATTACGCAGAACTGAACTCGCCCGGGCATGGGCGTACTGAACATAAAACACCGGGTTGTCCCGCGACTGCTCGGTGACTTTGGCAAAGTCGAAATCGAGCGGCGCGTCGTTCTTCCGATAGAGCATCATGAACCGGACGGGGCCTGCGCCCACCTCGTCCACGACATCCCTCAGCGTCACGAAGGTCCCGGCACGCTTGGACATTTTGACAGGCTCGCCCGCCCGAAACAAGCGGACGAGTTGACATATCTTCACGTCGAGATCGGATTCGCCGCCCGTGAGCGCCGACAGCGCCGCCTGCATGCGCTTGATATGGCCGGCATGGTCGGCGCCCCAGACATCGATCATCGACTTGAAGCCGCGTCTGAACTTGTCGAAGTGATAGGCGATGTCGGACGCGAAATATGTGTATGAGCCGTCCGACTTCATCAGCGGCCGGTCCTGATCGTCGCCGAATTCGGTGGCGCGGAACAGAAGCTGTGTCCGATCCTCCCACTCCTCGTCGATCTTGCCCTTGGGCGGCGGCAGGGAGCCTTCGTAGATCAGGCCCTTGGCGCGGAGTTCGGCGATGGTCCCGGCCACCTCGTCCTGGCCTTCGGTCAGGGAGCGTTCGGAAAAGAACACGTCATGGCTGATGCCGAGCTGCGCGAGATCGGTCTCGATCATGCCGAGCATGGCCGTGAGTGCTGTGGCGCGCACCAAAGGCAGCCACTCGGCTTCCGGCAGATCGAGAAGATCGCGGCCATGATTGGCGGCAAGCGCGGCGCCCACCGGTTTCAGATAATCGCCCGGGTAGAGCCCTTCGGGGATCGCCCCGATGTCCTCGCCAAGCGCCTCGCGGTAGCGCAGAAAGGCGGACCGCGCCAGCACGTCCACCTGGGCGCCGGCGTCGTTCACGTAATACTCGCGGGTCACGTCGTAGCCCGCGTAGTCGAGCAGGTTGGCGAGCGCGTCGCCAAACACGGCGCCGCGGCAATGCCCCACATGCATCGGGCCTGTCGGGTTGGCGGACACGTACTCGACGTTCACCGCTTTGCCCTTGCCGATGGCACTTCGCCCGAACGCATCGCCCTGCTCCAACACCATGCGCAACACGTTCGGCCAGAACGCATGGGTAAGTGTCAGGTTGATGAATCCCGGTCCGGCAATCTCGACCTTCTCGACGTAAGGATCGGACGCGATCAAGGGCACGATGCGCTCGGCAAGCGCGCGCGGCGCAGCGCAGGCGGGCTTGGCGAGTACCATGGCCGCGTTGGTGGCGAGATCGCCGTGGGTCGGGTCCTTCGGGCTGCCGAGCGTGATGCCTTCCACACTCGCCTCATGGGGCACGACGCCATCATGCTTGAGCTGCTGGACAGCCGCCAATACGTGGCCGTGAAACCCTGCGAAAATGTCCATGGAAGCTCCGGGAAAGCATTCGTGCGCCTGATCTTAGCGGAAAAGCGTTCCCATTTTTCCGGATCATGCTTTTTTGCGCATGATCTTATCGGAAAACCGGTTCCCACTTTTCCGGATCATGCGTGGCGCGGCGACTATCGTAAATCCGGGGTCGCGTCAAACAGCCGGCGGTGCTCGGCCAGCGCATAGCGGTCAGTCTGACCGGCGATGAAATCGGCCACGTGGCGGGCATAGGCTTCCGGGTCATGCGCGGGCGCCTGGTCCGACCATTCGGGCGGCAGCGCATCCTTATCGCTCACATAGCGCTGGAACAATTCGACCACCGCGTCTTCGGCGTCGCCCATGATGCGCACGACGCGCGGGTGACGGTAGACGCGGGCGAAGAGGAAGCCGCGCAAATCATCGAGCTCGGCTTTCATGCCATCGGAGAACGCCACCATGGCGCGGCCCGCCTGGCGCACAGCGTCCGTGCTTGTGGGCTGCAGCGCCGCCAGCCGGTCGCGCGTCTCGGCGATGCAATCATTCACTAGGACCGTGATCAGCCGCCGGTTGACCTCGTAGAGACGTCTTGCGTCCTCGAGCTCCGGATAGGCCGCGTCGACCTCGCTCAGCAGGCGTCCGGCGATCGGCGCCTCGAAGAGCTCGGCGAAGGAGAAACAGCCGGCGCGATAGCCGTCGTCGAGATCGTGCGCGTTATAGGCGATGTCGTCGGACAACGCGGCCACTTGCGCCTCCACCGAAGGATAGGTGTCGAGTTCCAGATCCTGCGTGGCGCAATAGGCGCGCACCGGCTCCGGCACGGGCGCACGGAGCGGACCGTTATGCTTCACCAGTCCTTCCAGCGTCTCCCATGTCAGATTGAGCCCGTCGAACTGCGCGTATTTTCTTTCGAGCTTGGTGACCACGCGCAAGGACTGGGCGTTGTGGTCGAAGCCGCCGGCCTGGCCCATGGCGGCATCGAGCGCCCGCTCGCCGGCATGTCCGAAAGGGGGATGGCCGAGATCGTGGGCGAGCGCGATCGCTTCGGTGAGATCCTCGTCCACGTGAAGGGAGCGCGCGATCGAGCGCGCGATCTGGGCCACTTCGAGGCTGTGGGTGAGCCGGGAGCGGTAGTGATCGCCTTCGTGATAGATGAAGACTTGGGTCTTGTAGTTGAGCCGGCGGAACGCGGTGGCATGCAGGATCCGGTCGCGGTCGCGGGCATAGAGGGTACGGGTCGGGCTTGGCGCCTCGGCGATGCGCCGGCCGCGGCTCTCCCGCTGATCGACGGCATAGGCGGCAAGCGCCTTTCCCTCCGCGGGCGCGCTTCGAACCGCGTCAATAGCACGCTGAGCTTTGCGGTTCCGGTCGATTGAACAAGGCCTCTGGGAAGCTTATCTTTAAGGAGCCCGGCTTATCTTTCTCTGAGAAGATTGGCTATACCGAACATGAGCAAAGCAAACATCACCATCAGCTCCCGCGCCGCCAAGCGCATCAACGAGCTCGTGAACGAGGATCAGGCCGCGAGCCTGTTCCGCGTCAGCGTCGAGGGTGGCGGCTGCTCGGGCTTCCAGTACAAGTTCGAGCTGGCGACCGATACCGCCCCCGATGACATTCTCATCAAACGGGACGGGGCCATTGTGGCGATCGATCCGGTTTCGGCCGATTTCGTCAACGGCTCGGAGATCGACTTCGTCGACGAGTTGATCGGCGCCCACTTCAAGATCAGCAATCCGAACGCCACCGCCTCTTGCGGCTGCGGCACCAGCTTCTCGATCTAGCCCTGCCTCCGTCTCTTTCGGCGTCATGGCCGGGCTTGTCCCGGCCATCCACGTATTCTAGGCCCTTCCTCAAAACTCGTGGATGCTCGGCGCTATTGGTGTACGAAGCACACCCATGAAGATCGCCACCTGGAACATCAACGGCGTCAAGGCGCGCATCGACACCGCCACGACCTGGCTGAAATCGGCCTCGCCGGACATCGCGTGCCTGCAAGAGATCAAATGCATGGATGAGGCCTTCCCGGTGAGCGCCTTCGAGGATCTCGGCTACAACGTGGCGGTGCACGGCCAGAAGGGCTTCAATGGCGTGGCGCTGCTGTCCAAGCTGCCGTTCGACGAGGTGAATTCCGGGCTCGCAGGCGATGAGGACGACGTACAGGCCCGCTATATCGAGGCGGTGATCTCGGTGCCGTCCGGCGTGTTGCGCGTGGTGAACATCTATCTCCCCAACGGCAACGGCTCACCGGAGAAGTTCGCCTACAAGCTCGCCTGGATGAGCCGGCTGCGCGAACGCCTGAAGACGCTGCTCACCTACGAAGAACCCTTCGTCGTCGCCGGAGACTACAACGTCATCCCCACGCCGGAGGATGTCTACAATCCGCAAGCCTGGATGGACGACGCGCTGTTTCGGCCCGAGACGCGCGCCCAGTTCCAAGCGCTGCTCAATCTGGGGCTCACCGACGCGTTTAGGGCATGCCATGACGAGCCGCATCAGTTCACGTTCTGGGATTACCAGGCCGGCGCCTGGCAAAAGAACCACGGACTGCGCATCGACCATTTGCTGCTCTCGCCGCAAGCCGCCGACCGGCTCGTCGCGTGCGAGATCGACGCCGATCCCAGGAGCTGGGAGAAGCCATCCGATCACGTGCCGATTGTCGTGGAGTTGTCGCTCTGAGGCGTCGACTTAGGGCTGGAGCCCGCCAAGCCCGTCCTCGGAGGCGCCGAAGCCGACCGACATGCCCATAGCCGCGGGCGGAATGACATCCACCGGACCCAGGCGCGGTTCCTGTCTTGCAGACAGCGACGGCTCAGGCTTGGTCTGTTGCGCCAGGGCGCGTGTGGTTGGCGCCGCACCGCCGGTCGGTGAGATCTTGACCGTCTTCGCCGTTGCCTTGTTCGGACCGCCGAGCTGCGGGAGAAGCGCCTCGGCATCCTTGCGGGTGTCCTTGTCCGCGAGCGCGAAGGCTTCTTGGTAGCGTTTGCCGATCCAGCCGGCGTCCTTATCTTCCGTCCTAGCATTCTCGTTGGCGAGCGTCAGGAGGGCGAGCCCCCTCGCCGGCCGCTGGGAAACGCCGTCACCACGCCACAGCATCTCACCCAGAATGGCTTGCGCCCCGGGGTGCTGCTTGCGCGCCGCCATGGCCAGCCAATTGGCGGCGATGGTCGGGTTCATCTCTACGCCAGATCCCGCCAGATAGAGCCGGCCCAGTTCGTACTGCGCCTCGGCGTCGCCGAAATAGGCGCCCGCATGACGGAACAAGCCCGCGGCATACACCGGATCGGGATGCAACGGCATGGCGGAAATCCCATTCACGTAATACCGGCCAAGGGCACAGAAGGCCTCGCCGACATATTTCGCAATCGGGCTCGACGGCAGGATATCGGCGTATTGATCGGCAATATTCTGGAAGTTGTAGAACGCCTTGGTCTCATCCTTGGGCACGTCCCGGCCCGCCGCATAGAGCCTGGCAAGCTTGAGCTGGGCGCCGAGCACCCCGCGCTTCGCAGCGTATTCAAGCGCCGGTACGGCGACGTCAATCTCGCCCGACGTTATGGCGCTGGCGCCCTGACGATAGGCTTCCGTGGCCGATTTGTACGGCGGTGGCTGGTCCGCACCGCCGACACCCGCGGGCGTCAGGACGATGAACGCGGCGAGCGCGCTGCCGATATGAGTGGCGCTAAATATCGGCATAGCACGCCCCTTCCGCGGCGGCGCCGGGATGGGTCACGGCGCCGGTCCGCGCAGCGCCAACCTCTTGGGCGTATTTCCACAGATAGCCGCTTTGGAATGCCGTCGGCGGCGCCTTCCAGTCCTTGGCGCGCGCGGCGAGCTCGTCCTCGCCGACCTCAAGGTCGATGATGCCGTTTTCGGCATCGAGCACGATCATGTCGCCGTCACGCACGAGGCCGATCGGGCCGCACACCGCGGCCTCGGGTCCCACATGTCCCACGCAAAAGCCGCGCGTGGCGCCGGAGAACCGTCCGTCGGTAATGAGCGCAACCTTGTCGCCCATGCCTTGGCCGTAGAGCGCCGCGGTGGTCGACAGCATCTCGCGCATGCCGGGGCCGCCCTTGGGGCCCTCGTAACGGATGACGATGACATCACCCTCGTCATACTTTTTGGTGCTGACGGCGGCGAAAGCCTCTTCCTCGCTGTCGAAGCAGCGGGCCGGTCCACGGAATTTCAGATTGTGCAAACCGGCCACCTTGACGATGGCGCCGTCTGGCGCAAGCGTTCCCCTCAACCCCACGACGCCGCCAGTCGGCGTCAGAGGATTGTCAGCAGAACGCACGACATCCTGGTCCGGGTTCCACGAAACCTTCGAAAGATTTTCGGCGATCGTGCGGCCGGTGACGGTCAGGCAATCGCCGTGCAGGTAGCCGTGATCGAGGAGTGTTTTCATGAGGAGTGGCACGCCGCCAGCCTCGAACATGTCCTTGGCGACATAACGGCCACCAGGTTTCAAATCCGCGATGTAAGGTGTTCTTTTCATGACGGCGGCCACGTCGAACAGGTCGAACGCGATCCCGCATTCATGGGCGATGGCCGGCAAATGCAGCGCCGCGTTGGTCGAACCGCCCGAGGCCGCGACAACGGCGGCGGCGTTTTCCAAGGCCTTCAGGGTGATGATGTCGCGCGGGCGGATGTTCAGCGCGATAAGATCCATGATCTTCTCGCCCGCCATCATGTTAAATTTGTCCCGGATCTCGTAAGGCGCGGGCGCGCCCGCCGAATAGGGGAGCGCCAAGCCGATCGCCTCGGAGACGGTCGCCATAGTGTTGGCGGTGAACTGGGCCCCGCAGGCCCCCGCCGACGGGCAGGCCACCTGCTCGAGCTCGTCGAGATCCTCCGACGACATCTTGCCGACGGAGTACTCACCGACCGCCTCGAACAGGTCCTGCACGGTGACGGGGCGTCCCTTGAAGGAGCCCGGCAGGATCGAGCCGCCATAGATGAAGATCGAGGGCACGTTGAGCCGGCACATGGCCATCATCATGCCGGGCAGTGACTTGTCGCAGCCGGCAAGGCCGATGAGCGCGTCATAGCAATGGCCGCGCATGGTCAGCTCGACACTGTCGGCGATGACCTCGCGGGAGGGCAGCGAGGACTTCATGCCCTGGTGGCCCATGGCGATACCGTCGGTGACGGTGATGGTGCAGAACTCGCGCGGCGTGCCGGCCCTGGCCGCCACGCCCTGCTTTACGGCCTGGGCCTGGCGCATCAGCGAGATGTTGCAGGGCGCCGCCTCGTTCCAGCAGGTGGCCACGCCGACGAGGGGCTGGTGAATCTGCTCGCGCGACAGCCCCATCGCGTACAGATACGAGCGATGCGGGGCGCGGGTTGGCCCTTCCGTCACATGCCTGCTCGGCAAACGGGATTTATCGAACGTCTTTGCGTCCATCAATCAATGCCAGCTGAACTTCAATGAGCGGACGTTTCCGTCATCGCTCTACGCCACAGCCGGGTCGCTCCCAGGCCTGCCCCCCCTCGCTTACGAATGCGAGTGTCATGTGAGGCCAATGATCCTCTGTATGGGAGGGATTTCCCAAAGTTTTATGGCGCAAAGGAGGCGCAAATACCTCAGTCTGTTGTAATTTAGATACAGTTGGAAGGTTTCTACGGACGTGGTTGCAAAGATGCAAACGGCGTCCCCGAAGCTGAAGCCCGCCTGAGGCCTAAAGCACGGCTTCGAGGCGCTTCAGGGCCTGGGCCAGCTTGATCGCCGTGGCCTCGGCCTCCGACTTCCGCTCGCGCTGCTCCTCGACCACGTGCTCGGGCGCGCGGGAGACGAATTTGTCGTTGGCAAGCTTGGCGGTGATCTGGGCGATTTCCGATCCCACCTTGTCGATCTCGCGCTTCAGGCGCTCGGATTCCGCGCCGATATCGATGACGCCTTGGAGGGGCAGCGCCAGCACGGCCTCATCGAGGACGATCTGGACCGAGCCCGTGGGCGGGGCGTCGGCGAAATCGATGGTCTCGATCCGGGCGAGCCGCATGAGGGTCCCCTCATGGGCGGCGATACGGGCCTTGGTGCCATCGGAGGCGCCGACGGCGACCAGCGGCACCTTGGCGCCGGCCGGCACGTTCATCTCCGCACGGATCGAGCGAACCTCTGTCACGAACTTGATGACCCATTCGATCTCGGCGTCGGCTTGCGCGTTCTGAAGCCCGAGATGGGTGGGCCATTCGGTCAGCATCAGCAGGCTCTCGCGGGATTCGCCCTCGGGCAGCCTCTTCCGCCACAGCTCCTCGGTGACGAAGGGCATGAACGGATGCAAAAGCTGGAGCGCGCGGTCGAGCACAAAGGCGGCCATGGCGCGCGTCTCGGCCTTCGCCGCCTCGTCCTCGCCCATGAGGATGGGCTTGCTGAGCTCGAGGTACCAGTCACAGTAGATGTGCCAGATGAAGTGATAGATGGCGCCCGCCGCATCGTTGAAGCGGCAGGCCTCGAGCGCCTCGGTGACGGCGGCTATGGTGCGCTCGCTCTCACCGGCGATCCAACGGTTGAGGGTGACTTGCGCGGCGGCCGGATCAAACCCGGCTTCAGGCACGCAATCGTTCATCGCCGCGAAGCGCGAGGCGTTCCACAGCTTGGTGGCGAAGTTCCGATAGCCCTCGACCCGCGAACCGGCGAGCTTGATGTCGCGGCCTTGCGCGGCCATGGCGGCCAGCGTGAAGCGCAGCGCATCGGCGCCATAGGTGTCGATCAGCTCGAGGGGATCGATGACGTTCCCCTTCGACTTCGACATCTTCTGGCCCTTCTCGTCGCGGACCAGCGCATGGATGTAGATGCTGCGGAACGGCACCTCGTCCATAAAGTGCAGACCCATCATCATCATGCGGGCAATCCAGAAGAAGATGATGTCGAAGCCGGTGACCAGCACGTCAGTCGGATAATAGCGCGCGAGCTCCGGCGTCTTATCGGGCCAGCCCAGCGTGGAGAATGGCCACAGCGCGGACGAGAACCAGGTGTCGAGCACGTCCTCGTCGCGCTTCAGCGTCTCGTCCTTGCCGTAATGGGCTTTCGCGGCGTCTTTGGCTTCCGCTTCACTCTCGGCGACGAAGACCTCGCCGTCGGGGCCATACCACGCGGGGATGCGATGGCCCCACCAGAGCTGGCGTGAGATGCACCAGGGCTGGATGTTTTCCATCCAGTGGAAATAGGTGTTCTCCCAGGTCTTGGGCACGAAATTGGTGCGGCCACTCTTCACCGCCTCGATGGCGGGCTTCGCCAGAGTTTGCGCATCCACATACCACTGGTCGGTGAGGTAGGGCTCGATGACGGCGCCGGAGCGGTCGCCATGGGGGACGGTGTGGGCGTAGTCCTCGATCTTCTCGACCAGACCCTCGCCCTCCAGGCGGTCGACGATCATGGTGCGCGCGGCGAAGCGGAACACGCCGTTGAATTCGAGAATCGTCGCATGCAGTTGCGGCGTCAGCTCGACACCTTGCATGAACTCCGGATTGGGGTGGAGCAAGAGCCGCGCGTCCTGGCTGAGGACGTTGATCATGGGCAGGTCGTGACGCCTGCCCACCTCGAAATCGTTGAAGTCGTGGGCAGGCGTGATCTTCACCGCGCCGGAGCCCTTCTCCGGGTCCGAATATTCGTCGGCGATAATGGGGATGCGGCGGCCGACGACGGGCAGGATGACGTTCTTGCCGACGAGATGAGTGTAGCGCTCATCGTCGGGGTGAACGGCCACGGCGGTGTCGCCGAGCATGGTCTCGGGCCGCGTGGTGGCGACGACGATGAAGGTGCTCGGGTCCTCCGGGTCGAAGGTCACCCCTTCGATGGGATAGCGCAGATGCCATAGATGCCCGTTGGTCTCGATCTGCTCCACTTCGAGATCGGAGATGGCGGTGCGCATGTCCGGGTCCCAGTTGACCAGGCGCTTGTCCTTGTAGATCAGCCCCGCGCGATGGAGCTCGACGAAGACCTTGCGCACGGCTTTCGATAGCCCGTCATCCATGGTGAAGCGGAGCCGCGACCAATCGCAGGAGCAGCCGAGCCGCTTCAACTGGCCGACGATGGTGTTGCCGGACTCTTCTTTCCATTGCCAGATGCGCTTGATGAACTTGTCGCGGCCAAGGGCGCGCCGGTTCGGTTCGTGGCGCTCCATCAATTGCCGTTCGACGACCATCTGCGTGGCGATGCCGGCGTGGTCGGTGCCCGGCTGCCACAGCACATCGCGGCCGCGCATCCGCTCGAAGCGGACCAGCACGTCTTGCAGCGTGTTGTTGAGCGCGTGCCCCATATGGAGCGAGCCGGTGACGTTCGGCGGCGGGATGACGATGGTGAAGGGTTTCGCCGTCTCGCGATCGCCTCGGCCGGCGGCAAACGCGCGCGCGTCTTCCCAGGCGCGATAGACGTCGCCTTCGAAATTCTTCGGTTGATAGATCTTATCGAGCATGAACGCGGATGGTTGGCGAAAAAAGGGTCGCCGCGCGTCCTACGCTTTCGGCTTCCGCGCTGTCAACTTTCGCAGGGGTTAGTCCTGGTGACGGCGTACCGGGTCGGAGTCGAGCTCGTCGCGGATCATGCGGGGCATGTTGTCGTCAAGCCATTGACGAAGCATGGGCCGCAGCATGTCTTTAATGCTGTCTTCCAGCGTCCTGCCTGCGACGTCATGATGCGCGCCACTGCCGTTGACCTGGGCTGCGACCGCGACCGGCTCGGACTCGGGCTCCGGCTCGTAGGACGGCTCCGGCTCGAAAACGGGCTCGGATTCCGCAGACTCCTCTTCGCCCTGCGCTTCGGCAGGCCAGAACGGAGCCTTCTCGGTCTCGGGCTCGGCGTCCTCGACGCTTTCGGCCTCGGCGGTCACCTCGCCCTCGGCCAGCATGAGCTCGGGCTCCTGCTCGGCCTCGGCCATGGGTTCAAGGGCCGTGGGTTCAAGAGCCATGGGCTCAAGCGTCGGAGCGACCTCGGGCTCCGTCTCGAAGCTCGGTTCCTCCTGCTCGGCATGGGTCTCGCCGTCGGCTTCGGGCTCTTCCATTAACACCGCCATGGGAAGGGGCTCGGGCTCCGGCTCGGCCATTGGCTCCGGCTCCGGCGCAACCATCGCCTCAGGCTGTGGCGCGGCCTGGAATTGGAACGGCTCGGCCTGCGGTGTCGTGGAGGTGGGGACCTGCCCTGCCCGCAACGCGGCAATGGCACGCTCCAGCGCGGAGGCGGCTTCCTCGCCCGCCGACTGCTTCGGCTCGGCGGCTTGAACGGGTTCCGGCGCGGGAGGGGCCGGCGGCTCAGGCGTTGCCATCTGTGGCGGCGTCATGTCTTGTGCCGGCTCTTGCGGCGCGTGGTACTCCGGCGGGGCTTGGTATTCCGGCGAGGCCATTGCCTCAGGCGGAGCCGATGGCTCAGGCGACGCCATTTCCATCATCGATGCGTCGACAAAATCAGGCTCGGGCTCGGCGAACTCAACGACCTCCTCCAGCTCCAAAACCTCGACGACTTCCTCGACTTCATCGACTTCGAAGACCGCATCGCCGTCGTCGTCCTCGACGATCTCAAGTCCCCCCAGCTCGGAGGTGAGGTCGAGAATCTCCTCTTCCTCATTGGCGGGGGCTTCCGCGCCGCCGCTCAGGACGCGCGCGATATCGTCGATGATCTGGCTGTCGGCCTCGCCCTCGTCATCGTCCGCTTGGGCTTGTGCCGTTGCATGTTGCGCTTTGGCCTGGCCGGCCTCGTCGTCCGTGATGATCCGACGAATGGAGGCAAGAATTTCCTCCATAGTCGGCTCAGGAGCGCGCTCGGTGCTGCTCATGACTAGATCCCTTGCCGCCTTTTCAAACTGACATCACCCGCGGTGTACACCAGGGTCACCTCACTCAATAACTTAACACGATGTTAAGACCCGCGTCTCCACCTGCCTTGGAGAATGACCCCAATGGTTAATGCGTAAAGCCCCGCAATGGTTCAATTATCGGCCGCAGGCGGGGTTGGGGGTCGCAGGCCGAACCATTTGTTTTTGACGATGTCATAATGCTCGATCGGATCGTAATAAGGCACTGACAGACCGAGCGTTTGGGCATCCATACGGCCGATGGCGGCATAGAGCGAATACTCCGAGACGACGCGATCGCGCAGCGCCGAGACGAGGCCGATCTGCGAGTTCAGGAGTTCGCGCTGGGCGTCCAGCACGTCGAGCGTGGTGCGCTGGCCCACCTTTTCCTCTTCGCGGACGCCGGTGAGTGCGATCTTGTTGGCGGAGACTGCGGACTCCGCTGAGCTGATGGCGGGACCGGAGGATTGCAGGATGCCCCAGTTGGCGATGACGTCGGCATGGACCCGAAGCCGCGCGTCCTCCACCTCCCGCTTCAGCTGATTGTTGGTTTCCTTGGCTTGGCGGACACGGGCCGAAACACCGCCGCCTTGATAGAACGGCACATTGACCCGCCCGGTGACCGATGTCGTCTCGATCTCATCAATGGCTATACTCTGGCCGAAGCGCTTCTCGTATTGCGCTTCGAGAGTCACTTCGGGCAGCAGCTCGCCCATGATCTGCTCGACGGCGTAGAGCGAAGCCTCTTCGTTATAGACCGACGTTAGAATGACCGGGTTTTCCCCATCGCCCAGCGTCATGGCCGTGTCCAAGGTCTGCGGCAGCAGATGGCGGATCGACGGCGGCGTCTGAAGATTACCCGGCGGGTGGCCGATGACCTGCTCGTAGGCGGCGCGGCTGGTTTTCAAATTGGCTTGCGCCACGGCCAAGGTCGCCAGCGCCTCCGAGCGGCGGGCTTCGGCTTGGGCCGTGTCGGTCCGCGTCACCTCACCCACCTCGAAGCGGTCGCGCGTGGCTTTCAATTGCTCGGAGAGAACGCTTACATCGTTCTCGCGCAGACGGACGACGGCCTGATCGCGCACCACGTTGACATAGGCTGTCGCGGCGTCGAGCAACACGGTTTGCTCCGTGCTGCGCAGCGCCTCACGCTGCGCCTGGACCTGAGCCTTGGCCTGCCGGACCGCGTTGAGGTTTTGAAAGCCCTCGAATAAAGGCTGCGACAGTTGGACGGCATAACCACGCGGATGCGTTACGCCGTCCGTGGTGAGCCCAGCCGAGCCAAAGTCGACGCCGCCAAGGCCGCGCCGATCACTGTTCTGATTGACGTAGCTCGTATCGCCCGTGGCGCCGACAAAGGGGCGCAAGCCGGACTTGGCGACCGACACTTGCTCGTCGATGGCCCTGAGCCGCGCACGCTCGGCATTGAGAACAGGATTGAGGAGATACGCGTCGGCGAGCGCCTGCTCCAAGCTCTCGGCGTGGGCCGGAGCAGAGACAGACACGACCCCGATTGCAATCAGGGCCGCCGCAGCACGCAACCATTGCCGCGAGAAATTCGCGCAGCACAAAAGTTCGCGCCTGCCCCGTTCACCAAGCACTACCATTCTCCCGCAGTCAGCAGCGCCCCCGCCCCTCCTGCTCGCAGAACCATAGAGCACCGCGCGCCGTCAGGGATACCCAGGAACGGCCGTTGCGCACCGGATTCGGCAAAAAACTCAATGCACTGTGGGATCGGCGCAACAGTGTCGATAACGGCGCCGGACAGCTAGAACGTGAAGGCTGGCGCCGGGGCGAATCCCGGCAGCGGGCTTGCGCCTGCGTCGAAATGCGCGACCCCACGGGCCTCGCCGTCCACGCGCATGAAGAGATAAGCCTTTCCCTGTCGCATGTTAGGCGCGGGTGTTCGCACGACGACGAGGCGGCCGCCTTCTTTCATCTGGGCGAGCACCTTGTCGGGCACGTCGGGCACGCTGCCCTCCATGACGATGACGTCATAGGGCCCCGCCTTGGCATGGCCGGCGAAAAGATCGCCTGCGACAATGCCTGCATTGGCGAGCCCGAGCGCGGCGAGGTTGGCCGCCGCGGCCTTGGCCAGCTCCGGCTCCGGCTCGAGCCCGATCACCCGTGCGGCAAGCCGCGCCAGAATCGCCGTGGAGTAGCCGGTGGCGCAGCCCACATCGAGCACCGTGTCTTGCGGCTCGACATCGGCGAGCTGAATGAGGCGCGCCTGAACCATGGGCGCAAGCAGGCAACGCGCGGCTGCATCCTCGCGCGCGGCCAACACTTCGATGCCTTCGTCCATATAGGCGAGCCCCCGAAAGGCTTCCGGCACGAAACGTTCGCGCGGCAGGATGCGCATGGCCGCAAGCAGACTTACGTCAGTGACCTCGTTGGGGCGGAGCTGAGACTCCACCATGGCGATCCGCCGCGCTTCGTAGCCGGTCATGCTCAAATCGTTCCTCTCAGAAACCTGTCACTGCCTTTGGGCAGCGCCGGAGATTGCCACGGTCCACCCCGCGCCCCAAACGATTAGCGAGATCGTCGGTGCGCTTCATTCATGCCCAATGACGACGGCACCGACATGAAAGGCTGGACACCGGCGCGTTTGGCGCTAGAACTCGCCCGATTGGCCACGTGGCGGAGTGGTGACGCAGCGGACTGCAAATCCGTATACCCCGGTTCGATTCCGGGCGTGGCCTCCAATACCCTCTCAGAGTTCCGACCTGCTGCCTAACGTCTCAGACATGAAGGCGCGGAACTTCGGCGTGTACTGCTCCAAATAGCCCGAGTTCTCGAAGTGGCCGGATAGCAGATAGGCGCGATGCTCTCGCAGCGTGATACGCACCGCGGCCCTCCACTCCGGCGTCGGACTGACATCGAGGATCTCCTCGCTGGCATTGAGGATCGTGTCGACGAACAACTCGTATTTCTGGAACGTCTCCTTGCTGCCGTCGACCGTGAGGTTGACATAGTCGAACTCTGCCAGGCGCAGGGTGGGATCCGAGAGCTTGGGATTGTCGAACCCGAGCCTTAGGGTCTCGCGCCATAGCTCGTTGGCGTCTGCCCGGCGCTCGGCCCGCCGTCCCTCCCCGATCTGCAGATGCGCATAGACGAGCGCGCCAACGGCGGCGAGCGCCATCACCACGTTGCTGAGCGTTCCGAGATCGTTCCACAGCTCCTGCACGAAGGCTTCTCCCGCTCACGAGCCACTTCGCTGGAAGCCGCCGCAGCGGTGGTAGAGGTAGAGCAGCACCAGCAGCCAGACGGCGATGAAGCTATCCGAGAAGATCATCAGGAAATTATACGGCGCGTAATTGGCGGCGGTGACGGTTTGGTAGATGTGGCCGCCAGCGGCGCCGAGCATGAACAGCGACCAGCCAAGCCCGGTGGCGAGCCAGAACAACCCGCCGAGCCAGATGCACAAGAAGCCCAAGACGCCCCAGGCGCCGTCATGGACGCCGACCTCGAACTGGAACGGGCTGGGCGACCAGCCGATCATCTTGGCGGCCTGGTCGGGAAAGAAGACATGGGGGATGAAGCCGAACACGAAACCCATCACGCCCACGTCGATCACCAGAGCATAGAGCAAGAGGATCCGGACGACGCGTGTCTTGGTGCGCGGGGCGCGGGTGAGCGCGAGATGGAGCAGAGGCAGGACGACGCTCAAGGCGGCAATGACAATGCCAAGCATGTTTCCGACCCCCTCGCCCGTTGCGGCCCTCTAAGGCACGTAAGGGGTCACTCTGCCTTCGGCCCGGATCGCCCGTCAATGTCCGCGGCCGGGTCTGTCTGCCTTTTGCGATGCCACCAAACGGTGAACTGACGCCGCCAGCGGCGCACGGCGGGCAGATCAACCGAGAGGACGAGAAAGCCGAGCGGGATCATCCAGAAGCCGAGGACGGGCAGGAAGCCAAGAAGCCCGAAAGCGATCAGGATGATGCCGAGGCCGATGCGCAGCGGCTTCGATTGCGGCAGATGCCAGTGGCTGTTGAACAGGCGGACCTTGGGGGCCATGCGTATCCCGGCGGTTCGAGGGGCCGAGGCGGGACATAGGGGCTTCCGGCGGGCGCGGCAAGCGCGCGCTTTGATTGGCCGCGGCGCGCGTAAAGCTCTGGAAAGCCACCCGGCCTTTTGCTATCTAGCGGACAGCGCCGCTTGGATATTACAAGCGCGCTCTGCTCCCCGGTAGCTCAGTTGGTAGAGCAGTCGGCTGTTAACCGACTTGTCGCTGGTTCGAGTCCGGCCCGGGGAGCCAATTCAACCTCAAGACCCAAACAGCAATAAGCCGCCCCCCGAAGGGGACGGCTTTTCAGTCTATCAAAGCTCGGTGGTCGCGAGGACTACTCGGCCTGGATGCTTGCCACGGCGGTCTTGCCGCTGCGGCTGTCAACTTCGGTGTCAAAAGAGACCTTCTGGCCTTCCGACAGCCCGCTGATACCGGCGCGCTCCAGCGCGGTGGCATGAACAAACACGTCTTTGCTGCCGTCTTCCGGCTCGATGAAGCCGAAGCCCTTTTGGTCGTTATAGAATTTCACAGTGCCCTTCATCATGAGGGGGTCGTCCTTTCGCTGTAGTCAGTTGCGGTTGAGTTCAAGGTCGCACCAGAGGCGCGGCCCGAAGCCCGTTCGTCGATGTTTGGAGGGTCTGAACGCGCGCCTGGCTATTAGCGAAGGCGAAACGGCCACATTGTCCGGCCAAATGTCGATGTCGTCTAAATAAGCGGCAACAATGGCTTCTACAAGCCCTATCTCGCCCCGGTCCCAGAAGGGTAAAGCGGAGGTTTCTCAATTGGCCGGCCGCTAACGCAGGCGCCGGCTCCTCTCCAAACGAGCGAAAGGGGCCGTTGCCGGCCCCTTCACCCCCGTACCCGTACGGCGGGCGGGATACGCAGAACAGGCCCCGCCAAGAGTCCACAACGTTATGGCCGGGGGTTGGTTCCGCGGGTTCTTCTGACGGAGGTCAGTGCCCCCCCAAAAGGGGCGCGCGGCCCCTTTCAAGGGACCGCGCAGGGGGGAGGTTAGGAGGGGACGAATTTGAGCGAGACGCCGTTAATGCAGTAGCGCAGGCCCGTGGGCTTGGGACCGTCATTGAACACGTGGCCGAGATGGCCGCCGCAGCGGCGGCAATGGACCTCGTCCCGGAGCATGCCGAAGGACCAGTCCTGGCTCTTCTCCACCGCGCCCTCGATCGGTGCGTAGAAGCTCGGCCAGCCCGTGCCGGATTCGAACTTGGTGTCGGATTTGAACAGCGGCAGGTCGCAGCCGGCACAGGCGAACGTGCCCATGCGCTTCTCTTTGTTGAGCGGGCTGGTCCAGGCGCGCTCGGTATCCTCTTCGCGCAGAACCGCGTATTGCTGTGGCGTAAGAGTTTCGCGCCATTCCGCGGGCGTCTTGGTGACCTCGAAATGTCCGTCCGTGGCCGCCGTGGCCTCACTCGTGCCGCGCCATTTCAGGATGCCGACGCCGGCCGCCGCGATGGCGACGACGCCGGCGGTGCCCAACAGAATGTCTCGTCGCGTAACCATGATGGCTCCTTGTGCGTTGCCCTTGAGGGCTAAAATCCCAAGTTGAATCTAAGGATTCCGCCGGAAGCTTCAATTCAACTTGCGCGCACGTCTGTTCACGAGCGTTTTATCAGGCGCCGGCGCTCTCGGTCCCTAAAGGAGGCTATGTCTCATTTTGCGCGTTCTGATCGCCATTAACCCACAGGCCTCCCGAGCCGAGGCGGCCCTTGCCGCCCTGCCCGGCTGGTTCGCCGAACGGACGGACGCCACCCTCGTCAGCACCGACTCGGAAGGGGGGCTGAAGCGGCTCCTCAGCGAGCAAGGGCCTCAGGCCGACCGCATCGTCATCGGCGGCGGTGACGGAACCATCTCCGGCGCCCTGCCGGAACTGCTGGCGCTTGGCAAACCGCTCGCCGTGCTCCCGCTCGGCACTGCCAACGATTTCGCCACCACGCTCGGCCTACCGATGGACGTCGTTGCCGCTTCCGAGGTGGCTCTGGGCGGGCGTCCGCACATGATCGATGTCGGCCTCGTCAACGGCCATCCCTTCCTCAACGTGGCAAGCATCGGCGTGGCGGCCAATGTGGCCCATGCCCAGACCGCCGAGCGCAAGCGCCGCTGGCGCATCCTTGCCTACCCGATCAGCCTGCTCCACGTGGTGCGGGATTCGAAGCCGTTCGTCGTCACGCTGAAAGTTGACGATGCGCCCGCGTGGACCGGGCCCGTCTACCAAGTCAGCGTGGGGAACGGCCGGTTCCATGGCGGCGGCCTGACCGTTGCCGATCACGCGGCCATCGACGACGGCAAGCTCGATCTCTACCTCGTCTCGCCAGGCCCTGTATGGCAACTCGTGGCCTGCGTCACGCATTTGAAGTTCGGCTTCAGCGCACCGGCGCTGTTGCAGCGAAACTGCGCCGAGCATGTCTGCTTGACGACGTCGCGCCCTCGTCACGTCAATGCGGACGGTGAGCTCATAACCAAGACACCGGCTGAATTCAGCGTTCGGCGTCGCGGGCTGACGGTCGTCGTGCCGGGGTCGCTTTTGTCCGGTCATCGCGGCCTGGTCGGGATCACCTAGCGGCCGGCGCCCGAGCTTTGACCGCGCAAGGTCACATGCGCCGCCGGGATGATAATCTCGCAGTGCACGCCCTTGGCCGGGAAGGAGAGCGTGACGTCGCCGGCGAGCGCCTTGCCCACCACGTTCTCGAGCATCGCCCGGCCGAAGCCGGATTGCTCCGGCGCGCGCACCTCGGGCCCGCCGGTCTCCTGCCAGACGAGCTTCAGCTTCTTGGCTTCGTCACAGAAACCCCAATTGATGCTGATGCCGCCCTTGGGATCGGAGAGCGAGCCGAATTTTTCCGCGTTGACCGCGAGCTCATGTAGCGCCAGGCCGAGATTGTGCACGGCCTCGGGCTTCAAGACGATGTCCTCGCCCTCGATGGCGATACGCGTGCCGAAGCCTTCCGCGTAGGATTCCAATTGCTGCTCCACCAGAGTGCGGAGCGAGGCGCCGTGCCAATCGTCAGCGATGAGGAGATCGTGGGAGGAGCCGATGGCGTAGAGCCTGGCGCTGAAGCGCTTGAGAAACTCATCGATCGATGTGGTGCGCGATGCGGTCTGGCGCGCAATGGCATTGATCACCGCCAGCAGGTTCTTGGACCTGTGAGTCAGCTCCCGCAGCAACAGATGAAGCTGATCTTCGCTGGCCTTTCGCTCGCTGGCGCGGGCATCGAGTTGAAGCCGCGCATCCTTCAACGCTTCCTGCGCTTCAAGATGCGCGCTGACTTCGCTCTGCAACTGGCTGTGGGTCGGAACGCTTAAGAGGCGTGGCACAAGGCGCCAGGCGACGATGGCGGCGGCAAGCGCAAGGAGGGCCGCGACCACACTCAAAATATCCGACACCCCTAGCGCGGGCAGGAATGGGCTGAGCGCGGAGGCGGCATGAACCAGCGCGACCGCGACGATGGCGGCGATGCCGAGCGCGACCGGCCAACTTGTCCGGGGGTCGGCTTTTGCCCGAGGGTCGCTCTCTCCCCGGCGCCGATAGACGTAGAGCAACGCCGCCGCCATGAGCAGCAGAGAGACCGCGATAATGCCGTCGGCGACGGCTGGAAGCGCCGAAAGTCCAAAAAATTCTGGCTTTCCAACCATCACACCTCAGCTACACGATCGCGGCAATCAACGTCACGAGAAAGACGATGAG
>Ga0307379_10001754_pt1 | contig 33438 bp, 26 predicted proteins | sample UN2MG_FD_202237 | JGI IMG/M metagenome (GOLD analysis project Ga0307379, IMG submission 202237) | Soil microbial communities from Risofladan, Vaasa, Finland - UN-2 | ecosystem: Environmental > Terrestrial > Soil > Coastal area > Acid sulfate soil | place: Finland: Risofladan, Vaasa | collected...
CACGCCGCAGAGTTCAAAAGCTATGTCCAACGATTGGTTTGAGGTGATCGGATTGGTCAGCCTTTTCGTCAGGCATCAGGAGTTGAACCGATAGAAGAAACCGCCGGATACGGTGAGTACGTCCGGTAGTGTGGGAGGACGGGGGCCGTGAGGCCCCCTCCTACCCGATTCGCAAATGGATTATGCTTATTTGCTCTTGGACTTGGATTTGGACCGCTTTTGGCCGGGCATCTCGCAGTAAGGAAGGTCCACTCCATTCGCGTACTCGTCCGCGGTGATGAGCCGGCAGGTGGGGTCATTGCGGCAATTGTCAATCTCGGTGGGCTGGCTTACGCCCTCGATTTCCCAGGACCTGTATTTACTCATGAGCACCCGGTCTCCGACCGCGATCTCCATGAGGGAATCCGCCACCAGGGCGACGGAGGTTTTCTTGAGCGGCTCCAGGATGACGAGATGGGCGACGATCTTTTCGGGGAGCCTGATGGTCTTGCCGGTCACCTTGTCTTCAATCAGCTCACAGGGCTTGTAGACCTCGAAGATGTTCCCGCGCATCACGCCGTCGTCGGCGCCGAGGTCCAGGTAAACGATGTCATTTTCGCCGAGCAGCTTGACCAGGTTCTTGTTGGCGATGATGTATCCCTTGAGGATCTCGACGCCGCTGTCCACCACGTCCACCTTTTCCTCCAGGGGCATGATGTAGGGCGTGATCAGGTCTAATTCATGGATTTCCTGGTAGGAATTATCAATGACCGCCTCGGATGCATCGGCCTCCACCTTGGTGATGGTCAGCTCTCCCAGGTTGGAAACCTGGTACCCAATGAACTCTCCGGTAGCGGGGTGCTTGATCTGCACGGGCTTGCCGGTGATGGGGTTCGTGGTGATCTTGAAGATGCTGTAGCGGTCGCCGGGGATGACCCGGTCCACCTTTCCCACGTCCACGTACACGAGGTCGTTCTCGCCGAGCAGGGTCTTTTGGTTGAAGTTATCTACGATCTTGCCGGCGGAGTCAATCTCTTCGGTGGAGACGAACCCGGCGCTGCCGGGCTTTTGATATACCACCTGGAGCTTCTTGGGGCCCCCGAACAAGGACGAAATCGAGGTGACGGTGGACCCGGGCTGGGTGGCCGGCATCTCGGCGATCCCCTCCGGGTAAGGGTACAGGATGTCGCCGGGAAAGATCAGGTGCGGGTTAATGATGAACGTATTGCGCTCCCAGATCTTGGGCCAGTAGTACGGGCTGTTCAGGTAACGCTCGGCGATGTCCCACAGCGTGTCGCCGGTCTGCACCACGTAGGCCAGCCGTTTGACGTCGCCCTCCTGAATCCAGATCAGTCCCATGGTCTCGAACTGGGGCTTGAGCTCCCGCACGACCACGTCGCCGGCCGGCAGTCCCGGGGCCGGCTCGGGGAGTGCATCCTGAGCTGTCCCGTGCTCCGCCGCGCAGACCATTACCAGGGCGACCATGCTAATCAGCAACCGCTTGCCTCTTCCCCTCCTCATCTCCGATCCTCCTTATCTCCCGCGTGAACCCATGCCCTTTAGGGGCAACAAGAAGACAGCATCTCTTCCGCTTTTTCCGCCATATCGCTGAAGGGGTATAAGATTTTGACGTTTTCAAACGCGCTCTTGGCGTCATCGGTCTTGCCCAGTTCCACGTAGGACATGCCGATCTTGAACAGGGCCTCCGGAGCGGCCTCCGTCTCGAAATGGCCGTCCGCCACGATCTTGAACACCTTGATCGCCTTTTCATAATCGTTCGCGCCGAAATAATAATTGCCGAGCCAGAAGGCCACCTTGTCCTCGTGAGCGCCCTTTTGGAAACGGGCCAGGTACTCGATCATCAGCGGCACGGCCTCGTCGTTCTTGCCCTGGTCAATCAGCTCCTTGATCGCGCTGAAGGCCGGGCCCTCGTCCTTGCTCGAAGCGATCGCCGGCGACGCCGCCTGGACCGGGGCCGGGGAGGCCGTTGGTGTATCCGAATCGCCCTCCTGGTTCATCGTGGTCTCGGGATCGGGCAGCGGCACGTAGTTGGTGCCCGGCAGCGGGGCCCCGTGCTCGATCAGCACCGCGTTGTCATTGTCCGAGCTGGTGATGAACAGTTTTCCCCTGGGCTTGGCCGGGTCCTGAGCCCCCGGTTTGAGACGAACGGTTTCCAGGCCGGGCATCAGCGGCGTGGCCGAGCTTAAGGTCATGCCGGAGGTATTGAACGCGCCGCTGCTGGCCTGGCCGCCGCACGAAGCGTTGACCCGCTGGCTCAGCACCTCAACCTTGGTGCCAAGGTCCTGGACCTGCTGGCGCAGCTCCGCGTTCTGCTTTTCCAGCTCTTCCAGCCGGGACATCAGCTCATTACGGGAGGAATTGCTGAAGAGGGGATTGCCCGCGCCCAGGCAAAGGACAGATAGCACAATCGCCGCGCCCAACGCCGACATTCGCGTCTTCTTCATCATGGTTCCGCCTCCGCTTTTGCTGCAACAACAACCAGCTTCGCATACGATCAATACAGTAACGTCATAAGGACAAGCGTGCCTTTATCCTAACACTTAAATTATACTTAAAAAACGAGGGCAATGTCAAGTAAATTCTATAATATCCGGATTTCCGGTCCGGCAAGGGGTCCGGGGGCCGGATCGGAGGCGGTCTTTACACGGGCCGGCAAAGGGGAAAATTGTGGCGCGGGCCTCTGGCCTGCGCCCCGAAAGCAGAGCACCGGCGGGACGCCCGCACCACAAGGCAACCACCATCATTATCCCACACCGCGATCACGGCGTGAGGGCCACGTCGAACAGGAACTGGATGTTCATATAGAGGATGTCGTCGTCCAGGTCGCTGGTGAACTCGTTGACCGTGTCTTTCCATTCGTAGTTGAGCTGCAGCCGGAGGTAGGGGTTGGGCATCCAGTTCACGCCGTAGGTCCAGTGGTTCTGCGCGGTCTCGTTGCCGTCCTCCTGGAACTCCGCGGTGAACGAATCGTAGCGCAGCCCGAGCTCGAGGCGGTTATCGAGCAGCGACTGGATGGCCCAGGCGCCCCACCCGCCGTAGTCGAAGCGGTAGCTCTGCGAATTGAAAAAGTCGTCCATGGTCCCTTGCCCGTAGAACCCGGCCACCCGGAGCCCGAACGGAAAGCGCAGCTCCGTGTCCGCGCTCCAGACCTCGCGCCGCAAGTCAACCACCGTCTTTTTGTCCTGGATCAGGACGTTGTCGTGGCTGTTGGTGCTGTAATGCGCGCCGACGGTCAAAAAGGACCACGGCCGGCCCTCCAGCCTGACCCCGTAGAAATAGTCGCCGAACTCGTTGGTGTAGAGGAACTCGGAGCTCTCGCGGCCGCCGATGTAGTTATTGGACCCGATGCCGTTGCTGACCATGAGGAAATAGGTAAAGCGCGGGTCGTTCCGGTCCGGGAGCGTCCCTTTCAGAGCCACGCCCATATCGCGGTTATAGGACTTGACCGCCATGAACGAGGAGATGTAAGGGGTGCGGGAGAGGGCGTAGTCGCCGACGTTCTGGCCGAAGGTGGTGCGGGAGATGAAGTCGGTCAGGTGGTCCGGGGCCAGGACCTCGGCGGTGGACGGGACCTTCATCTGGCCCACGTAAACGCTCGCCCACGGCGCGAAGTGATACGCGCCCCAGAAGTCAATGATGTCCGTGCGCTCCTCCAGCCGGATTCTGATGAGCCCCTCCACCTTGCCGTCGGGCGATTGAATCAGGAATCCCAGCCGCCCCTGCTTGAAGTTGAAGCCCGAAGCCGTGTCCGCGGCCGCGTCGCCGCTCCCGGACTGGATCACCCCGTTCTCCACCTGCTCGTTGATGGTCCACCAGAAGCTGGTGTCGGCCTCGATCCAGGCCTTCGGTCCCTCCGCCCGGGCCGGGAAGGCGCCCAGGCAAAAAATCAGGATAACTAGCATCTCGGCAAACTTCTTCATTTCCTGTCTCCGGCTCGATAAGGATTTTTTTTGCCGCAGATGAACGCGGATTAACGCAGATCAAACAAAAGATTCAGAAGCAAGAAGACAGAAGTTGAAAATGCCGCGACATGAAGCGGGAAGCAGGGGTTCTGATTCCTGCTTCCTGCTTCTTGATTCTTGCTTCCTCTTCATCTGCGTTTATCGGCGTTCATCTGCGGCTTCTTAAAAACGGCCTGAACTCCCATCCTATTTGACGCTATGGCCGTAGATAATCATCTCCTGGGCCTTACCCAAGGCCCAGCCGCCGTTGATGATGTCGAACTCCTCGCACCCCGCGGGCATGGGCCGGATCTTGATGGCCGCCGAGGACTTGACCATCCTCTGGGCGTTGTGGTCCTTGTCGGATACGTAGTCCCAGTCCGGCGTGAAAGTGCAGCCCGTGGTGTCCCAGTTCTGTCCCCGGTCCGGCTGGTTATAGAGATAGCCCAACGGACTATTGGGTGGGATCACGTTCCGGAACGGGCCTTCCCCCATGATTTTTCCCTCCACCAGGTCCAGGTAGGCCGGGTCCAGGGGTTGGCCCTCCCGCTCATAAGCCAGGATGTGCCATTGCTCGTCCTCGATCGTGTCCCCGTAACCGTAACCGTAGGTCTCCGCCGGGTATTCCACAAAGGCGCATTGCGCGCCCAGGTCATCCACCCCGAACCCGGAAAAGAACTGGTGCGCGGGGAAGGGATTATTGATCTCGTCCATGGAGAAAGTTTTGGCATAGCCGTCGGGCGCGAGAATGTCAATACCGGTGGCCGTGGCGGTGGAAATGCCCTTGGCCGCGAGCAGGTCCTTGATCTTTACTCCCGAGTAGGTCGCGTAAAAATCAAACTGCTGCTTGCTGGTATTGCCCAGTCCGAACTGGATGTGCTTGGGCATGGCCCCGATCTCGGACAGGCTCACCGTCACAACCGGGCAGAGCGGCTGGCCCGGCTTGCTGCTGGCAAAGCCGGGATAACGCAGAGCCTGGATTTCCTCGTTGCTGGTGAAGCCGTCGCCGTCCGCGTCCAGCACGCCAATGGTGCGGAGGGCCCATTGGTCCCGGCCCGCCTCCATGTAACTGAACCCATAAGGGTTGAGCGTTTGGATAAAGAGGGTGGGCAAGTCGTCCCACCCAACGGGCGGATGGGTGATCAAATGGCAATAATCGCACGCGTTGGGAGTAATGCTCTCCGGCTTGGCGGTGATAACCGGCTGGCCCCAGTGGCAGGTTTGGCAGTTGTCCAGGTGCGTGCCATAGGCGTAAGGATAGACCGCGATGAAATTATTGATGTCCCGGTCCGAAGCATGACCCTTGTAGGCGCGGGACGAAGAGATCGGGCCCCCCGCGGCCCCATCGTCGCTCGATCCGCTGTGCTCGCACGCCGGCAGCGCGAGCATGAGGCACGCCCCCGCGATCGCGAGCAGGGCCGCCAACGCCAGTCCGTTTTTTATCCTGGTCCCTTGTTCCATTTGCTTTTCCTCCTTCGTCTCTTCATCTGGTTAATGCCGCGTCCAGTCAGGACGCGATTTTCCCGGACCTGATCTCCGAACAGTGAGGCAATGGAAGGAGGATGAGGGACCTGATGCAGGCACAAAAAAACGGCCATCCCGTGGCCGTCCGCCGACTGCGTCGTTTCTCCTTTCCAAGCACGGGGGGCCATGCGGTTTCCCGCAAGGCCGAATGGCCGCCGTTCCTTAGCCTTTTTTTGCCGGCCTTAGGAACGGCGACTCGGAGACAGGTTCATTATATCAAAAAACATGAGCCAGTCAAGAAAAATCCGAAAAATTTTCACCGCAAAATAGGCCTGAAGAAAAACGCCAAGGCGCCAAGACCGCCAAGGATCGCCAAGTAAATCATGTTTTTTCTTTGCGGCAGAACGCAAAAACGGCGCCACGGCTCCGGACCCGAGGAGCTTGGCGAACCAGCCGACGGGAGCGCCAAGCAAGAATCAAAGGCACATAAGCCGGTCTGAGATTGCAATAAAAAAATTCTTGGCGTTCTTGGCTCCTTGGCGTTTTTCTTAGCGCCTATCGGGGACGGCACTGGAAAAATTTTGTTCAACGTCTGCCAGGGCAAGTTGGCGCGGGCGGACAAAAAGGCTAACATCTTTCGAAAGGGGCCGGGGAAGGGCAATACCGTCCCCCCTGAATTGAGGGGCCATGAAGATAAGCAAAAAGCGGAAATACTGGCTGGCGGGGGCGCTGTTCATGCTCCTGCTGGTAGGCGGCTACGTGGGCGTGATGGCGCTGTTGGGCCGGACGCCGGCGCTGAACTTCGAGGTGGTGGCTAAGGGCCGGTTGCTCCGGAGCGCGCAGCCGGGACCGGGCGACCTGGACGAGATGGCGGAGGACCAAGGGCTGGGTACCGTCTTGAGCCTCCGGGGCATTGGTGATCTTGACGAGCGCAAGTGGGCCCACGACCACGGCGTGAAAATGGTGATTCTGCAGATGTACGCCGACGACCCGCCCACCGACGGCCAGATCGGACTGTTCTTCACCATCATGCGCGGCGACACCGTGGACCTGGATCAATACGGCTCCGTGATCGAGCGGACCATCGGAGCCGTGGGGAGCCGGGTCAAGTTCCCGTTCCCGGTGCTCATTCATTGCGAGGGCGGGGCCGACCGCACCGGCGTCATGGTGGCGCTCTACCGCATGGCCTTCCAGGGATGGACCCTGGACCGTGCCAAGCAGGAGATGACCCTGCACCGCCACATCTCGATCATGCATCCCCGCCTCTTCCAGTTCCTCGACGAGATCGCGCCCCGGATCAATAAATTCCACGGCGCCGGCCAGCCAATCAGGAAAGAGGCGGCCGGTGAGCAGGGGTAGGCCCGACACTCCTGTCGGGCGGCACGAAAACAACCGCGGAGCGGGACAAGAGTGTCCCGCCCACCTCACTATGTAGCGCCCCGCGATGATGGTATAGTGGCCCAGAAGGAACGGTCATGTTTGTAGACTTCTTTTACGAGCTCAAGAACAAGGGCGTGCCGGTGTCTCCCACCGCGTTCCTCCGGCTGCAGAAGGCCCTGTACCTGGGCACGGTCAACTCGCTCGAGGACTTCTACGTGGTGGCCCGCGCGGTGCTGGTCAAGAGCGAGCGCTACTTCGACCTTTACGACCGCATCTTCGCGTCATACTTCGAGGGCGCCGAGTTCAGCGAGGAGCTGAGCCGGGAGCTGGAGGACGCGATGCGCTCTTTGTTGGAGGAATGGCTCAAGGACCCGGAGGAGCTGGCGCGGATGATGGGCGTTGATCCCAATGACATCCTCCATCTCACCCCGGAGGAGCTGGTCAAGTATTTCCTGGACAAGCTCAAGGAGCAGACCGAGGCGCACCACGGCGGCAACCGGTGGATCGGCACCCGCGGGACCTCTCCGGTCGGCCACTCCGGCCAGAACCCGATGGGCATGAGGGTCGGAGGCTCGGGCGGCGGCAAGACCGCGGTCAAGGTCGCCATGGAGCGCCGCTACAAGGACTACTCAATCGGCCGGACCATCGGCGCCGCCGAGATCGGCGAGGCGCTCCGCCACTTGAAGGACTTAAGGCCGGTCGGCCCGCGCGACACCATTAATATCGAGGAGAGCATCAACGAGACCTGCAAGAACTGCGGCGAGATCGAGATCGTGTTCGAGCGCGCGCTCCGCGACCGGCTGCGCGTCATCCTGATGATGGACAACGGCGGCTGGTCCATGGACCCCTACATCGAGGTCTGCACCACCCTCTTCGCCTACGCCCGCTCCGCCTTCAAGGAGATCACCACCTTTTACTTCCACAACTGCGTCTACGATATGGTCTGGGAAGACCCCATGCGCTTGAAAAAGCACATGAAGACCATCGAGTTTAGCCGCCGCGACCCCGAGACCCGCCTCATCATCGTCGGCGACGCCTCCATGGCCCCCTACGAATTGAAGGGCCCGGACGGAAGCATCTATTACTACGAGCGCCAGTCCCGCTCCGGCCTCTCCTGGCTCAAGTACCTGGCCGACTGCTTCCCCCATTCCATCTGGCTCAACCCCAAGCACAAACAACGGTGGGAAACCACCGAAGGCGCCGAGACCATCGCCGACATCAAGAAAGTCTTCCCCATGTACGATCTCACCATCGAGGGCCTGGAGCAGGCGGTGGCGAAACTGAAAAGCAAAATATAGCAACTAGAATATGGTTCTGGCGGCCCGGAAAATAAGGAGTAAAAAATGAGCGAGGAAGTTTACAAGAATCTGGCGAAGTTTCTGGACCGGATGCCGGGCGGGTTCCCGGAGACCCGGAGCGGAGTCGAGCTCAAGATCCTGAAGAAGTTCTTCACGCCGGAGCAGGCGGGGATCCTGATGAAGCTGACGCCCTTCCCCGAGCCGGTGGCGAAGATCGCCGCGCGGCTTGAGATGGATGAGGCGGAGACTGCCCGGAAGTTGGAGCAGATGGCCAAGGAGGGCTCGATCTACCGGGTGCGGGCGGGCGATAAGGTCCTGTACATGGCCATCAACTTCGTGGTCGGCATTTACGAGTTCCACCTGAACAGCATTGACCGCGAGCTGGCGGAGCTGATGGAGGAATACCTGCCGACCCTGAAGACGATGTGGGAGAAGACGAAGACCAAGCAGCTCCGGGTGGTGCCGATCCATTCGGCGGTCGCGTCGGCGCCCGCCGTGTCCACCTATGACCAGGTGCGCGAGCTCACGAAGAAGCACGACCTGATCTCGGTCGCGCCCTGCATCTGCCGCAAGGAGCAGGCCCTGCTGGACAACCCCTGTGACCGCCCGCTCGAATCCTGCCTCCAGTTCGGCATGGCCGCGCAGTACTACATCGAGAACGGCATGGGCCGCAAGATCAGCAAGGATGAGCTCATGGCCATCCTCAAAATGGGCGAGGAAAAGGCCCTGGTGCTCTCGCCGACCAACGCCCAGGACATCATGAACATCTGCATGTGCTGCGGCTGCTGCTGCGGCGTGCTGCGCGGCCTCAAAGCCATGCCCAAGCCCGCGGAGCAGGTCCAGGCCTCGTTCCAGGCCAGGATTGACCCGGGCCTGTGCTCGGCCTGCGGCGCCTGCCTCGACCGTTGCCAGATGGACGCGATCGCGGAAGGCGACGTGTTCCGGGTGGATGGAGAGCGCTGCATCGGTTGCGGCCTGTGCCTGCCCACCTGCCCCGAAGAAGCGATTTATTTCGTGGCCCGCGAAACGGCCGCGGCGCTCCCCGCCAACATCGTGGAGATGAACATGCGGATCGGAAAGGAAAGAGGAGTGCTCTGAAGAGATCAAGTATAACCGCCAAGACGCCAAGTCCGCCAAGAAAAACAAGATGGATTACTAAATAATTTCTTGGCGGCCTTGGCGTCTTGGCGGTTAATCTTCGCTTCTATTCTGTCTTCCCCGCCCGCTGCTTAATTACTTTTTAAAACAGCGGTCCGGCAACGGCCTCCATCCTTTTGAGCTCCCGCTGCTGCTTTTGCATCTCGGAGAGAATCAGCTGCTTCACGGCATCTCTCTGTTCCGGCGTCAGGTCGAGCTTCGCCCGCAAGTCGAGCAGCTTCCGGATCTCACCCGGCGCTTGTCTCACCGCTTCATGCGCCTCCGCCTCCGCTGCCAGGGTGAACTCAACGACCAGCGCGAACTGTTGCGGGCTGAGGATTTTCCTGGCCTCCGCGATCATGTCCGCGCCCAGGACCGCGGCGTCGCCGATCACGTCGCCGAGAGAATTGGCGTCATCCCGGATCCTGGCCGCGTCCGGATTGGGGGCGAGCGCGTCGTCGCGCAACAGCCATGAGGCCTCGATGATGGACTCCGCCGCGGGAATGATCTCGCTTTTGCGCGCTTCCACCAATGCCTCCAGCGCGTCCATCTGGGACTTGCTGATGCCGAGCTCGTTCCAGAGCTTCAAGACCTTCTGCTTCTGCTCCTCGGCCCTGGCCTCTCCTGCCCGCTTCTGCTCATCATGGTACGCCATGAGGGTCTGCATCTGCGGATCGGCAAGGATGGCCTGCAGCTTGAGCAAAAATACCGTTTCCCGGAGTTCCCCCTGGTCCTTGAAAATCTTTTCCAGCGGCCCCGAGAGTTTGATCAGCCCGTCAATCTGCTCGGGACTCACGTCCACGTCCCTGTAGAACGCGAGCAGGCTGTCCACGCCCTGCGGCAATTTCGCCAGCGCCTCTTGCTCGTCGTCCCCGCTTTTCCGCCGCAGGTCATCGAGGAGCGCGATCTGTTCGGGGGTAAGGACCGCCAGGGCTTCCTTGCCCGCCCCCGCGGCAATGACCACGGCTTCGCCGATGCCGCGGGCAAGCTCGGCCGAGGCGGCGCGGATGGCCTGCTCGTCCGGGGTCTCGGCCAGCAGCGCCTCGCGCAGAGCGCTCTCGCCGGCCATGATCGGTTCGGCCGCGGGCACGATCTGGCCGAGCCTCCCGGCGCCAAGCCGCGCCAGTTCCTCTTCCTGCTCGGGAGTCAGGTCGAATTTTCGCACCAGGCCTTCAAGGTCTTCGCTCTGCTCGAGGGCTTTTTCAATCCCCTCTTTGCGCTCCTCGCGGTGGGCCTTGGCGAACTGGGCCAGCGCGCGGAGCTGGCGCGGGGTGAGGACCTGCTTGAGGATCGCCGCCCCTTTTCCCCGGGCTTCACGCGCGGTCTGGCTCAGCGCCAGGCCGCCGAGCAAACACGCGGCGATCACAATGGCCGCCGCTGCGCTCCATTTCCTGATCTTCATGCCCCGACCTCCTTTGTTCGGATGTTCCGCCTTCCGCCCCGGCTGATGATCCGCCCGGTTTTTTTCCGATTGCCGGGCCGCTTGCGGAAATCTCACCTTTAGTGAGTTTTTTAACAATATAATGCGCCGTGGAAAAGAATGCAAGCACAGACGGGACACGATCAGAGAGGATCGGCGGGCTCGATTGCGCCGAGAATTCGCCTGAAGAAGCCCTCTTCTTTTTCCGTGATCCGCCAAAGCTTTACGGCCGCCGCGTCAAAATGGCCGGGCTTTTCGAGCTCGCTGATCTGCTTCAGCGTCTTGGCCAGGTCGGTCCAGTCCCCGGCGATCTCCTTCATTTCCTCGGCGGGCGCGGCGCGGCGCAGGCCGGGTTCGAGCTCGCCGGCTTGTTCGAGGAAGCGGGAATAGAGCAGCCTAAACGCGCCGCCGCCGGTGCCGCGCCGCTCGATGACCTGGTAGAACCAGCGCGCGCACCACTGCCAGTCCTTGGCTTGGCCCCAGCGGGGCAGGTCCTCCACCGCCTTGCGCATGGCCGGGAAACCGAACAGGCCCGGCATGTCAATTTTTAATCCCTCCATGTCCTCGGCCTGTCTGATCAGCGCCTTTTTAATGATGGGCCGGAGGTCGGGGATGGAACCACCCGCGGGAACGGCGTAGTAGTCGCCTGAGTTTTTCATGTAGGGCAGCCCGTCATGGCGGGCGCGCTGCAGGTCCGGATACGGCACCTCGATCAGCTCCTTCCATCCGGTGTCCGCGACCAGGGCGGCGGCCCTCTCGTCGTCATAGCCCCAGAGGGCGATGACGTGGCCGGGGAAATGGGTGGTGGTGTTGTAATGGGGCAGGTGCGCGATGTCGGCATGAATGAGTACGGGCAGGTCCGCGTCGAGTTTTTGCTTGACCGCGGCCAGGGACCGGTCCGGATCCGGCTCCTGGGCCCACTTGAAGGGCCGGCCGATGTTCTCGAAGAAGCGGGGCTCGAGCATCCGGGAGCGCACCGCGGTCATGGAGGTGGGGTTCAGTAAATCGGCCTGGAGGTAGAAGAAGCCCAGCCCGCAGCCCAGGCCGAAGCACATGGCCTCGTCAAGGGCGTGGCCGTGGAAGGTCATGACATCGGAAATGACGGTGGATGCGCAATGAACTCCCGGGTTATGGACCCAGCCCGGTATGAGATGTTTCATGCTCAGTTATGAATGATAAGTTATGAGTTATGAATTATCGCGTCCCGCGTCCAGCCGGTCCCTCATAACTCGGAACTCATCACTTTTCACTTCTTTACTTTTTCCTTGAGGATCTTGATCTTGGTCCTGACCATGTCCACCTGGGTCTGAAGCTCGCAGCCCTTGCTGAACTGGATCTTGACGTTGCTCAGCCCGGCCTTGTCCTGGTCAACCTTGGCTTTGAGGTCCATGAGGCCCTTGCCGAAAACATAAAGGCCGGAGATGTCGCGGTCCGGGATGGGGGGAAGGGTCAGCTTCAACTCGCAGTTGTTGATCTCGTCCCAGCCCGCGCGGTCAAAGGAGTAGAATTCCATGGTAACGTCCATGGTGCCGGATAGCAGACTCACCGGCTGGCTCTTCACGGAGTGCGGCTCGGACATGCGGGAGAGGTCGGAGAGGAAGTTCATCGCGCTCCCCTGCTGAGTGCTGGAGAAGACCAGCCCGAGCTGAAAAATAGAGCAATACTCCTCCCTTTTGTTCTCCGGCGACGTCTTGACGATCTGGACGTGGTCCGAGGCCGCGATCCCCTTGATCTTCGCGATAATCGCGTCCTGGTCCACCGAATCCGGCAGGTCAATCCCCAGCGCGGCGTACTCCGCTTCGGCCTCCTTCACCTCTTTTTGCAGGTCCGCGATCTCCTTGATGTCCGGGGCCGACCAGGTCTTCTCGAAAGTGGCGATGTCGTTGCCATCATTCTCCAGCAGCGCTTGCAGCGTGTTGGCCTTGTGCATGTCCAGGCCGAGGAAAACGGCCGCCCCCATCAGGATCAGGCCGCCGATCAGGAACGCCACGCCCCTCTTCCAATCCACGTCCTCCAGGATCTCATCCCACTCTATCATATCTTCCCCTCCAGTAGTCCTTTGGTTCTCGGGCCCATGATACTCAAGGCCGGCCAGTATTATCCACTCCCCTTGAGGCCGTCCCCTTCTCCGATCCAGTATTCCTTTATAACATCATCCGGGAACCGAGACAAGCTTGCTTGAAAATTTTGCTTGAAAATTTTTCCGATTGCAACTCCCGGCATGCATCCCGGCCCCGACCGCACATGGTTCCCATGGCCACTGCTCCGGCCTCAAGCCTGTTCCAGCTTCTTCTTCAGGATTTCGTTCAGCACCCTGGGGTCGGCCTTGCCGCCGGTCAGCTTCATCACCCGGCCCACGAAAAAGCCCAGGAGCTTCGGCTTGCCCGCCTTGAACTGCTCGACCTGCGCCGGGTTCTCGGCGATGACCTTCTCGCAGATCCTCTCGATCTCGCCGGTGTCGGCCAGGGGCTTGAGGCCCTGCTCGGCGATGATGGCCGCCGGGTCCTTGCCGCTCTTGTACATCTCCACGAACACGGTCTTGCCGATCTTGCCCGTGATCTCGCCCGCGTCAATCATTTTGATCATGGCGGCGAGCTTGCCGGGCGCGACCGGGCAGGAGCTGATCGGCCGCGCGTCGGCCTTGAGCTCGCGCATCAGCTCCGCCATCACCCAGTTCGCGGCCTTCTTGGCGTCCGCGCCCTCTTTGGCCACGGCCTCGTAATAGTCCGCCAGGCCCCGGTCCGAGGTGAGCACGCCCGCGTCCGCGTCGGAGAGCCCGTACTGCTCCACGAACCGCCGCCGCTTGCCAAGCGGCAGCTCCGGCAGCCCGGCCTTCGCCCGCGCCACCCACGCCTCGTCCACGATGAGCGGCAACAGGTCCGGGTCCGGGAAGTAGCGGTAGTCGTGCGACTCCTCCTTGCCCCGCATGGCCCTGGTCTTGCCCTCCTTGTCGTCCCACAGCCGCGTTTCCTGCGTGACCTTGCCCCCGCCCTCGACCACCCGTATCTGCCGCTTGATCTCGTACTCCAGGGCCCGCTCCACGTTCCGAAACGAGTTCATGTTCTTGAGCTCCGCCCGCGTCCCCAGCTTCTCGTCGCCCCGGGGCCGGATCGAGACGTTCGCGTCGCAGCGCAGCGAGCCCTCCTCCATGTTCCCGTCGTTGACCTCCAGGTACACCAGGATGTCGCGCAGCATCCGGAGATACGCACCCGCCTCCTCCGGCGTCCGCAGGTCCGGCTCCGAAACGATCTCCATCAGCGGGACCCCCGCCCGGTTAAGGTCAACAAAGCTCGCCTGGGCCGACGCGAACGCGTCCTCCGAATGCACCAGCTTGCCCGCGTCCTCCTCCATGTGCAGACGCGTGATCCCGACCCGACGCTCCCCATCGCCTGTCTTCACCACCACGTGACCATGCTCCGCCAGCGGATACGCGAACTGCGAGATCTGATAGCCCTTCGGAAGATCCGGATAAAAATAATTCTTGCGCTCCCAGATGCTCCGCCCGTTCACCGTCAGGCGGAGAGCCGCCGCCGTCAGGATCGCCTTCTGGACCACCTCGCGGTTCAGCACCGGCAACACCCCCGGCATCCCCAAACACACCGGGCAAACGTGCGTGTTCGGGCCCGCCCCGAACTCCGCCGAGCACCCGCAGAAAATCTTCGACTTCGTCAATAACTGCGCGTGCACCTCAAGACCTATGACCGCTTCAAACTCCATTTCATGCTCCTGAAGAAGAATAAGAATTTACACGGATGAAAACGGATGGAACGGATGAACACGGATCGGATAAGATATAATAAACGCAAGAGAGCATTTTCAAGGTTCGCTGCCTCCTCGATTGAATTTTTACACTTACGGATGAAGACGGATAAAACGGATGAATAAGATCCGCTATTCCGTATCCTTCTTCTTGGAACGTCTCCTGGTTGGATTCTTAAGCTCGTTATCGAACACCATTCTTTTAATCTCGGGCCTGGGGCCGAAGTTGAGGATTAGCCCCACCTCCAGGTCCGAAGCCTTCAGATAGTTCAACAATTGTGATTCATGCGCCTCGGCTATGGTGGAGGCCGCTTTGTATTCCACGATGACCGCATCCTCCGCTACTGCATCAGCCACATATTCTCCGATCAGATGTCCCCGAAAGTGTACCTCCATCCCTTTTTAGGTCTCAACCTTCAACCCATCATCCGCCAAGGCGATGGCCATCGCTCTTTCATAAATTTTCTCGGAGAACCCGAACCCCAGCTCATTATACACTTCATAAAACACCTTGATGACCCTGCTCGTGATCTCCTCGTGCTTCATCTTATTATCCGTTCAATCCGTCTTCATCCGTATTGCTGAAATAGAGCAGCCCCCCGGTCAGTTTTCAACCCAGCCTTCTTTCTTATCATTCCTCATCTCTTTTTCTGATCCGTGTTCATCCGTTCCATCCGTTTTAATCCGTGTAATTCCGGTCTCTTCATTTTTTTTCATCAAAGCAACGCCGGCCTCCTCTTATGCCACTCCGTCTCCCGCTCATAGGCGTGCGCCAGGGTGAAGATGCTTTCCTCGTGAAAGTGTTTGGCGAAGATCTGCATGCCGATGGGCAGGCCGGAGGCGGTGAAGCCGCAGGGAATGGACATTCCGGGCAGGCCGGCCAGGTTGCAGGAGAGGGTGAGGATGTCGGAGAGGTACATGGCCATGGGGTCGTCGCTCTTCTCGCCGAGCTTGAACGGCGGCATGGGCATGGCGGGGGCCACGAGGGCGTCGAATTTTTCGAACGCCCGGTCGTAGTCCTGCTTGATCAGGGTGCGGACGCGGCAGGCCTTGAGGTAATAGGCGTCGTAGTAGCCGGCGGAGAGGGTATAGGTGCCGATCAGGATGCGGCGCTTGACCTCCGGCCCGAAGCCCTGGTCGCGCGTCTTCTTGTAGGTGCCAATCAGTCCGCCGTCGGGCGCCCGGAGCCCGTAGCGCACGCCGTCGTAGCGGGCCAGGTTCGAGCTGGCCTCCGCCGGCGCGATGATGTAATACGCCGCCACGCAATACTCGGCGTGGGGCAGGCTCACCTCCTCCACGACGCAGCCCATGTCCTCCAGTTTGGTGAGCGCCGTCTTGACCGCGGCCTCCACCTCCGGGTCCAGGCCCGCCGCGAAATACTCCCGGGGCATCCCGATCTTCATGCCCTTGACCTCGCGGCCGATGGCGGCGGTGTAGTCGGGCACGTCCTGGGGCACGGAGGTCGAGTCCTGGGGGTCGTGGCCGGCGATCACGCCCAGCATGATGGCGGCGTCGCGCACGTCCCTGGCGATCGGCCCCACCTGGTCCAGGCTGGAGGCGAAAGCGATGACGCCATAGCGGGAGACGCGGCCGTAGGTCGGCTTGATCCCGACCACGCCGCAGCAGGACGCGGGCTGGCGGATGGAGCCGCCGGTGTCCGTGCCCAGCGCGCCCGCGCACAGGCCCGCCGCCACCGCGGCCGCGCTCCCGCCCGAGCTGCCGCCGGGGATGCGCTCGAGGTCCCAGGGGTTGTGCGTCACCTGATAGGCGCTGTTCTCGGTCGAGCTGCCCATGGCGAACTCGTCGAGGTTCAGCTTCCCGATGATCACCGCGCCCGCTGCTTTAAGCTTCTGCACCACGGTCGCGTCATAGGTGGGGATGAAGCCCTTGAGGATTTTGGAGGCCGCGGTGGTCTCCACGCCCGAGGTCAGGATGATGTCCTTTACTCCGACGGGCACGCCCAGCAGCGGCCGGCCGTCGCCCCGCGCCAGCGCCGCGTCCGCCTCTTTGGCCGCCGCCCGCGCCTCGTCCGCCGTCACCTTGAGGTACGCCCTCACCCTGGGCTCGACCGCCGCGATGCGGGAGAGCACGGATTCCGTGGCCTCTAATGAACTAACCTCTTTATTTCTTAGCTTGTCCCTTAGATCGTGTATGGTCAACTCAAACAACTCCATTCATCACCTCATCAACTAATCATGGTTTCAAGCCGAGTCCGGATCGAGCACGCAGCCTAACTTCGCGACAGGAGGCCAAGGCTTCGCGGGCAATGGATTTGTCGGCTGATTCTCCGGGGTAGCGCACATGGACGGAATATCCGTTTAATCTGGCCAACTCTGGGCGCATGATCTCCCAGGAAGGATCGAGCGGCAGAACCAAATCCAGCAGCATTATCAAGTTATGGGTCTTGCTGAAAGGTATGTTCGCCTCCAGGAGCAGCGCCTTTAAGTATTTTTCGGCGCACTGTTGCGCATGGAAGCAGACGGCGTTATAGCCGGGGTTCTTCCGCGCCCGCAGCTCCCGTTGCGCCACGGTAAAATCTTCTTCCGCTTTCTCAACCCACTCTGGAACCAGCGGATTCATATAGCACCTTGCCCTTCTCGATAATCTCTCTCAGGAAAAAATCATTCCACTTAAGCCGCCATTCCACCTCTTCCGGCCTCCTCACCACCACGTCCACTGGAATGCGGGGGTTGATTTTAAGCATGATTTCGGTAGCCTTCCTGATCCCCTTGCCCTCGAACGGCATTATGACCAACAGGTCCACGTCCGAGTCGGGGGAGGGATTGCCATAGGCGTAGGACCCGAACAGGATGATCTTGTCCGGCTTGAACTCCCGGGCGATCCTTTGGGCCAGTTCCTTTATGTTCTTCTGATCTATCATGTTCAGTACCACGGGTTTTTGACCCGTGCTCCCGTTATTTTTCCTTGCCTCCCCACTTCTTCAGGTACTCGGCCATGGCGGTGTTGTTGTTGGCGATGGCGATGGCGAGGGGGGTCTGGCCGTTTTCGTCCCTGGGGTTTACGAGCACCTGCTCCCACAGCAGGTACTTGGCGAACTCGGGCGGGCCCTGGGCCGCGGCCAGGTGGAGCGCGGTCTGGCCCTGTTGGTTGCGGTCATCGGGGTTTACGCCTCCCCGGATCAGGGCCTTGGCGACGGCCACGTTGTCGAGCTGGACCTCGATCAGCTTGTTGTCCACGCCGAGGTCCATGGTCCCGGGCTGGGACGTGCGCGCGGCCTCGTGCAGCGGAGTCTCTCCGTTCTTGTCCGCGATGCCGGCATTGGCCCCGTCGGTGACGAGCAGCGTGACCAGCGGGAGGTTATGCCGGGAGGCCGCCGTGTGCAAGGCCGTCCGGCCCGCGGAGTCCTGGACGTCCGGGTTCGCGCCCAGGTTGAGGAGGAGCTTGGAAATTGCCACGCTGTTGTTGTTCGCGGCGATCTGCATGAGCCCCTGGTCCTCCACCGCGTTCGCCAGCTCCGGGTACCTGAGGAGGATCGTCCGGATCGCCTTTTCATCACTCTGGTCAACCGCCTGTTTCAGGTCCTGGAAGGCCTGGACCTTCTTGGGGTCCTTGACCTGCTTCGGGCCCTTGGCGGCGCAGGCGTGGAGAGCGAGAACCACGGCTAATCCGGCGATGATTACGATTGACCTGAAATAGTTCATGACTTTTTCTCCAAGGCGATCACGATTTACGTTTTCTTTTTGCGCTCAGTCCCAAAGACTTCCGGGCGGCTTGGCGGAAATCCTTGCAACATACGAGCGCCTTCTCGGCATCTTGTGGAGCGGCTGAATAGCCGGGGTATCTTACATGAACGGCATATTGCGTCAGAAACAAAGAGAGCTCGATGTGTTTTGCCCATTGCGGCTCAACTTGAGTCGCCTGCTCGAGCAACTCGTACAAGTCGTGCACTTTGCGAAAAGGTATTCCTTCCTCCGATAGCTTGGCCTTGAGATATTTCTCCACGCACTGCTGGGCCAAAAAACAAATCAGGTCAAAGTTGGCATTCCGGCGCACGGAGGATTCCAGTTTCAAACTGGAAAAATCTTTTTCCGCTTTGGCCACCCACTCAGCCGTTATTCGCTTCATAGAGCACTTTCCCCTTGTCCAAGACCTCGCGCATGAAGAAATCACCCATTTCCAGTCGTTCCCGGACCCGTTCCGGGGTGCGCACGAGCAGGTCCATGGCAAACTTCGCCCCGACCTTGAGACGGATTTCAACGGCCTTGTTAACTTCCCTGCCCTCGAAGGGCAAAATCACCAGCAGGTCCACGTCCGAGTCCGGCGTGGGATTGCCATAGGCGTACGACCCGAACAGGATGATCTTGTCCGGCTTGAATTCTTTAGCGATACGCCTGGAAAGTTCTTGAATTTCTCTCTTGCGAACCATGGCCGTCAACCCCGTTTATTTACGAACCCGTCTTCGATCATATTCCATGCGAAGAAATACTTGTCCTTGTCTCAATCACTACCTTGGCCGCCATGCTGATAAAAATCTTGTTGCTTCGGATGCCTCCAGGCAGCTATTCAATAATTTGGGGCACCTTGAAGAAGGGCCCATCCTTGTCGGGCGCGTTTTTAAGGGCGGTGTCGGCGTCGTATCCGGGCTTGACCTCGTCCTCCCTGAAGGCGCCCTTCACGGCGATGGCGTGGCGGGTGGGCTCGACGTTTTTGGTGTCGAGCTCGGCGAGCTTCTCGAAGTATTCGAGCATCTGGCCGAGTTGGCCCGTGAACTTCTCGGCTTCGTCCGCCGTCAGCTCGATTCGGGCCAGGTGCGCCACGTATTCGACCTCTTCGCGGGTGATCTTCATGCCAACCTTCCTCTTCCGGCAAATTATCGCGTCGGGACCATCGCTTTGGAGTGCGAAAGCTTGCTTTCGCTTTCGCTCCGGGAGCTTGCTTCCGGATGGATTGAAGAGCTGTTATCCGGTGGCCGGCAAGCAAGCTTGCCGATCGAAAGCGGCGGCAAGCCGCGCGCACTCCAAATCGCCACGAATTTCAGGTTATCACAGGGGTCCGCAAGCGGCAAGATTTTCAGCGGCCGGTTCCATTGCCGCGCCGGTCGCGCCGGGAATTGAGAATCCGCTTAAAGGATGGTTAGAATAGACACGAGCATGAATCCGAGGCCGGTCATTTACGCGGCCCTGATATTGGCCGCGCTTTTTATCACGGGGTTTCCCGCGTCTTCCCGTTGCGAGGACGCGGCAGCCGCGGGAGCGACTCCGCCGTCCGCGGCCACTCCGGCGCCGGCCCTGGCCGATGACAAGGATAAGGCCCCGGCCGCGCCCGCGTCCATCCGCATCAACAAGATCACGGTCACGGGCTGCAAGCAGATTCCCTGCCGCACGGTGCGCTCCATCCTGCTCCAGGAAAAGACGCCGTGGTATCGGCTCAGGCTCAAGGAGGGCGGGTTCGATCCGTTCTGGGCGGAGGACGACCGCCAGCGGATCGAAAAGTTTTACTTAAGCCGCGGCTTTTATTCGGTCAAGGCGGCGAAGCCGGAGATCAAGGAAAGCAAGAACAAGAAGGGCGTGGAGATCAGTTACGCGATCGTGGAAGGCGCTCCGGTGAACGTGTCCGGGATCGAGATCCTCTTCCCCGACGGGCGGGACGAGGAGGACGACCCGCAGAAGATGCGCGCGCGCGTGAAGCTCAAGGAGGGCGGCCGCTTCGAGCTCACGCCGTACCAGGACTCGGCCACGGCCATGGAGAATTACTGGAAGGACGAGGGCTTTTACCGGGTCAAGGTGGACCGGCGCGCGGTGGTTGATCCGGCGGCCCAAACTGCCGCCGTGACCTACAGCATCACCCACGGCCCGCGCTACCGCCTAAGCGACGTGAAGGTCGAGGGCTGCAAGCAGACCGACCCGTCCGTCGTGCAAAAAATTCTTTCCATCAAGCCGCGCGACTGGTACAACCGGACCCTCGTGATCGAGAACCAGCGCCAGGTGCAGCGCCTGCCCATTTACAAGTCGGTGCGGGTGATCGAGAACGTGGACGACGACACGCACCGGATCGTGCTGATCTACCGGGTGGAGGAAGGGAAGCCCAGAGAGGCCAAGGTGGGCGTGGGTTACGGCAGCGAGGAGGGGGTCCGGGTGCAGGCCTCATGGCGGCACGTCAACTTCCTGGGCGGCGCGCGCGAGCTCACCGTGTCCGCCCGCTGGTCCGAGCTCCTGGAAAAGGAAGGCATTACCTTTGTCCAGCCCAACGTGCGCAAGAACGGCGACTTCATCAGCCTGGCCACCCAGCGCATCGTCGAGCACGAGGAGGCCTACACCCACGAGGCCATCTCGGTGTCGCCGACCTACCACTTCATCCTGACGCGGTATCTGTGGGCGGAGGTGTCGTACATTATCGAGGACAACCGGACCTCGCGGATACTGAACATACTTGAGATCAAGCAGGAGGACATTGCCAAGGAAGGGCTGTTGTCGGCGGTCGCGGGACGTCTGGAATGGGCCGACGTCAACGACCCCGTCAACCCGCGGCAGGGCGCGCGCGCGGGCCTGTACCTCGAATACGCCGGCGGCCCGGTCGGCGGCGACTTTTCATATTTAAAAATAATCGGCGAGGCCCGGGGCTATTATCCCATTTACGGCCCGGTGGTGGGCGCGCTGCGCTGGAAGCTGGGCTGGGCCGAGCCGGAAGGAAGCATGACCGAGATCCCGATCTTCAAGCGTTTCTTCACCGGCGGCACCGGCAGCGTGCGCGGCTTTGACCGCTATCAGCTCGGACCGGTGGACAACAACGAGAGCCCGATCGGCGGGTCCAAGCTCTGGGAAGGCAGCTTCGAGCTGCGCTTCCCGGCATGGAAGGACTTCGGCGGCGTGCTCTTCCTGGACAGCGGATGGGTCTGGCCCGAGGGACAGAACTACGACCCCTCCGACGTCATCTACAGCGCCGGCTTCGGGGTCCGCTACAACACCCCCATCGGACCGCTCGCCTTTGACCTCGGCTTCCCCCTCACCGGCCTGTCCCAGTACCCGGACGTGAGGCTGCACTTTAATATTGGGAACACTTTTTAGAAAGGAACCACGGATGAACACAGCGCGGCAACTGGCCGCAGCCAAAGTATCAGGAGAATAAATGAGCCGCAGATTAACGCAGATAATTTATAAATAATTTTTTCTTAATCTGTGTTCATCTGCGTTCATCTGCGGCTAAAAAAAACAGCCTGAAAGTGCCATGAGGTAAATGAAGAAGCACCGGACCATAAGGATCGTGATCATCTGCCTGATCGGGCTTTGCCTTTGCCTGGCCGCGCTGTATTTTTCTTTCCGCGCCGGCTTGCTCAACGAGAAGGTGGTCACGTTTTCCCTGGACCGCTTGAACGCGTATCTCGCGGGCAAGGTGACGATCGGCGGGATCGAGGGCGACCTGCTCCAAAACTTCGAGGCCCGCGACCTCAAGATTTACGGCCCGTCGGGGGAGTTGATGATCGAGGCCCGGCGGGTCAAGGTCGAGCGCACCGGACTCACCGAGCTCCGCATCCTGATCGAAGGCGCCCGGGTCAAGGCCATAAAGCGCGACGGCAAATGGAACCTGAGCGGCCTGAAAAAACCCAAGATTCTCAGCGGCCTTCCCATGCGTCTGCCGCGCCTCAACTTCCTGCTCACGGTGCTGGACTCCGAGCTTACGGTCTCGCCAAGCCCGGAGCGGGTGGTCCGCTCCCGGATCCCGCTCGCCGAGGCCAACGCCGAAACCGGCGGGAGCAGCATCAGCTTTAACGTCACCGATCTGCGCTGCGGCATCGAGGACCCGGCGCTCGGCGTGAACCACCTCGACGCCGCCGGCCAGGCCGTGTCCACCGGCCGCGGCTGGGACCTCGCCTTCTCCTCCGGCCACCTCGTCACCGCCACCTCCCTTATTGACCTGGCCTCCGGCCGCTACTCCACCGAGGACATGAGCCTCGCCGCCGTCATGCCCAGGATCGAGATCGCCCCCGATACCATGTCCCTGTTCTGGCCTAACCACCCCCTCGCCGTTCCCGTCACAGGCTCCGGGTCCCTCGGCGGAAGCACCGGGAACCTTGAGTTCACGGCCGACGTGAAGAGCGAGGCCGGCTACCTGAACACCAAGGGCGCCTACTCGCGCGACGAAAAAAGCGTGGCCATGTCCGGGACCATGGAGCGATTCTCGCTGGAAAAATTTTTCAACCGCGAGGTCGCGCTGTCCGATCTCACCGGCAAGTTCGAGCTCAAGTACGAGGCCGCCGCCCCCGCGGGCCCGGCCCCGGGCAAGGAAGCAGAAAAGCCGCCGGCCGCGCGGGAGCGGCATCTCAAGGCGCGCCTCGAGCTCAGCTCCTTCTCCTACCCGGGCCTCAAATCTTTTCCGCTCGTCAGCGAAGTCGAGTTGATCGGCGGCCAATACGCCGGCTCGATCTTGTCCCGGGACCCGGGCACGGACATGACGGTGTACGCCAGCGGCGGCCTCATCGAGCCGTATCCGCTGGAGCTTCGGGCCGCGCTCAACAACGTGGACCCCGCGGCGCTACGCGACGGGCTGCCCCAGGCCAGGATCGCCGGCGTGATCAAGCTTACCGGCGCCGGCAAATCCATGGACTCATTCACCGGCGGCGGCCAGCTCTCCCTCGATCCCACCCAGATCAAGGGCGTGAAGATCGAAAACGCCGACGCCGCCTTCAGCATCGCCAAGGGCCGCGTCACCTTCACCTCCGCCAAGGTTACGGCCCAGGGAGCTGAGCTGACGGGCACAGGATGGATCGAGCCGGCCAAGCCCGGAGCGCCCTTTGAATTCGACGTCACCGCCGAGCTCTCCGATCCCGACGCCATTGCCGCTCTACTCGGGGGAAAGCTGACCGCGGCCAAGATCACCGCTGCCGCCAAGATAAAGGGAAACAAGGACCAGTGGCGGGCCGTCGGCACGGCCCGGGCGGAGGACGTCAAGGCCCCGCCGGTCGAGGCCGCGTCCGCCGAGTTCAAGTTCGACCTCACCGGCAGGGGCGCCGAGCGCATCCAGGGATCGGTGGACGCGACCGCCGCCGCCTTCTCCGCGCCCTCCGCCCATTACGCCGAATTCGCCGTGCCCCCGCTCGATCTGACGGCCGCGATCAAGGTCCTGGGCTCCAGCCCGCGCGCCCCGCGCCTCACCTATGATCTGAATTCAGCGCCGGGCAACCCCGAATTCGCGGTCAAGTCAGCCGGGCAATTCAACGTTGACCCCAAGAATCAATCCTGGTCCCTGGCTCTGGAATCGCTCGACCTCACCGTGATCGGACAAAGATGGCTCATGAAACAGGCATCCCGCGTCGAGTCCCGCCGCGGCGATATCAGCGTCAAGGGGCTCATAATGGAGAGCGGCGCACAGGGCATCAGACTTGACGGCGCGGTCTATGGCCGGGCCCTGGACGCGGCGCTCGGCGTGGACAACTTCGACGTCCAGCCCTGGGCCCAAAAGCTCATGCCGGGAGACACCGTGGCCGGAACGCTCACCGCGGCCCTTAACCTCACGGGCGCTCCCGCGGACCCGGACATCAAGGGCGACATCGGACTCGCCGCCGGCCAGTACCGTGGCGTGTCTTTACAAAAAACCAACGCCTCCGTTCAGTACCGGCGCGACGCTTTAAGTTTCTCGCTCGAGGCCGAGTCAGCGAACGCCGGCCGGCTCGCCGCCCAGGGCACGGCCCCCCTGCGCATCTCCCTCGCGCCCTACCAGGCCCGAATGCTCATGGACTCGGAAATGGACATCGAGATCGTCGCGCCCGACATCCCCGGCCAGGCCGTGGAACTCCTCGTCGCCGAGGTCACCGACGCCGGCGGACACATGGCGGTAAACGCAAAGATCAAAGGCACGCCCAACCATCCGCATGGTTCCGGCAAGCTCATCCTCGACTACATCTGGTTCAACGTGCCCGAATGGGGCATCGCCATCACCAAGGTCCGCGGCGAGGCCGACCTCGTGGACAACCGTATCGAGATCCCCCTGATCGTGGTCCGAACCGTGGACGGCAAGGCCTCCATCCGCGGGTCCACCGACCTCGACGGCCTCTCCCCGACAAATATTAACGTGACGATCAACGCCAACGACTTCCCGGCCCTCAACACCCCGGACATGCAGGCCGTGGTGGACGTGGACCTCAAGCTCCAGGGCAGCTACGAGTATCTTAAGCTCACCGGCAAGATGGGCTTTGACAAGCTGAACTACCGGCCGCCCCTGCTTCTCACCTACCAGGGAATGTCGTGGGAAAAGGACGACCCGACCATCGTGATAAAAGGAGAGGAAGAGCCGCCCCAGCGCTCGGCATGGCTGGATAGGAGCGAGATGGACCTTCACGTCAAGATCAAGGACACCGGCCAGCTCCGGAGCTCCGAGCTCAACATCCGCTTCGGAGGCGAGCTCGAGATCAGGAAGCCGCCCGGAGGCTTCTTCCTGGTCATGGGCGAGGTGCAGAGCAAGGAGGGATGGGTGGTCTTCCAGGGCAAGCCGTTCCGGATCGAGCACGGCATCTTCAACTTCCCGGCCATCCCCGTGATTGACCCGAGCCTGGACATCCTCGCCTCCTACCGTGTGCCCGATTACACCACCTACATCAAGATCGGCGGGACCCTGGGGAAGCCCACCCTCGATCTGTACTCCGAGCCGGCGCTTGACCAGGCCGACGTGCTCTCCGTCATCCTCTTCGGCAAGCCCGCCAAGGACCTGGCCGAGGGACAGCGGCAGGGACTCGCCAACTCCGGAGGACAGCTCGTCGCCGGATACGCCGCCGCCGGACTCGCCCGGTCCCTCTCCGATACCCTCAACCTCGATACCGTCATCCTCCAGGCCGGAGAATCGCCCGAGTCCTCCGGCATCGGAATCGGGAAGTACTTGAACGACCAGCTCTACCTCTTCTATTACCACCACTTCGGCGAGCAGGCCGCCGAGGAATGGAAGCTCCGCTACGAGGTTAAGAAGGACCTGAACATCGAGGCCGGCCAGGACGACAAGGGACAGGGAGGCATTGACGTTTATTACTCGCATCCGTATTGAAGAGAGGAGTTAACCGCAGAGACGCAGAGAACACAGAGAATTTTTTTTTATTAATCTCCGCGTTCTCTGCGCCTCTGCGGTTAATGCCACCTCTCCTCTAGAAATTGACTTTGAGGCAATCGCCGTTATAATAGGGCGGTGGCTGAAGGCGGGTAGCTCAGTGGGAGAGCGTCGGCCTTACAAGCCGAATGTCGCAGGTTCAAGCCCTGTCCCGCCTACCATCAACTTAAGCCCCGCTCCGGCGGGGCTTATGCGCCAAAGGGCGGCGGATAGGGCGATTTTACCGGGGTCGTAGTTCAGTTTGGTTAGAACGCTGGCCTGTCAAGCCAGAGGTCGCGGGTTCAAGTCCCGCCGGCCCCGCCAGTAAGATCGAGGACGGGAGTATCATTGCTCCCGTCCTTTTTTATCACAACCCCGGACAGCACCAAGAAAAAATCCAGGCCGCGCGGACGGAACCGACACTCTCCGGTAAAACCTCAAACATCATAAATGACCGCAATTTTCCCGGAACCCAACATAACCGGCCCATAACGGAAAAGGGCCAGGGCGCGGACCTGGACCCGGACCTTGCCTTGATCCTGGACGCATGGCCGGACCTGCCCGAAGCGATCCGAGCGGGAATCGCGGCAATGGTCAAGGCCGCTAAAGGGGAGCGGTCATGAGCGGGGCAAGGTTGCGGCCCGGAAAGGCCGTCCGCCGATTCTGCCTGGACTGCATGGGCGGATCGAGGGCATACGTGGCGGCTTGTCCCTCAAAGCATTATTGCCTGTTCTATCCGTTCCGCATGGGAAGGGGAAGGGTTGTCCTCAAGCTCATGAGGACATACTGTCTGCATTGTCATGGCTGGCCGGTCAAGGATGGAAAGCTTGACCCGGATTACAAAGGCGGCGGACAGGCATGGGCAAGGAAAGAGGCCCGGAATTGCTCTGACCCGGATTGCCCCCTCTGGCCCTACCGTCCAGGAACGCGGCCCTTTGCGGGAAGGGGAGCGGTCAAAAAGCATTGCCAGACCCCGACAAGCGAGCGTTTTCAGGACCACGAAGCCTCTTAAAAGACAGGACGCTAACAACGGTGAATCGGGGTGAATCGGGGTCAGTGAATCGGTGTGAATCGGTGAATCGGGGTCTGGACATTGGACATTCTCCTCATGAGTCGCTGAAGTTCATTATCCGATTCCAGGCGCCCTTCCAGACGTTTGAGGCCCTTTGAAACCGCATAGACCGAGACCCCGAGCAATTGTCCGGCGCCGGCCATGGAGAGGCCGCGGTTGCGGACCAGGTGATGATAAAAGAGGAGCCGCACCGCGTCTTCATGTCAATGCGTATGTCCAGACCCCATTTTGCTCCCTAGCCGCGTTGCATGATCCGATACCTGGCCAGCAGGGCGCAAGCGTAGGCGATCATGACGAGGCTGAAGAGAACCATCCAGAACGATGAGCGGTCCGTGTCCACCATGGCCAGAGGATAAAAAACGGCCATGACCGCGAAGGCGATCGGATCCTGGCGCGCGAGCAGGTCCTTGACCCCGCCCCTGGTCCGGAACCAGGAGACCAGGGCGATGGTGACGGCGGCGGAGACCAGGAAGGGGCCGGCGAACCCGCCGGTCAGGTCGGCCAGCCGTCCCATGAACGTATAGTGCAGGCAGTAGGTGGCGCCGAGGATGGCGACGATCTCGGGCCGGACCGTCTTTCCGGCGATGAGGGCGGGGACGATGAGCAGGAGCAGGAGCATAATCAGCCCGCCGGGGGACTCCTGGAGCAGGGCGGCGAAGTGATACAGCGGCTGCTCGGCCACCGGCAGCTTGACGCCCAGGTCATACGAAGTCATGGCGTTGTCCAGGTTCCAGGTCAGCGCATACGCGTCGCCCTTGAGCCCGGCCAGGTTCTCGACCGGGGGCATGGAGCCGATCGGATAATCGAGCTTGTTGGAGGGAATGCCCTTGACGTTCATGGCCACCCGGTAATGCCCGGTCTGGCTCATGCGCCGCGGGATGTAGCGCAGGTATTCGAGCCCGCGGGAGGAGTAGCCGAACTCGACGGTCTTGTGTTCGCCGGGCGCCATTTTCACGGTCCAGACCAGTTGGTTGCCCTCCGTTTCCGCCACGCCCAGGTAATCCCGGCCGTTGACCGTAAGATGCATGCGGTCGAAGATGCCCCGCTCCGCCGGCAGGGGCATGGCCACGTGGGCGTCGGTCTCCCATCCGCTCTTGTTCGCCACCACGTAGCTCATCTTCCAATCGTCGTCATAACCGGCGTAATTGGCGTTGCCCAGCCGGCGCGGATTGTCGCTCACGGTGATGGACACGTCCGCGCTCACGATGGATTTCTGCTCCACGTCAACGTCCAGCTCCTGCTCGCTCGTGCTGAGCAACGTGGGCATCTTGCCGGAAACGGACTGCACCGGCCGCTCCTGGTCCTTCCAAAAGGTCTCGCTGAACACGCGCTCCTTGTCCTTGTCCTCCACCACCATCAGTTGCCGCGTGACCTGGGCGCGCTTCCGGGTGTGATGCACGGAAAGCTCCGGCTGCTCGTGCGGCAGGCCCCATTTCATCAGCACGGCGGAGCGGTTGCGCTCGGTGATGCGGCCGTGCTGCCGCTCGAAAATCGTGGCCTGGTAGTTGAGCGCCGAGATGAACAGTCGCGCCAGCACAAAGATGAGGGCGAGCTTGAACGTCGCGCCGCCCAGATCGGCAACGGTCCCGCGCCAGCCACCGCGCTCCCGCATCTTCTCCAGGGACCCGCGGAACGACGGGCTGCTCAGCGCCGCCAGCACCATGATAATCATGGCCACCGCGCAAAACAGGGAAACCGCCATCAGCCCGCTCCCGAAAAAACCCCGGACCGTGTACATCATGGTCTCGTACATTGCTTCTCCTCCTTCAAGCGCTGGGACTCTCCGGCGTCCTTGCCGCGAATCCAGTGAAAAAATTAATTGATGTTCTCCGCGTTCTCCGCGCCTTTGCGTTTAAACAACATCTCCCGATTCACCTCCCGGCCCTGGCCTCGATCGCGCGGTAGTGGGAGAGCACGAGCTCCCTTTCAACTCCTCGCAGGTCGCCCTGCAGCGCGGCCCCGACGTAGGCAAGCGCGTTGCCGTAATTGCCGGCCTGGTAATAGACCCAGCCCATGGTGTCGAGGTAGGAGGGGTTTTCCGGCTCGGCCGCCAGCGCCTGCCGGGCCAGCCCATAGGCGGTGTCCAGGTCGCGGCCCCGCTCGGCCAGGCTGTAGGCCATGTTGTTCTGGGCCATCGCGTCTTCCGGCGCCATCTGGTAGAACCGCTCCGTCAATCGGTCGGAGAGCTCCAGATCGCCGGCGTAGTAATAGGCCGTCGAGGCGACCCTCAGCACTTCGACGTTATCGGGCGCCGCCGCCATCAGCTCTGACGCGGCCTGGGCCGCCGCCTGGAAATCCTCCATCGCCAGCAGCCCGGCCCCGCGGAGAATGGAGACGGCCAGATACTCGGGAGATTGCGGATCGAGCAGCCTAAGCACGTCATCGCACGCCTCCACCACCGGCCCGATCTCACCGGTCTCAATGGCTTCCCGCGCCGCTTCCATCAGCCTGGCCAGTGCCTCGGTCACGTCCGCGCCCGGGGAGTCCCCTTCATCCTCATCACTCTCCTCCGCCGCCTCCGCTTCCGGCTCCGCGGCCTCCGGCTCCTCGGACTCCGCATCCTCCGGCGGCCGCCAGCCGCTCTTCTCGTCCATGATCGTGTTGACCCATCCCAGCGCGTTCGCAACCTCCGCGTTGGACTCGTCAAGAGAAAGCGCCTTGGCCAGCTCGAGCCGCGCCACTTCGTAGTCATGGTCCGCGAATTTTTTCATGCCGGCATTAAAATGTTCCTCCGCCAGCAGTTGATTCGATTCTTCACGGGTCATCTCGCCGCAGGATGCCAGCAGCAGCGGTGAAACTAACAATAAAGCGCTCATAATCATTCGGATCCTGGTTCTCATGACTTTTCCTCCTTCAAGGCCTGTGGATTTCATGGCTCACGGCGGTGAGCAACTCCTGGTCCTGGTCCGCCGCTCAATTTTGAGGACATGATAATGGAAGGATGTGGCAAAATTATGACCAAGCCGGGACATGATTGAGAAAAGATCGGGCACAAAAGAGGAGGAGAACGAGTAAAATGAAAGCTAAAGAGCGCTAGCTACCGGCCTGGGCCGGGTATTTCTTTTCGAGCTTTTTAAGGAGGGGATGGTTCGGGGCAATTTTGCGGGCTTTTCTGATGTAGGGGTCGGCCTCGGCGGCCCGGTCTTCATCGAGCAGCACGTTGGCGAGCAGGATTTTAGGCTCGACCAGGTCGGGGTATTCGCGGACCATTTGCTTGAGCTGGGCCTCGGCCTCGTCCAGCCGCCCTTGCGAGGCCAGAACGAGGCCCAGTTTCCATTGCAGCTCCGGGTCGCGCGGCGTTGACTTGATGCCCTTGCGGAAATACTGTTCGGCCTCGGCGAACTTTCCCTCGCTGATGGCGATGTTGCCGAGGGCGTGCAGGGCATAGGTGTCCTCCGGATAGCGGTAGAGGGACTTGGTGGCCCAGACCCTGGCCTTGGCCAAATCGCCCGTGCTCATGTAATAATCAAGGATTTTTTCCGCGGGCATGACCTTGCCCGGGTCAAGGTCAAAGGCCTCTTCAAGGTCCGCGACCCCGCCTTGGCCGTCTCCGGCCTGGAGGCGGACCTCGGCGCGGTTGGTGAGCATGGCCGCGAGATTCTCGCCGGCGAAGGCGGCCGGGAACCTGCCGCCGCAGAAGCTGATGTCGTTGCGCCAGGCCTGGATGGCGAATTCGAGATCGGTCAGGTCCATCTCCTGGATGTTGGAGATGGTGAAGGCGCGGTAATACAGCCGCCTGGCGTCGTCGAACTGGGTGAGCAGGCCGCCGATGTCGCCGCCCGGGACGATCAGCTCGCCGGCGGGCTCATGCAGGGCCAGGACCTGGGTGATGATCCCGGTGATGCGCTCGAAATATGACCGGTCCTTGAGCTTGGGAATGACGAACTCGAACTGGCGGCGGTCGTCGGTCTGGAACGCTCCGGTCCCGGAGGCGGCGCGCAGCGCGGCGTTGCCCATGACAAAGCGGGCCAGGAGGTCCACGCCGTCCCTGGCATCCACCCGTTTCAGGTCCGCGGCCAGGCGGGGCTCGGCCGCCCGCCGGTTCAGGATTTCCGGGTCCACCTTGATGGGCCGGTCGCTGCCCAGGATGAAGTAGTCTCCCAGCGGCGCGATCTCCCACAAGGTCACGTAGGGGAAGGCGGCGGAGATGGTGCGCAGGGCCATCCTCAGAGTCGGGACGTCCATGTCATAGGCCGGAATGAAGTTCAGCGAGATGCCGCCGGGTTCGAGGTGGTCGCGGATCAGCCCGTAAAACTCGCGGGTGAACAGCGCGCTCATGCCGGCGACCCACGGGTTGCTCGGCTCCAGGATGATCACGTCGTAACGGGCGTCGGAGAGCGAGAGGTAATTGCGGGCGTCGTCCACGATCAGGTGGAAGCGAGGGTCGTCGTACTTCAGGTTGGAGAACGGCTCGAAGAACTTGCTGGCCGCCACCACCTCCGGCGAAATCTCCAGGCACTCCAGCCGCTCGAGCGGATGGATCAGGGCGCTGCCCGCGGTCACCCCGCTGGCCAGACCCAGGATCATGACCTTCTTCGGGTCCGGGTGCATCAGCAGCGGCAGGTGGGCCGAGAGCACCTGCGTCGCCATGTCGTGCATGCTCGAGGCGTCGGTCTTGCCGTTGATGCGCAGGAAAATCTCGCCGGTGGCCCGGAGCTTGAGCACGCTGGCGGTGGTCTCCACGCCCTCCCGGTGGAAAAGCACGTCGAAATAGTTGTGCAGCACTTCCCTGATGTCCGCGCCCTTTTCCAGGTCGGACTTGAAGGTGTCCGCGTATAGGTACGGGCCGCTGTTCATCAGGATCGGGTCCCATCTGGGGACCAGCAGCACCGCGCCGATCACAACGGCGGCCGCGGCGGCGGAGCCGGCGAGCCGCGCCACGGAGCGGAGCCCGGTGAACAGCAGCCAGACGATCCCGATGATAATGGAGAGCCCGGTGGCAAAGAGCAGGGTGTTCTGGACCTCGAGCCAGGCGATGAGCACGTGGCCGGCGAGGAACGCACCGGCGATGGCGCCCGCGGTGTTGGCCGCGTAAATCTGTCCGGCTGGCTCGCCCACGCCCGGCCGGAGCGAGCCCATCAGCCTGACCATCACCGGGAACAGCGCGCCCATGGCGAAGGTGGGAAGGACGATGAGCCCGAACGCCGCCAGGAAGCGCAAAAGCTGGAACGCCCCGAACTCGTTCTGGAACAAGAGCGCCCAGTTGAACATCCGGGCCGTGACCCAGGCAAACAGCGGCATCACCGCCACCGCCGTGAGACCGATCATCATCTCCAGCCCCGCGGCCCAGGCCAGGGGGCGGCGCAGCCGGTCAACGAGCGGGGTCATGGCCAATCCGCCCAGCGCCAGGCCCCCGATGTAAGCCGCGAAGATCAGACCCAGAGCGTAAGTGGTGTTCCCCAGCGATAAAGACAGCGCCCGCGCCCACCCCACCTGGTAAACCATGGCGCACAACCCGGAAGCCCCGTAGCCGATGAGCACGGCCCAGGCCAGGCCCCGGCCGCCCTTTTCGGGCGCCTCGCTCTTGACGCTCTCCTTGAGCGCCGTGGCCTCGAGGCCCGCGTCACGGAGCCACGGCAGCGCGAACACCAGGCCCAGGATAAAAAGGTTTACGCCGGCCGCGGTGAAGGTCGCCGCGCGCAACCCGGTGGCGGGAATCAGGATGAAGCCGGACACTAACGAGCCGGTAACGGCGCCCAGCGTATTGGAGGCGTAGAGGTAGCCGGCGGTGAAGCCGAAGCGCTCGCGGCTCCGGAGCACGCCGCGGAGAAGGATGGGGAAGGTCGCGCCCATCAACGTGGTCGGCGCGAGCAGTACCGCCGCGCTCACCGTGAAGCGGTAAAGATCGAACAACACCGGATGCGGCCCGAGCGCGGACTTGCCCACCTTGAGAACCGGCACCAGCCACGGAATCGCGAACGCGATGATCACCGCCAGCCCGCCAACCAACCCTTCCAGAACCCCATAAGTCATGACCGGCCGCTTGGCCCTGCGATCCACGTACCGCCCGCCCAGAAAGCCGCCCAGCGCCAGCCCCGACATGTAAGCCACCAGCACCGCCGTCAGCGCCCGCGTCGTCCCGCCCGCGACCACCGAAAACATCCGCGTCCACGCAACCTCGTACACCAGGCCGCACGCGCCCGACAAAAAGAACAGCGCCATCACCAGCGCCGCGATGATCCTGTTCCCGCGATCGGAATCCGACATGCCCGAACAATCCTCCTGTCCCATGCTACGTTACAGATCACCTCGAATCAAATTCATCCGGCCGCCCCCGCGATGTTTTCCGCCCGCCCGCGCGCGCTTCAAGCCCTGCCCCGAAAAAATGCAACCACGATTTTTTCTCTAATGGACCCTTTGCCGGCCTAAAGTTGCGGCCACAGAAGCCTTTCCCGGAAATTTTTTCGCTCTTGCCGGGACCGCTTTTCATAAATAACCGTATGTTGCGCGCGCTCTCTTCCATTTTGGATGCCCCCAATAGGCCCTCCGTGGCCTGGAAGTCCGCCCAGCCGCGTCCGAACTTTAGGCCACCCATGTCCGAACTTTGGGCCACCTGTGTCCGAACTTTAGGCCAGCCGCGCCCGAATTTCAGGCCACGAGGTAGGCCACGGAATTGCCGCCCTGAATGTTGAGCGCAACTAGACAATAAAATATTTTGTAGAACCATGCTCACCATCTTCTCCTCGCTCCGCCCAGCGGAAAACAAGCCCTCCTATAATTAGTACATTGGTCGCACCCCAACAGGAAAAAAAGTAATGCCGGGAAGGCAGAGTAGCCCGTGGCCACCCGCGAATTTCGCGCCAAGGCGGCTTTCAGCGCTGAAAGCGCGGCATTCTGATCAACCTCGAACATGGGTAACAGTTCATGCCAGGCACATGGGTTACAGTTTGAGTTGGGGGGAAACGGAGCGGAGGGCGTAGCCCGAAGCGGAGTTTCCCC
>Ga0307379_10001757_pt1 | contig 33346 bp, 33 predicted proteins | sample UN2MG_FD_202237 | JGI IMG/M metagenome (GOLD analysis project Ga0307379, IMG submission 202237) | Soil microbial communities from Risofladan, Vaasa, Finland - UN-2 | ecosystem: Environmental > Terrestrial > Soil > Coastal area > Acid sulfate soil | place: Finland: Risofladan, Vaasa | collected...
GATTTTGTTGCCTATACTTTAGTAGTTTGGAGGGGTGACCGAGTGGTTTAAGGTGACGGTCTTGAAATTCGTCAGCGGTTGTCCCACCCTATCCTTTTAGGTACGATTTTGTGCTACCCTGTCGACGTCGTCGGGGTGATTTGTATCTGGCTGTGCTACCCTGTACCACTGGGTGCTAAACAGTTTGTCGGCAAAATGTCGGCAAAATAATATGTGCCAACGATTTCCACCGCCCTTGATTTGGTCCCCCCTACCAGGGGTTATATTATTATCCTCGTTGGTGAAGTTGGTGAGTGATATTGGGGTTTTCATTTAGCCGATTTTTGTGTGATTTTGCCCTAGTGCGATGTTTACCTCGCAGCGGGGCGGAATCGTTGGGCTAGAGCGATTTTTCAAAGGGGGTGAACTTGTGGATTCAGAAGCATGGGGACCTGAAGATAGTTCCGATCCCTCTTTATCTTCTCCTGCGATTGACTCTAATACGAGGAATATCCTTCTTGAGATAACTGGCGTTGATGTCTGGCTCCTGGCTTCTGTTTGTAGCCCGGACCCTAAGCGGAAAAGGAGAATTTGGCGACTTCACGGTATGCGTTGCGATGTGTGTGGCCAGAGCTGGAAGGATGGCGTCCGTCTGGCAAGACACCACATAATTCCGGAGCGTTTGTGCCTTCTTCTTGGTTTATCAAAGATGCAGGCCAGAAACAAACGTAATATGGCGGTTCTCTGTGAGGAACATCACGATGCAGCTGATAAGAGGTTTCGTGCTGCCATCGCTGAGAAACTTCCTAGCCTCTATTGCTGGAAGGTCAAATGACAGTTTTGCTTCGCCCTAGTCCCTCGGATCGCCAGAAGCTGCTCGTGTTCGACACAGCATAAAAAGGTGCTAACCTTGTGCCAACATTATATCTAGCGTTGGCACAAGGAAATTGGGCGCCCCTTTTTTAAAATGCCATTACCTAAAGGGGTAACAAAGGCTCGTTTTTATGACTAGTTGCACGCTTCGCCCAAAAGTGCATGGGTAGTGGCCAATCAAACAGGTCTCGCTGACTCTAGGATGGAAAGTGAAAGAAGCCGGATCGCCAGCCTTGTGGCTTGAGAGCTGTGAAACTCTTTCTGAGCTCTCTATACCACTTGCATTTCTCTACCCGTGCATCGAACAGAAGGGGGCAGTGCCTACAGCGACCTTGGAAATGAATCGGGCATCCCTTTGCTGCCATGTCTATTGTTTCCTAACCTATATTAGCACATTTTCCATAGCTAGCAAAACACTTGAATAGGTGACAAGCGGCTGTCAATGCACCAAGGTTTAACAATACGATGAAATGTTAAATGCTATGGGGTAAATGACTCTGGAGATGTGCGATAGTAACCGCACGGAAAGAGAATTTAGCTTTATTGGTGATATAATAAAAATCATTAGCCTCATGCGAATATCGCTTGTTAGTACTCTGGCAAGAGTTTGCAAACGACGAATCCTCGGTGTACAATACTTAGCAACAGGGCTACCGCACCTATGTCAAAAGAGCCAAATCAACAAAAATCACTAACCTTCAGTAAATTGGTAATCGATTTGTTAAAGACGGAAGACGCAGGCATGCATAAGCATGGTTTTCCCCGCATGCTACGCCAAATTCTCAAGCACAATACACCTCTTGAGGTGGTGTTCAGGCGAGGTATAAATCAAACGTTGGGCTTCATACCCGACGCGTTCAAGATTGACAGGGAACGGCAGGAAATCACTCTCTACGAAGTGGAGGATTGGCATCGCCTGACGATACAGAAGCTATGGTTACTTGTCAATTTATGGTGGGTTCTCGATGACATAGGTTGGACCTTGCATTTAATAATAGTGGACCGCTATGCTGTCAGCCGAAAAGAGCTAGATTTAGGCAAATGGTCATATCTTGTGGACCGATACTAGCTCGGCCTGGCCAAGTAGTCGCGTGCAAGATTAGTATCTAGTCCAAGTCATTATTAACTCGATGCCATCGTGAGGGCCGACAACTTGTTCCAGTCTGACCGTGAGGGGAGTCATCTCTTGAATTTGGTTCTGCTTCCGAAAGTCGTTTAAAAGCTTCTGGCGAAACCAAGTAAGAAGCTGGTTACACTATATGGCTAAATGTCGAATAGAGGCTGCCTAGACTTGGGGTTTGAATCCAGCGTGGTAGCCCAAGTTGTTCAATATGAACTTTCAGAGCAGCCTTTGTGTTTGCCTGAGAGTTCGGACCCACCTGGGTAGCTCTGGTGTTCATTCACTAGGACTATGTCGCTTCCATTGAATGTAGAAGCCTAGAGCAGCGATTGTATTTAAGTCGTTGCAACGGGAGGCGAAGGTGGCTCAGCTTCGTGTTCGCCCGGTTGCAGCGACTTTGGGAAACTATTCAAATATCCCTCCACCTCTTCTACCATTACCCGATGCTCTCGTAGCTCCTTATCAGATAGCAACCTCGCAGACGGTTGTGTTCCTTCCATTTGGAGGACGGCAAGGTGTATCGGCTCAGCAATGCCTCCAGGCGCTGTCCTAATCGCATGTATTAACGTCCACATGACAGCAAACCCACCTTCAGGGATGTTAGGTAGATGGTCCTTCCAAAATACGTGTCTCAGAAATGCTAAAAATGGGTCAGCTATGTTCTGTCCGCTGCCGATAGCTACAAATGGCAGGTCGTCCGTAGCCATTTCCGGTGCGCATTGATAGTCAAACTGAATCAAATGGGGCATCCCGCGTGTCGCCAGTGCTACCAGTGTCTGGTGAAGTGCACCCACCTGAGCCGATGGTCCCATTATTTGAGTAGAAAGTGCCGCGACTTTCAAAGTAATCTCAGCGTCTTTAAGGAATGCCTGCCGAAGTTTTCTGCAAACTTCAGGGCCGCGGTCGTCCCTAAGGTCATTGCAGACTTCGTCCACACGGTCACAAAAAAGCTGCCCCAAACCCACGGGGCCGGATACGCCAACTATCATCTTATCCCTGATAATAGCAAGTTTCGGCACCGGCTGTATAACCGTTCGCAACCCAGCCATGTTCCCTAACGTTGCAGCCCCGTCGGACCCTACTACTATTCCGTCTGAGCACTTGAGACCGATAATGAGCGTCATTCTAGCCCTGGAAGATACTATTCACACGGTATTCCGGATACTTTGCGTATATGGCACGGAGTAGCGCCGCGAAGTCGAGTGACTGAACCCATCTGACAACGCCGTGAATGTACTCGCCGAGGCGAGAATCCACACCTTCTTCAACTTGCTTGGCACGGGATGACCCCGTCGGGCTAGCAACATAACGAGACCAACCGAAGCCCGACTCAATACCGACGACAAGTCCCTCTTCGACCAGCTCATCCGTATCATCATATATTTCTGGGCAAAATGGCCCGTAGTTATAGGGAGAAAACTTATAAAAGTCAGGTGGCAAATCTGCGCCGCCAGACTTCGCTACTAGGAAGAGGCTCTTCTGAAGTTGGACGGGTGACAACCCCTCCTTCTCAGACGAAGTAATGACCAGCATTGCTATGTCCTTTCTCCTTACGTCCACGCTTCTACCTCCGTTTTGTTTTCCTTGTGCAACATTATAGCAGTAACGCTCACAAATGTATATTTCTTGACCCTGTCGCCCTGATATCAAAATATCGTAGCACATTATCAGCTGGATAAAAACCCCGTCTCAGGCAACGAAATGACGGAATGTTAAGGTAGGTGTGGAGGGTGATGCACGGGTGGCCTGTTCTCTGCAGGAAATAGACTAATCCCAACGAAGCTTCGGGGTTGGAAAATTCTGACTAAGCTCTCCTATACATATTGACAAGTATCGTATTATAGCGTATAATATCGCTAAATAACCTATAGAATCAGTTCTTACACTTAGAGTCCTGGGGCAAGCGGTAGGAGTGCAATAATGGATATTGAGCCCAATAGAGTTTATACGTTCGATGAGGTATTAAAAGTACTACAGCTATCACCGGTAACCCTTCGAAAGCTAGTTCGTAATGGTGACGTGCCTGCATCCAAACTCGGAAAACAGTATCGATTCTTGGGTGCGGAACTTCTCAAAGCCCTTGAAAAGAGAAAGAATCATGTTCAGCAATAAAGTTTATTTCCTGATTACACTTTTCGACTAGTTCAGTGAAATATAGGAGACGAACTTGGTGACTACGGAGCAACTATCATTCACAAAGTTGGAGTCAGTAAGCAACCAGAATTCTATTCATGGTATCTATCCTTATCGTGGTAAGATATCCTCTTTAGATGCTGCTAATGTCATAAGTCAACTACCTCATGATAAAACGCTACTGGACCCGTTTTGCGGTTCTGGGACCATTGTCTATGAAGCAGCTAAGAGATTAAGATATGCCTTCGGCGTGGATAACAACCCAATAGCAATTCAAATTGCTAATGGAAAAATAAGCCAATTTTCGCCAGAGGCCAGCATGTTTCGTCTACGCCGGATCATAGAAAAAGTAAACTTCAGTTCTATATGTCCGATTCCTCCCAAAGCTGAGCGCTATTTTCACCCTGACACTGCAAATGAAATAATGCTTCTTAAGCAGCACTATGACGAGTTCAATGACTATGAGAAAGCAGCGTTCCTAGGCACGATATGCTTGGTGGCAAGAGCTTGTAACCACTATAAATGGAGTTCGACCCAAATAGGGCAATTGAGCGACAACAAGCGCTATGTGAATTTCGTTGACCGATTTCTATATAAAATAATCAAGCATGGCTATCCCCTACGTAGCAACAATGCGAAGGTTATGTTAGGAGATACAAGGAAATTGAGTGAACTGATACCTATGAAATCAGTCGATATTGTGTACACAAGTCCTCCTTACTTTGACTGCTTGGATTATACTTCCTACTATACGCGAATAGTCCATCATGTATTTGGGAATGATTTTGAACGTATTAAAGCGGGGTTAATACAGAACCGAGCCACCTATGAACAGGATATGATTAACTGTTTGGATGAAATAGACAAGGTAACGACCGATGATGCCATCATCATTTTCGTTGTGGGTGACAAAAAGATTGGTGGTGAAGTAATAAATGGAGGAGATTTCTTCACGCGTATATCTAAGCATAAACCTATTCATATACTAGAAAGAGAATACACCAAAACTGCTAGCAAAATATGGGACAGCATCAATAAAACAAAAAGAAGAGAACAGATTGTTGTTTGGGACAAATCGAAATGGTAGAAAAAACGCCTACTGTAAAAATATATTGCAAAGATGCACGTTTCATGGATGAAGTTGCAGATAACTCGGTTCATCTTGTCGTGACAAGTCCCCCGTACTTTGACTTAAAAGACTACAACTCTACAGACAATCATACAAACCAGGCAGGCGACTTAAAAGATTATTGCGAATACACGAATTTTCTGAATCAAGTATGGAAAGAATGTATCCGAGTGTTAGGTCCGGATGGTAAACTCTGCATCAACATAATGCCGCTATTTTTGTCTGGTAACGAGAGCAGGTTTAAACGTAGGGAAACTAAGTTAGTGATAACAGACCTCGAAAGATTCATGTTTGAAACTAACTGTATGTATCTTCATTCTATGTACATTTGGGACAAAAGGAAAATAGTTAGGTTCAGTTCTTTTGGTTCATATCCCTATCCCGGGAACATCTTCTCCACGTTCCCCTTTGAATGGATCATTGTCTTTAGTAAGAAGGGAAAACGAGAAAAAGTCCCACAAGAAATAAAAGAACAATCTAAATTAAGCAGAAAGGAATGGTTGGAATGGGGTGTGAACTCTATATGGGAGATGCAGCCTGCTAAGGCGCAACTTGTAGGACACCCGGCTCCATTCCCTGACGAGTTACCCAAGAGATTGATAAGGTTATATACGTTCGTAGGCGATACCGTATTGGATCCGTTCTTAGGAAGCGGAACCACTGTGAGGGTTGCAAACAGTCTAGGTAGACACGCGATAGGGTATGAAATCAACCCAACCTACGTGGAGATAGCTAAGAGAAGTCTTGCACAGCTAAGTTTAGAACTCTAGGAGATATATTTTCTAGCGCTATTTGCTTACCTTGTATAACAACTTGACCGCCGCTAAGGACACCCAGAACATCTGGGTTTGAAAATATCTGAGAGAAAAATAGGTCCCAGCAGAGTCTCTTACGCATGATTAGCGAATAAAACGCCATAGTCCATATTAGATGTGCTGATATAAACCTGATGTTATTGCTAACAATATCGCTATAAAACCTAAGACTTCTATCGCCGACCAGTGAAGTACAATACGAGTGGCCAAAAGGAAGAAGATCGGTTTCTCTAGCGCCAATTATTAGTAGAACCATCGCTTCTTTATGTTGACCATGCAACGCGTTGTGTTCTTGTACCAGCTTCTCAATAACGGCTTGGTAACTCGGAATCTGTACCCTGTATCGGTTCTCTTGTAATAGAGAATCTAGACTGGTTTTAGTTTCACCAATCAAGATCCTGTCATGTGAGAGACAACACGTATCTAATCTGTTATCCCTGGGTGAAATGGGGTTAGCTATTTGAATTTCTTTCCCAATCCAAGCGTTGCTATCTGAGGCAAGGAACCGTAACATTATTGTCACCCATAAAGCAATGTGGTCCACCTCATTCTCAGCTGTATATTGATTGAAGCTATTTATTCTTAGAGATAGAGCCTCTTTCTGTGGTATCTGCTTCAGGTCCCCATTGAACAGGTTATTGGTATAGCTGCTCTCCCTTAATTGCTCAAAACTAGGAAGAATGGCATTCATAATATCAATAATATCCGAATGCAATAGCTGGAAAGGATTTCGGCGGCTACACAAGCAAGCTAGGCATGCAATACATCTATCAGTGTCAATGCTCAAGCTATTGTCATTTGCTACAAGAGCGTCTATCGCCCTATCACAGGTCAATCTATGTTCATATTTTTCAACTTTGCCTAATAGAAAGTTTTTAAACTTACTATACGCTGGCCTATTCGAATACTGTGGGATCTTAACAGCAGAAAAAGGGAACAGTCCTTCGCCATTAGTATTACCTTCGTAGATTTGAACATAACTAGGCATGATTATTTGTTCATTATATTAGTAGAAACGTTCTGCAGAATCTTGATTATCTCTCCTGAAGCTCCGGAGGTCAGTTCACCAATGTTCAATCGAGTCAACGGAAATAGGACTCTATTCTCTTCACGGAAAGGAATTCCTGTGGCAAAAGCTATCTCCAGCTCTGAGTGCATGACTTTAGCGAAGTTCTGCTTGTCTATGACAAAGAAGGGTTCGTATGAAGCCAGCTCAGTGACTAACTTATCGAAATGTACTCCAGAATCTTGCTCAGATGCTAACGCGAGCAGGTAAGAAATGGCAAATCTTCTGTTCTTTATTATCCCTTCAAGTTCTAGAGTAACCCCCCGTTGTTCTTCTTGGTTTCGCTCCCTTAGGGCTTTGGTACTCTTAGTCATTGCATTGTAGCTAAGGGGTCGGTCAACATATGGTTTACCATCGAGTAGACTATCATCTACTAAGACCTTGTAGCTATGCACAGTCCATTTCTCATCTCTAATAAATGGAAGCAACTCAATATGCCAGGCCGAAACATCTTTGGGACTTTGTAGACCAATGGGCAGAAGGAACCCCGAAGTAACTCCCCAAGCAAATAGTACCGATCTTGTGCGTGTAATTGTATCTGCTTGCGACCCTGTTGAAAGAACAACAGAACGGTCATTCCTCACGAGAATCTCTTGTGTCTCGGGATACCCAATCCTAACATCTTCACGCTTAATAATGTTCTGGGAGTCTTTGCGCTCATTGCATAAGAAAAGCAGTGACCAAAATGGTCCATATCTCATTACTGCGCGCCGAATAAGATTAAACGTGTTTGGGTTGAAGTAGTCATTCTTAACAAACTCCAGCCCATTGCTCGTCAAAAAGCCCAGTTTGCCATCACGATTGATTAAGCCTAGGCCTTCCAAGGCATTGAATGCATCGCTAGCCGATTTGCTCTTTTGCTTGTCTTCCTGTATGCTTTGCGTCAGATAACACTTAGCTTGGCTCAGAGGATTATCTAGATAAGGGCAAACTGGGAAATTCACTGCTGGCAATTTGATAAGCAGCTTACAAGTCTGATGAATGTTGTAAGGACATTTAGCGTCGTACTTCAAGTCATTCAATCTAAATTTGCTGTTCGAAAACCTGTTGGCCAAGTAGCTACAAAGAGCGTGCAAGCATATCAACCTACCAGAAGGATTTCTGTTTATTAGATACGCCACGTCTGTGCCTACTCTATATCCTTAGATTTCCTTATAGGAATCATAGCAAATTACTCACAAATCTGTTGTACAATTCCGCTAATTTGAATAATGGATATCCGTTTCGTTTATCAAGGTAATCCCTCTCTCTTTGATTTGAGGGCTCTTGGATGAGAACGATAGATCCATTGAGTAATGATACATTGACAATATTCGAAGCTAAATTTTCCATATCATTGAGCTCCGCATTAGCTCTCTCTAATTCTCTGACAGTATAGGCACATTTAGTAAATCTAACAATCTTCCCATCCAAAACCACAACAGGGATTCGCTTATTGCGACTGAATCCCTTAACGAATATTTCGATCCCCGATAAATTGTAACTCGAAAGGCAAAGCCACTTATAGACAAACATCTTGTGCGCCTTGCAGTAATCAATAAATTTCAGAGCATCTTCCTTTTCTAGAGTGTATTTAATGGTGTCTGGAATTAGTTTTTTGCAAATACCGCATGCTATGCATCTGCTATTGTCAATGGCATTACCAGACACAAAAATGGCGTGTGTCGGACACATTGGGATCTCCGTGGTTTGATATGTCCCATTCAATAAAGCTGATAATTCCACGTTTTGGATTATGGTTGTAGTCACAAACATAAGTTTCTTAGTCATATTTATAGTAAACATAATTCTCTATCGGTCCACGCGTTATTATGTCTATCTTATATTGCTTATCTCTTAAAAGCAACGACAACAAGACCGTTTACTACGTGACTGCTTGCTTCATACGCCAGGTCCAAGGGTCTTTCCACCATCCGATTAACGGATTAAACAAAACTGACAATTGTTCAGCCTATTGATATAGGATGCGCTCGCCACTCTTCAAGTGGGCACTGTTGCTTCGTGTTCGTTCGAACTATATACTATGTTAGGCTACGTTCAAGAACTAGATGGTAAGCACTTATTGGGAGGAAATGAAATGACGGAGAAGCAAGCGCAATCGTCTGGGGAATCTAGCAACAACTCGGAAGCGATGGACATCTTTGGTTTTCCCCAATACCCGCGGCCAGATAGCACCGTCAAATTGTTTGCCTCATCAGGTATTCGACAGAACGAGGTCATAGTCGGCGGCAACGACAACGATTGGGACCTATATTGCATGGGTTATTGGAGAGCTGCCGATGCACTAGTAGATCACCTAACTCAAACACGCGATCCTTCGGCCCGGTGACCTTACGCGGCGTACTGGGAATCGCAAGCCTATGCAGCTTTGTTCCTTTACCGTCACTATTTGGAGTTGCGACTTAAGGAACTATTCTTGGCATATGGGGGCGAACCCGCGAAGATAAATAACGAGCATGTACTGCTTAATATATGGAGAGAGGTACGGAAACAAGATGACGATACCAGGTCAGAAGAGCCGTCACCCGATTCTCTGAAAGACGTAGACGCTGCTGAGAATGTCATTGTTCAATTTGATGATATTGACAGGAAGTCCGAAGTGTTCCGGTATCCTAAGGATAAGAAAGGGAAAGTAACGCTACCGCTGATGCAAATTGATATGATAAGGTTGAAAGAGGCGCTCGGATGGTTAAGTCAATTCTTGGACGGATGGAGTGTAGGCGTCTACGAATACAAACATGCGCCACGTGAGTGATAACAGTACCGTGTCAATCATCGAACAATCTAGCGTTTCGTTTAACCTGTAATAATTTTACTAATCCTTCAATTTGTTAGCCATTGTCTCGGTGCTATAATAAGACCAAGAGTCTGAGGTGGTAAGGTATTGTGGGTTACATATCGGAAATTGCAGCGGCAATAGCAAATGGGCAAAATATAGCAAAAACGTGGGACGAAACCACGATTAGTCGAGAGATTTGCTGCCTGTCAGATAAAGATATCCTACAGATTATCAGAACTCTTTTCCCAGCTGGTATCCCCGTCAATATTTCCGTCTATGAATCGCTGGCTTCCCTACAACACTACATTGGTTTTGGGGTACATTCACAGAGCCTAGTTGCGCGTGTTTGGCGGGCGGCCTATAGTCGGGTATCAAAAGACGATCGGATTCAACTCCTACAGTTGTTGCCGGGGGGAGACAATAGAGTCTTCTGGATGAGCATTAGTTGTTTGCCAGAATTTCTTCCTGAAGTGAAGGTTGAACCCGAATTTCTGTCGAGTTGGCTTGTTGCAATGGCTGAGCGAGTGGGGCAAGACCTGGCTGGGGGCCCATTTTACATCGCTGTTCAAAAACATACCTGCCAATTCCCGAGTACCGCCCTCGCTGTATTCGAAAAGTTTGTAGCAGCTGGTCTGGTGGAACCTAGACTCACTCTAGGCGCGATAATTCTCGGAGCAGTGCGCTCTAGATTAGGAACTGGCAAGATATCAGAGCGTAGAGTGAGGAAATGGGAACGAACGCTTAAGAATAGCCCACACATCGAATTACGGATATGCCAACATAGGTCTTGGGCCGTTTCTTACGATTTAGGTGTTATATCAACTGAAAGCCTGCAGCTCAAGCTAAACGAGATGTTGCATGGACTACCAGAGGAAGTAGATGAAGCTTTTAGCACGTTGTACCGTTGCCTATTGGGTAAATCTGAAGACTCAAGTTTTGTCCGCTTCGCTACAAAGTGGCTTGTAGATAATACATCAGCAACAATTCCCGGGGTCGCAAAACACTACGTAATGAGTGCGGTGCATCATCTATCATATAGCGCGAAGAAGTCGCCAGCTGACTTTGACGTTTCTACCATGAATAAGCTGATTGCTGTAATACAGCCTATACCAGAGGAAAATCAGAGAACGTGGTCTGAACTTGAGTACTATTTGGTTGACCGACTTCATGAAGGGCAAGAGTCCTTCGGGGCAATACTGGATAAACTGGCTGATGCCAACGCGGAAGGATTATCGGCACAGTTCTCCGGCAATAGACTTAGATATCTAGTCTCAGAAATGTCGAAGTCTATTGTTGAGGACCCCATTACTAAACTAATTTTATCTGCGGATAGGCGCACGAGGAGATTGGCAATAGCCATCCTGCAGAAATTAGACAAGGTACAGTTATCTCAAAGAATCTTGGATACGGCAAATGAAGTCCAGCTGAAAACAATCTTGCTGGAGTTTACAACGACATTCTTGGTGGAAAAAGGTGTGGTGGAGTTCTTTCTCGCCCTTGAACCCTATTTCAGCCGGGCAAGTGAAAATCTGCAAGATCGGCTCGTTAGAGAGGTGACTTTTCAAGCCGTCAACTATCCTCACTCGTGTCTGAAGATTCTAAAAGACATTCAGAATCCGTCGAGGCTCATTCAGGATGCCATTTCTACGGCGGAGGGCTATTTTGATAGACTGAGAAAAATTAGTGATTCCCCGGCTGTATGTTTCTATTTCCCCCGATTTAAGGAAATGGATGAAATGGCAAAGAGGACATTAACCGAGCAAGTATCCAGGAGCATGCGCGAGCAATCCGTCTTGTTTTCACTGGTAAAACACGTTCAAATAGTCTACGGCTCAACTTGGAGCAATCTGATAGGTGGCAAGCTTTCGGATGATAGCAGATTCGCAGAATTCCATGAAGACATGGAGTTTCCAAGGCTTGAATCTATTGACCCTGAGGGAATGAAAATTAGACGTATGCAGGCAGCTTTAGAACTCCAGCAGCTGGAGGCTCAACGTTGAAAACCGAGGATATTGGCGCTTTAAACGTTTTTCTCACTGAGTACATAGTAAGTCTTTCTGAAAGAACTCGATTTGAGAAAGGCGGAGTAAAAATAGGTTTTGACCAAGTAATATATAGTCTAGCTCTTGCCAAAAACTGGCAACCGATTAGAATACCTTTCCTTCGACAAGATGTATATGGGGTAACTACTACAAAAACAGAGGCGGAATTCGGCGTAGATTTGGCTTTTTTAGACCCCTCGAAAACTGAGTTGTACATTTTTACTCTTAAGGATGAGGCTTTAACTAACAGCAACTGGACCAAGAACAACTTCGATAAAGATATTCGTATGGTGGCAGCCCCTGACCTGAAAGTGCCCGGCCTTGAGTCAGTCAAGACTGTAAAGGTGGTTCTAGCTTACAATAAGGACGAGGACCACAACGGTGTAGAATTGTACGACAGACTTGTCAGTTCTCTTGGGACAATAATTAACAATAATATTTCGCTTTCTTTTGAAAGGTGGAACCTCTCCAGAATCGTAGAAGAAGCCAAGCTTAATCTTTTGTCTCCAGAATTGTTGCCATTACATCTATCACGGCAATTTCGTGATATCTGTGTCGAAGTGCAAAATTGTGACTATGGGTCAAAAGAGTGGGAAGACAGGGTAGTATTCAACTGGTGCAAGTTTCTCAACTCTTTACTCGAGCCCCCAATTGATATCAAACGATTGAATCTGATTCCAGTGGCTCTGTTCATACTCCACAACTATAGAAAAGAAACTCCCAACTCTTATCCAGGGTGGATTGATCTGACCGAGTGGGCGATACTTGCTGTCTGGCGTTGCTGTCTAAGTACCTCTGATAAACCTGACCATAACCGATTAAGACAAATTACAGAAAAAATAACGGTCGAACTCTATATTGCGGAGCTCTCGCGATACCTAAACCAAGTTTCCCAGGTTTTTACGACTGAACACGGTTTTGGCAATACGGCAGGAGGTCAGCTATCAATCGTGAATGATCCATACCTGACATACTGGCACACCTCCAGACTAGGTATATTAGCCCTGGGATATCGTGATTTCGCGTTGAAAGATGCTGTCGAAATAATGCGTCATTCAAGTGAATTAGTGACAGCATGTCTTTCGACAAACCCGGCGATATTCCGCCCCCTTATCGACCTGGATCATGTACACCTCTTCTTAATTTGGTTCTTGTTGATGCAGTTAGGTCAACCAAAACATATTTACAAATGGCTTTCCGAGCTGGAATCACGGCTGACAATAAGGCGCGCTCAAAAATTTGGCGGAGTGCCGTTTATAGAGTCTCGAAACCGGATGGAACTGGTGGCGGAATATATAGCTACCTCAAATCGGCCACCGGAGTATACGGACTCTAGCTCTTATCTTGTGTTAATGCTCATGGAGATCTGCTTTTGCCTGAATGAAAAAGAAAGGGATGAACTGGTTGAACGGTTCTACCGCAGGGTTGTTTGTGGCATCGGGGATGATGGCAAGAAGATAGCTGATTATCCTCTCGATTTGATGAGTTGGGTGCCGCCCCAAGATTGGCCTAGCCGAGTATTGAAAGAGAGCGTAGACGATGGCATTGGAATTGCCACCCACAACTTCAGCAATTTAGGTGATAACCAATCCAAGTTGGTTGATAAAATTCAAGACTTCATTGCTCAAGTAAGGATTCGATATCCATGGCAATTACCTGCAAACATTCCTCAATCCATACTCGTATTAGCTTGCCTGAAGCATGGGTCACCATTGCCTCCGGAGTTCTGGCGTAGCATTATCTTTTCATATGAGCCTGAAGGCAAATCATGATAAACTGCTAAGCAGCTAATAACTATCGCAACAATAGTTTATTTTGTTACCTAATTGCACAATCGTCCAAATTGTTCAATGTCTATTCATTTCGGGGATAAGACCTACACGTGGCTCGATGTTGACTACCGTGACCAAGGCAGCCATAATCAAGAAGAGGGTTAGGCGGCTGGTGAATAAGAGTAGATGAGCACAAGGATAAAACTGCAACACTATGTTCCTCAGTTCTATTTGAATAAATTCGTAAGGAAACCAAAGAGGAACTCAATTTACTGTTTTGATAAATCGAAATCTAATTCCTTTGTGGTTAGCACTAAGAACGTAGCGAGCGAAAGTTATTTTTACGATAAACCTGACGAAGCGGAGCAGAAGATTGAAAAGGCTCTTAGTGTAATAGAATCTTCGTTTTATCCTATTCATAGCAAGATACTTGCTAACGAAGACTTAGGGAGTCTAACTTCTAGTGAGAGAGAATCGTTAGCATATTTTGTAACGGTGCAAGAACATAGAACAAGGGAACAGAGAGAGACTATTGGAGATATGATGAAGCAAGCGAAAAAGAGATTATATAAAGAAAAACTTACTGATGAATTCAAAGAACGATACGGTATAGATAAATGGGACACAGAAGAAGAAATCAAGTCTTTGCACCTGAGCACATTCAAGCAAATACCACTTTATGCAGAGATTCTTCTTCAGATGAAGTGGATACTCTTCATAAATCGTACACTGATGCCGTTTTGGTCTTCAGACCACCCAATCAATCGCTTTAACCCCGTAGATGCCAAACCATATGGTAATCTAGGTCTTCTTTGTAAGGGAATCGAGATACATTTTCCTCTCAGCCCTGGCGTGATTTTGTCTTTTTGCGACCCATTAATCTATAAAGTGCTCCCCAACAGATATGAAATGAAAGATATTCAAAACCTAATATTTGAGAACTGGTTGCAGGTTGCCCATTCCACGAGATATATCTTCTCCAACGATAATGATTTTAGTCTTGCTGAGAAAATACTACGAGACAATCCTTCACTTGGAGACATCAACAGGAAGCGGATTGAAGTACATTAGATAGATGAAGCTAATGTATCAAACGAGATACCCACATACATATCAGGCGAAGCCTTCTCCTGCTTTTTATCTGTGAAATCTTTGTCCTATCCTATACCAGCGCGCTCCGCGCTGTCAGCCCGGGGAGATCACATGAAGCTCCATAAAGCGGGGCTGAACCTTTGCTTGCAATGTTACCTATGTGCACAAAAGCCTGTTTTGTTTATGTATGCGTCTAGATAGCGCAAAGACTAGGGTAGTGCTTTCTCCAAATCTACCCAGCCCAGCTACTCATCAGGCAAAGGCGGAGTTTGCATAGTTATCGTGACTGTAGCAGTTGCAGAGCTAGGATTATCGGTTTGATTCACACTACCAGTTACCTCATTATTGGGGATGTTGGTATCAGCAATCGTAGGGCTACTATCAGAGATGCCTGAACCAAGTAAGCCTATCAGTAGCAAAGCCAAAAGGCCAAACACAATCAGTCTTTTCACTATCCTCATTCAGCCCAGTTTGAACTAAGTCCTGCTACTATTATACCCTCAACCGGCCTTAAATAGAAACTCTTAGCAGTAACGATTCGTCACTTTGTTATGAGCGGGGAATGTGATACGCTTGATTTAAGAATAGTAGAAGGAAATGCAATGGTAAGAACCAAGATTGTCAAAAATGACCCTTGCTCCTGCAGTAGGGGCAAAAACACAAGAAGTGCTGCGACGCTGTTGCAGAACTCGATTTTGATATGAACAAAACACTAAAGGTAGTTCGATTTCACAGAAAAATCGCCTACAAGGGGACAATTGGACGCACGAGAGAGAGATTCTGCCTCAACTACATACAACACAAGCAAAAGTGGTTTAGGGAGATTAAGAAAGGCCAGGTCAAAAAGGCTGCGAGCTTAGGTAAGACCATTTATTGTCGAAAGGGCTGCTATTCCTGTTGCGATGAACCAATCTCCGTTTCTTTACAAGAAGGTGAATCCATTGTTTACTACCTTTACCAACATGAGGAGGTTCTCCATTCTTTTCTCGTGAACTTTCAAAGATGGGTAGACGCAGCACAGAAACACGCAGATATACTTCAGCAAATGAGCCATATAGTGACCCAAGGGTTTGCCGATGGGATTAGTAAGGAGCAAATGCAAGCGCTTGTCGAAGAACAGGGCAGCAGGTGGTGGCAACTGCATATTCCTTGCCCATTGTTGACTGATGGAGCATGCTCCATATATGAGGTGCGCCCTTGGGTATGCGCAAGCGTGTTCGCAACAGAGCGCTGTGATCCTTCTCGTTCAAATGAAATTACGACATATCGGGCAGACCTTCCTTCCACAATTGAGTTGCCATTCTATGACGAGCGTATTTCCGTCCATTACACGGGCATTATGCCAAGCACCATATATGGCCTATTAACGGGTGGCTTCAGATTTCTCTCCGACATACCTGGTTTGGAGTCCCTTCTGAAAGAGTTCAGCACCGACCCGGAAGTCAGGGCGTTCGTCAAGAGGGCCCACGACTTTCACTAGAATCGTTGCCTCTGTTTACCTCCCTGTGTTTCGTTTTGCCTGTGGTAGCATGGCAAGCAGCCACGCTTCGCCGAGGAGAGGTGGAAAAAGCTGATGGTGGTATAATTTGATTTATAGTGAATAGTGAACAAGATTATATAAAATTGCTCGACTTGTTATATAGAGTTGTGGAGGCTAATCGTGGCCCACTAAATGGTGCCGATGATAGATATTGGTATGCAGAAGGTCTAGTTACTAAATTCTTTATGCATGCTGCGTCTATTCTATATCTTTCCCGCCAGACAAGTATCCCAGAGATGCTATCTACTCCACTTAAGTTTATTGATTCAGCTTCAATAGACGTGCTGACAAGAGCAGCATTTGAAGCATTCCTAACCTTTCACTATGTCTTCATTGCGCCAGCGACTCCTGAGGAAGCGGACTATCGTTATTGGGCATATACAGCAGCAGGATTAGCAGAGAGACAACGTTCCCCTGCATCTGCACCAGAACACAAACAAAAATTGGCGAAGGAAAAGAAAGAGCTTGATGTTCTTCACAACAAACTGTGTTCAAATACTACCTTTAAAAACTTAACCAATAAGCAAAAACTGCGAGTCTTGAAAGGTGAGTGGAGGCTATTATCTTGGCGTGAAATTGCTGAAACCGCCGGCTTGGTCAAAATCTTGTCCTCAGATATGTATAGACATCTATCTGGATATGTCCACTCTGGAAGTCTAAGCATCTTCCAAATCAAACAGGCACTTCAAAAGGAAGAACAGCCACTCCTCATCCAATCATCAATGGACTTTACCAATATCGCCACTGCCAATGTTATCCATGAATATTGTGAGTTGTTCCCAAGAGCAAAAAATGCTTTGTGCGCATATCCCAAGGGAACTGACATTGTGGGGATATGGGTTCAAATAGGTTGGACTTTAGACAGTGAAACGCCCACAGATAACGAAAACAGAAACACTTGAAGCAGTGTTCATGTTGACCTAACCTACTCGAATTCGTTTGGCTCCACACTCTCTCCGAGCAAATCTACGTTCCTAAATCCGTTGGCTGGGCTAGTCCTCAGGCAAAGGTGGAGTTGTCATAGTTATCGTAATTGTAGCATTTGCAGAAAGGGGACTATCAGTTTGATTTACACTGCTGGCTATCTCATTATTGGGAATGTTGGTATCGGCAATTGAAGCTTTACTATCACCTGATAGGAGCAAGCCTGCTACCACCACAACGAGAGCTAAGAGAACCAGTAATCTTTTCATCTTAAACTACATTATACCACCATCAACAAGGAACATAGGCAAGTACTAAGGAGGATAGTTTCGGCAATGAATAATCTTCGTGGTATGATGTAGGGAGTGAGACCGGATATTATTCTATGCCTGATTATCTTGGTAGCAATGTTCGTTTACGCTTTGCGTCATCCTGATATTGATGACTGGCGTGGTCATTAGGGTGACTGAGGGATGCTGCTGGAAGGTCTGCTAAGTTTCGCTGCTGCGATTCATTTCAAGGCCACTGGCTGGGCTGCCCTTCTGGTTTCCATCCGGCTCTGAACCGAATGCCTCGGAGCAATGACATCATTATTCAAGTGTCTGTGACAATATTACTACCTATGTTTCAGCCACCCAGTAAGCCCCCAGGAGAAGTTGATCAGACCGACCACCAGTAAACCTATAGGAAGGATGAATTCGAATTCAGGGCTAACAAAACCATAGACGAAAAGGACAATACCAGCAACGAGAAGTAGGAATCCAACTACCATGGGAGCCACATATTTAATAGCCCTATTCCGTTTCCATTCTTCTGATGGTTCTTCATATTCTTCAATTGTTTCTTCAACGTTGTTTACAAGTTCAACCGCTGCTTCTACACTCCAGCCCTGCTTTACAAGGTCTGCAACTATAATACTCATGCTCTCGTCTTGGGCAATACGATGGGCAACGGACTCATAAAGTTTATTAAGGGTCTCTTGCTCCTCTTTTTTTAGCTCTTCGGACATAATACCACCCGCAGCTGCTCCTACTATTTTAAATTCCTGCGCCCTGGTTGTAAACAGCACATAAACAAAAGCCATATTGTGCGAGTGCAACGCAGACTCCGCCGATACCAGATAATTAGGCAGGGGACATGCTAAGTTTGGGGATAGCTTGAAGCTTTATCGGAGGCTTGAGGTGGGCTAAGCTTGGATTGATGGGGAATCGTTGGTGTATCGCCGAGTTTTAAGGGGGTTCGGGGTTCCCAGGCTGCTGTTTTGCCTAGACAATGACTGGGTCTTTAAAGTTCTCCGTAATGGTAGTAGGATAGTGTGCTGTAATGCCCCTAATTGTGTCCTTCATTGCGGTTGGTATTGCCTTCGGTATTTGTGAAGGGGTGATTCGTCTTTGCTGCCGTGGGAACTATCAAAGTCACCGTGGGTTGAAGAAAACAATCGTGGTGCTGGTTTCTTTTGTTATTGGTGGCCTTTGTATAAAATTTGGTTATGACCTTGCTTATGTGGGGTGGTTAGAGTGGGAAGGGTTGAAACTTTATCAGGTTACGTATCCAGTGAATGGGTGGATTATGATGATTGGTGGTGGATTTTGTGCTATTGTCCAAAGTTTGCGAGGTCTGTTAGATTGTTCCATGGAAGGCTAGGTTGCTATTCCACATTCAACCATCTCAGTACTATGCTCAGCTTATTGAATTTCCCCAGCCAACCTCAAATAAAAGACATGCTAAGTTCGAGGATAGCTTGAGGCTTTATAGGAGACTTGAAGTAGGCTCTCATAACTTAGTAATAGTGTAGCAAGTAATCAAGCAAGGTTACTTCCTTATAGCGAGTTTCAGGACGTTGCTTTGTTACCGTTCTCTGCTTCTCTACTTGGTTATACTTCGTTACCGTTCTCTGTTTCTCAACCGTCTTTGTGCCTGTAACCGTATAATTCCATGACCAGTCGCATGTGCCTATATCAACATCATCAGCATGATAGCTAGCCGTTTTTGTTTGCCCTGGTTCAAGATAAAGTCCCTTATCATTGACATACTCCGTGCTCCACACAGCAATGGTACCCGGGGTGATACTCGTACATGAAGCTTTGATGGTAAAATGAACATTGAACGTCCCCGATGTTGTATCTGTATTTCGCAGGGTAACAGAAACTACGGGGACCTCATTATCAATGTAGCCAGAAGTCTTGACTACTTCATAATCCAATGGCACTGCTTCACTATAAGTTTCTGTAACCTCATAAGGCTCATCCTCGTAGTAAGTCTCTGTGTCCTGATAGTCAACTATCACAGTATAAGCTACTGTCTTGAGAGGGACAAGGCAAACAACGAGAGCAGCAACTAGTATGATTATACCTACTGCTATGCCAATCTTCTTGCCCATGATAAGTTCACTTCCTGTTGTTAGCTTGCCTGACCCAAATTATACGCCCAGCCAACCTCAAATAGAAAGGCTATAGGTAGTTTAGCAATTATGTTGGCTAAATCAGGAAGGTTACCAGTTTTTGATTTGGAGGGTCTCCACCTCACTTTCTCCAATCCACCCCCACCCGTTTCTTTTCACTTCGGTTTTCCAAGCATAAGAAAACAATCCATCCAAAAGGAACAAAGAGTATCAACAGCCATGCTAAACTTCTACTCTTCTTCCTGAGTGCCCACCCACAAACAGCCAATACGACTAATAGGTAAATCACATAAATCACAACCCAAAGCCCTGCCACTACCTCGTCTGGAACAAAGAGGGCTACCAGTATAATAACTATAAAGGCGAGGACTCCTGAAGCCAGCCCCGCTATTACAACAGTCCAGTTTAGGTGCCTTTCAAACCAGCTTATCTCTCGCCGTGTTGTGTATACCCTCCATTCCAGTCGAACACCACATTTAGGACATATCACACTTAGCTCGGTTGTTGGCGCACCACAGTTAGGACAGAAGCTAGTGCCACCCATCGGCTCAGCCCCACAATTAGGACAAATTTCAGGACTCCCTAGCAGTTCCTTACCACAATTTCTACAAAACATAGCCTGCCTTCCCATCTTCGGCTTTCATTATACCCCCCAACCAACCTCAAGTAGAAGACATGCTAAGTTTGAGGATAGGTCTAGCATGAAATCAAAAAGGAAGTTAATGGCAACAAAAATATACAGGATAAAAAAGGAAGTTGACAACGCCTGCTAGTTGGCTTATGGTATGTGAAAAAGGGGGGGTAACTATAAAGCGAATTTTAATCATATCCCTAATTTCAGCAGCGATGTTTTTAGGTGCTTGCGCTGCTCCTGTCACCACACCCGAATACACACTTAGCGTAAGTGTCAGCCCTTCAGGAGCAGGTTCTGTGTCTCCTCCCGGTGGCAAATATGAATCAGGCCTCCAGGTAACACTGACCGCTACTTCCACCAGTGGTTATACTTTTGATTATTGGGACGGCGCTGCTTCAGGTTCTTCGCATACAGTTACTATCACCATGGACTCGAATAAGAGTACCACTGCCCATTTCAAAGCGCTCACATCCGCATCTAGTCCTAATCCGACTCCTGCTCCAACGCCAACTTCTGGCTACAGTAGGAGTAATCCTGTCGGAGTTGGCATTCCGCTCACTATTACCGTGAGCTCCGTTGGTAGTGCTGGTACGGAATATAATGTTCGTGTTACTCTACTCGAGGTTATTAGGGGAACTGAGGCTTGGCAATATATCTACGCAGCGAATATGTTTAATGACCCACCCAAAGCAGGGTTTGAATATATTCTGTTTGCGGTTCGGTTTGATTACTTAAGTGGCTCTACTCCAGATAAAACATTTGATGTTTCACCTGTGTGGTTTGACGTAATCTCTGGGAAAGGGAAAGAGTATGAGTATGTTTCGGTAGCAGGGCTTGACCCGGATATAAGAACTAGTCTTTATCCCGCTGCGTCCCATGAGGGTTGGATAGCCTTTCCTATAGCTCAGGACGATACCAGCCCACTATTGACCTTTGGTCGTGCGTTTGACGGCACTGGTGGCATATGGTTTAAGCTCTACTAGAAGGGATAAAGCAGGGAAACGGGTAGTCAGACATGCTATTGGTAAGGCTACGGGTCGGAGCCTGGGCAAGCTTTTTAAGTGAAGCAAATACCCTTGCCTGAGATAACATATCAATAGAAACACCCTTAAAAATCAACGCTGGACAACGATTTCACTGTCAGACTAGTTTCTCCCCTTAATGCTGCTATTTTCTACTACACCACTAAGGCGGGGGAAGGCTGCCCGCAGGACAATACTGTGAAAGAACCAAATAAAATGGCGGTAAAAAGGGCGAAAATGTAAACTCTAAAAAAAAGAGAAATAATACTAACGGTCCTCGTTGCTGTCTGCTCTCTTTTTTTAGACATGCCATTGTTGCCATTATTTCCTAGACTGTAGTTTCCTTTTTTTAGACATTTCATTTTCATCATTAACTAAGGCGAGGGGAGGGTTGCTAACACCGGAGGCAAGGGGAGAAACCAGCCCCTTTTTTGAAAACAGTCCTCCCCTCATAATCATTTAACCCAGTCAGTATTTACCTCTGGAGCTGGTTAATAGCTACCTTCACTGACTAGGTTAACTGGTTAACTTCAGCTTTGAAATATGATTGTCAGTCGTATTCGTTAACCACATCATTACTCAGCCTATGCATAGAGGGTATAGGGGGGAGCACATAAAATTGAAGCTGGAAATGGATTGAAAAGTCGTCTCATAGAAGAATTGGTCAACCTAGTTGTAACCCTCCTTTACAAGTCGAGGTAAGGGTGGCAAGAAAGAGGTTGTTTAACAACCTCTTAACTAATCCTTTACCGATATATAGGCTCAGGTGATATAATCCGTATACCAAACTAAAGGAGGGTCAGAAAATGAAAAGGCTAGCTACTTTATTCACTATAACACTGGTCACCTTGCTCTCAGTAGCGTCGGTAGTTGGCTGTGGGTATCAGCAAGAAGCTGGGACCTATACTGGTCATGGCGTCTCCTTTGATTATCCACAGGATTGGATTAGAGTAGACTATAGCGACCCCGAAGCTTTGTGGACAGTAGCCTTTCAAGAAAGAGGGTCAGGCATTGAACCAGGGGTTACAGTTGCAGCCTACTATATGGAAGGAGTGACACTTAGAGAATTTGAACAGACGCAACAGTGGGGTTTTACCAATGCAAATTATACAACGTCAATAGTGGATGTGACTATCAACGGACGGGATGCCATTAGGTATAGCTGGACGGCAGAGTTAGATGGGTCACCGATAAAGGGGGATGATATATGTATCACCAAAGATTATGAAGTAGTCTATTGGGCGGGCTGTTATGCCTTAACTTCAGAGTACTCGACAGTGCAAGACGCTCTTAATACGTTGCTTGATAGCTTTAAAATAGAGTGATAAATAAGATTATATTTATTTCCATTCCTTCAGTATAATGATGGCATCCAATATGTACTCTATGGAAATTAATGATTCTGGTAGCGTTATGACCTACAATATCCATCAAGGCAAACAAACCGTGTAGGCAATGAATAATCTTCGTGGTATGCTGTAGGGAGTGAGACCTGATATTATCCTATGCCTGATTATCCTGGTAGCAATGTTCGTTTACGCCTTGCGTCATCCTGATATTGATGACTGGCGTGGTCATTAGGGTGACTGAGGGATATTGCTGGAAGGTCTGCTAAGTTTGAGGATAGCTTGAAGCTTTGCCGGAGGCTGCAACTTACATCCAAATTCTGAGAGCAGGTTCGGTGGCTTAAACTAGACATCCTCACCCTTAATTTTCCCACCAATTGATGCTAAAGCTAAACCTATAAATGAAACAACGTAAGGGGCAAGGAGAATCACAGGGAAATGTCCCGTGGAAAACCAAACAATAAAAATAGAGGCCACATAAGTTACTGGCGCCAATAATAACCCCACAAAAATAGTCCATACTCCAAAAATGCTAAATAAAACATAGAGAGTCCAAACTAAGCAAGCTAAACCACCCAAAACCCAGAGAATTACACCCAATAAACCTATGGTCGTGCCTGTTGCCCTTCTTAGCATGCCACCAAATTTCACTTCAACCTCCTAATTACCTCGACGCCGACATTTACACCTATTACAATTATACCCCCAGCCAACCTCAAATAGAAGACATGCTAAGTTTGAGGATAGGTCGAGGCTTTATCGGAGGATTGAGGTGGGCTGAACTATCTCTAAAGGCTTGGGACTTTTGAGAAGGGATTTAGGCCTTAGAGTTAAGCAGTTATTATTGCTATTAGGAGCAAAAGCACGAAGATGTCGCTAGCGATGATAAGTGGCAATAACCAGCGGTTCGGTTTGGTTGATTGCTTTGTTTTCCTGTAATAGAAGACCCCCGTGCCTATAAGATAAGCCACAAGCAAGTAGAAATACGGATTTATCACAAACATAGGCATATGACTTTAATTATACATTCGGGCAACCTCAAATAGAAGATATGCTAACTTTGGGGATGCTTGACTCTCGACATAAACCACCCCTACTACTCAAGTCAGTTTTGAGGTATATTAAAGGCATGAAAGCTTTACTATGGATTTCCGTAATAATCGCCGCTATCATCTTCTTCCAGGAGCTAACGTGGATAGGTAAGAGTGGTCTGGCTCCAGTGATTATGGGGCTTGCAGTAGCCATAGGGTTGCAAGCTGGCTATCTTCTGTGGAAAAAATAGGAGGTGAATCGTGTTTTGCAGGAATTGTGGTAAGGAATTGATAGGAAGTCCTGAAATTTGTCCTAGTTGTGGAGCGAGACCAATGAGAGGCAACAGCTTTTGCTCCAATTGTGGTGCCCCCACGACTCCGCTAACTGAAATATGTCCTAAATGTGGTGCGTGGGTGATTGGGGGAGAGAGGCAGTTTAAATCAATCAGGGACGAGGACTTGGATAAGTTTGTGAAAAAATATCCACCATACAAGTTCTTCCAAGAAATAAAACAATGCTTAGGATTAAAATAAGGTAAGGCCGGGTAAAAAGAGCTACTAACGATGCTATTTGAAAAGAACGAATTAGATGTGGAATTGCTAAGGTCGAGATTCAGTGAACTACAAGCGTTATGTGACAAGCTGGAGGCACTGAGAGGTGGTTCTGAGGATTCTAAGCACGAAATACAGTTAACTCTTCTCCATCTGGAAGAGCAATTCAGAAAAACAGATGCTAATATGAGGCACTCGAAGGTCGGAGCAACTTTCTCTCGTTTAGGAATAACTCCGGAAGATCTTTATATTCTTTCCTTTGGCGACCGAAGAGCGCTACTAAAAGAAGCACACTCTGGAAATAGGGATAGCAGTGCGAGGCTTATTACGACAATTAGGTCTTCCATTTCCTTCTGGGAGGAAAGGGCCTTCAGCAAGCTCAGCGAAACTTCTCATAATTCGAGTATTGAGACACAGGAGCTTGCCAAAAACTCTACAGATGAGCAGATGAGCGCAACCAATGTAGAAATCAGGAATCAGCTTGCTGAAACCCCACAAGCTGAGTTTAACTCGGGAATACGCCGGGCAGAGATAGTCCTAATTCTGGGTGCTGGCGCATCGAGGCCACTAGGGTTACCCACAATGAAGGAATTCTGGAACCTGATTAAGGAAGTGGCAGAGAAGGGAACATATGACACTCGAGATGTGCTCAGAAAAATCGAAGAGGTTCACACCTTGGAACATGTTGGTGGTCCACCTGACCTTGAACAACTGTTATTCCTGCTAGAGAGATACAAGCTATATTACGACATCATGTTTGATGACCCCATTTTTGGATTTGACCAAGGGCAGATCTGGGATTACATATTCGGTCCATATTCAGGGAAAACGTTCAAGAGGTACATTGAGAAACATCTCCAATATGATGTTTGGTATAGCGCAGGCGTAAAAGGACTCAAAGACTACCTTGAAAGTCTCATTATCCAGGCATACTGGCCAAGATTTGAATTAGGAGATAAAGACAGAATTGTCAGTCTGTTTAGTCCTCTGGTAAGCCTGATCTTAAATGAGTTCGGACAGCCTTTTGTACCGGTATTCACCACGAATTACGACCCAGTTATCGAGAGTTACTGCGAGTTTAGTGGTACACAACTAGAATATGGATTTGAAGGAGTTGGTGCAAGGCATAGGTGGAATCGGTCGAGATTCGCGAACTACCTGCCAGCCCCAGATAAGCAGAACATTGTGCTCTTCAAACTACATGGGTCACTTTCATGGCGGAGGGAAGGTGACGACATATTTGACTACGCTCTTTCACTGCAACGCGGTCCTGGCATGTTTGCTGTCATTTATCCTACTCAGACGAAAGAATATCCCTACGAGGAGCCTTTTAAGACAGCATATAGGTATCTCGAAGATTGTCTCAAACATGCGAAGGTAGCGATAGTGATTGGCTACAGTTTTAGAGACCGAGGAATAGGATACGTGATTAGGGAGGCACAGGATCTAAACAGACGCTTGAAATTTGTGATAGTCTGCGGGCAAAACCATGCGACTATTGATTCAGCGAAATTTGCTACGAATAGTTGCCTCTTTATTCCTGCCTATTTTGAAGCGGGTCAGAATGCTCTGTATCTTAGGTTATTACAGGCAGAACTACAGAACATCCTGGCTTAGAATTATAATCCACCAACGGGGGTTTTGATGTTTCACGCACCTTTGTGCACTCGCTTAATCTGCCACAACACTTGCTTGTTTTGTTACCTAATTGCACTTTGTAGCGAAACGTTACTTAAGCCTAAATATTGATACTTTTCCTATCTCGGCGGAAATTGTAGAATAAAGGTAACGGAGTTCGTGGAGGCAAGCCGTGAGAGGAACTGGAGATCTGCTATTTTCGGAATATGATCTTAGAGCAGTGGTTGAAAACCAAGAATGTAGGATGTTTGAAGAGATAGACAGCATCGATGGAGATCGATTGCTGAGAACCAATCTCGAGGATTTGAGCGATTACTTTGAACAGAAATACCGCATAGATGTTCCTCAACTAAAAGAAGGAGAGACTCAGGTTGACCAGAGCGAAAATCAAGTTGATGTGAGCAAAGACTCAAGCCGTGTTTTCCTAGATAGAAAGCAACCATTCTATATAAGAGGTACTGCAGTCACATTTTTCATACCTTTCGAGGGCGATGGGGAACTATTCAAATGTCGACCTTCCAGTTTCACCTTCAATCCGCCAAGAGCGCGTATTCGAGAAAAGGAGATTGCTTTCACTTACGTGCGCACAGACCATGATGCAACGCAGGTTAAGTTGGACTTCGACTATGAATTGGCGGAAGTTCGGAAATGGCTAGGGTGGATAGCTAAAGATGTGGCACCCTTCAATACGGCAGTCCGGGGCAAAGCTCGTCAAAGGCTAGAGCAACGCCGAGAGAAACTACTCAAGGATCAAGGTATGGTGGCGAGCCTTGGTTTTCCCTTGAGGAAGAAAGAGGATGCACCACAAACGTACATCGCGCCAACAGTTCGCAGAAAGGTGACTCCTGTCATGCCGCTGGAATCAAGTCAGCCCTTCGTACCTGAGCCAACTCTCGATATGCAGGAGTACGAACATATCCTATCAGTCATATCAAATATGGTCATGGTAATGGAACGAAGCCCGAGAGCTTTCCGCGAAATGGGGGAGGAAGACCTAAGACAGCATTTCTTGGTGCAACTCAATGGTCAGTACGAGGGACAGGCAAGCGGTGAAACCTTTAATTTCGAAGGGAAGACTGATATACTGATACGCGTTCGAGGCAAGAATATCTTTATCGCTGAGTGTAAGTTCTGGAGGGGGCCACAGTCCCTCAAGGATGCACTGGACCAACTGCTTGGATATGTTGCGTGGCGTGACACCAAGACTGCGCTACTTATTTTCAACCGCGACCGGGCGTTTTCCACGATTCTGGCGCAGATTCCAGAAGCAGTGAAAACACATCCTAACTTCAAGAGAGAGCTATCGTATCCCTCAGAATCTGGATTTCGATTCATAGTGCATCATCGTGATGACATTAACCGTGATCTAATCCTTACTGTTTTAGCGTTTGAAGTGCCTGCATGACTTGTACCAAGTAATCTGAGAAAACTTGGATTGTTACTCGAAGGTCACAAAAGGGCGGAATGTTAAGTTGATTATCGGGGTATAGAAGAATGAAAGCATTTCTGGTTAGAGTGGGCATAGATTTAACCCCAAAGTCAGGAAGGTGGGTTGCACCAGTTGACCTGCAGACGCATAAGTTCGCGTACGTCCCAATCATAGAGAATGGGACTAGGAAGAGCAAGCCAATTCGCGCTGGATATGGCACTGCCTATGACGAATTCAAAGCTGCATGCGAGTCCTTGGGCAAGCAACTCCCCCAGGAATTGCTCAAACAGCATTCGCATCTTGATCCGGATTTCAGATATTTGACTTATGGAGATGAGAAGTCGAGGGGCAAGCCATTGCGAGGATTAGCAAGTGGTGACATTCTCGCGTTTTACGCAGCACTCCGCCCTGTGAAACCCTGCAATGATAAGTTGACTTATGCTCTAATTGGTCTGTGCATTGTGGATAGGTGGACTCCGGCTAAGGAGGTTCTGGAAGGAGACTGGCATAAGAATGCACACACCAGGAGAGAACCTGACTCCACAGACATTGTGGTGTTTGGCAAGCAGGGACTCTCAGGCAGATTAGAGCGGTGCATTCCGATTGGTCGATGGCGCCGTGGCGCATACAGAGTCACAGAGGAGTTACTGGACGAATGGGGCGGGTTATCGGTAGAGGGCGGCTGGATACAACGTAGCGCAGTATTGCCTCAGTTTGATGCCCCACAAAAGTTCTACGATTGGTTTAAGAAACAGAACGTTGGGCTAGTGCCAAAGAATAACTAATTAGCGTGCACGTTACTTCAAACCTATATTGAAGAGTCACAATTGCCTATTTTGTTCCCTCCGAGAATAAAAAATAGGGCCGTGGACTTAGCTCCACGACCCTTTATTGCTATTAGACACCCAGTTTAAGCTGCTCTGGTGCTCTAGTTTTTGCCTCTGCCATAACTTGTGCCTTTTCCACTCTCTGCTTCTCTCGCCTGTGTTTAACTCTTCGCTCGTATATCCAGTCCTTCAAGCCTCGGAGTAGCCCCATCCGGTAATCATTGAGAGAATCCACTCCAATATCCTCCGGAATCTGGATTTCCCTATTCTTGGATACCACTTTCCCGGCAACATACAAGTAAATCTGCGTCCAGTCGCTATCTATAGGAGCTTCCAAACTGGCAGTATAGAGATAGGCACAAGCCTCAGCGTCGGTGGCTGTCTCTTCCCCTTTCATTAGCAGGGCAAGCCTTTCTATCTGTATCGCTCCTTTAATCCAGTCTGGCAAACTATCTCCCCAGCCGCCAGGCATTACAATAATGGGATCCATCAGAGCACCAACCAGGCTGTCTATCTGCTTGTCTACTATTCGGTTGTCCAATTCGTTATCACCTCCTTTTTAAGTCGTAGTTACCCTATCAAACCCGAGGCTGGCTACTACTACTCCTTCATTTGTTGCTCGAGCCATTCAGCAAAATCATCGTGCTGCACTACTTTGCAAGGTGCTGTGTCCAGCCCCAGGCTTTGCTGCCTGCCTGTTTGACGCTCACCCTCAACCGCACCTTCGGGGATGTTCTCTCGGATTTTGGCTATGGAAGTTAGGATGTTTTGCCTGTATTGAATGGTGTATATCAGGCGTTGAAGGCGCTGGCTTATATACTGTGGCAAATTTATTATGCCAGTAGCCTTCCCTACCCTGGCTTCTGCCTCGGCAAGGAAAGGTTCGGCCTTCCTGGCCAGTTCCTCAACTTCATCCATAGCCTCGCTAACCGCAAGGGCGCTCCATCTGATTGGCATATTCCACCTCCTTTCTTTGAGATTTTTGGGCGTAGTTACCCTACCAATTCCGGGGGAATCGTTTACTTCGCTGCTCTTATCTCAAGGCACTGGTAGCCGCCACGATAGTATTTATCAACTGGCTCACTCCGAAAGCCGTTCCAGAAATCAAGCAGGTAATATGGCTTGTCATCTGTATATTGCTCCCGCACCTGATACAGGAATCTAAGACCCAGGACTCTTACCTGTGCTTTGGTCCCCCACAGAACGAAGGCACTATCATCAAACCACTGCACCTGAAGCCTTTTAAGCCTCAAATCCTGATACCACCAGTAATCGCAATACTGGCTTACCAGGATATCCTTCCCCTCAAGCTGGAGTAGAATTTCCTTGAGCTTCTTTATAGCTGCTTTATTCCTCTTCCGTAGAGGTATTTCGGCGCTTCTCGTTCCCAGCCTGACAGTGGTCGTTTTCTCTATCTGATAGTCCTGTTTTTCCTCGCTATCGAGTAAACTGAGTTGCCCCAATTTGTCCTCCTTTCCAGGGCATAGTTACCCTACCGATTTCGACCTGTAAGCTAGCTTACACGCCTAGCCAGCGCCCCTCCTTCTTATACATATCAGATAAATCTAGGCCAATAATTGCTTGTCTTTCACTCCACAAACCGTCGCTAATATAGTCAATTACCTGGTCACTAATACCAGCAAGGTGAAGCGTTACTAAAATTATTTCCCGGTTGCCTTCCTGATAAAGTGTTTTTAGCGCTGCCACTTCTTTTCCGTTGTTCATCCTTTCATCCCCCTTTCTAGCTGATTTAGGCAAAAAGAGAGGGTGCAAATCCCCACTTCGGGGACTTGCACCCTTCCAAAAAGACAAAAAGAGGGGCTTATTCCACCCCTCTTTTTGTGTGGCTCTGTTTTTTCGGCTGTTGCGTTAGGCTACGGCTACTTTTGCCCTTCGGCTTCGCTTTGGCTTTGGCTTCGGTTCGGCTTCCGCTTCGGCATTGGCTTCCGCTTCGGCATTGGCTTCCGCTTCGGCTATTGCTTCCGCTTCGGCATTGGCTTCCGCTTCGGCATTGGCTTCCGCTTCGGCTATTGCTTCCGCTTCGGCTATCACATCGGCTTCCGCTGGCACATCGGCTTCCGCTTTCGCTTCCGCCTTCGGTGCTTCGGTTAGCACGGGCATTACCAGACAGCGATAACCGTTGGAGCTAAAGAGTATCGGTGAGCTTGCGTTTGCAATCTTGACTTCGGCTATTCCCCCACAGGCTTTCAAGGCTTGGAGTAAGTATTTACCGTTGACTGCTACTTTACCTTCCCCGGTGGCTTCCGCTTCAATTACCGCCTTCCCTCTATCCTCTTTGGCTTCCACCGTTACCGTGCCTTCGCTAATCGCTAGCGTCAAAGGTCGGTATAGTGGTTTGGTATCATCATCATACCAAGAGGACAAGAGGCTTTGGCTTGCCTTCATCATCGCTTTAGTGTCAAGGCTAGCAGTAGCTACAAACTCACCAGGTATAACCTTCTCATAATCAGGATACTCTCCGTCTTGACTATAGAATTTATACCTAATCAGTTCGGTATCGATGAGGAGCAGTTTAGCAACTAAACCGCCTTCCTCATCGGCTTTTTGCTCAAAGCTAACCTTTACTCTTTTGGCTTTACTCAAGGCTGAAATTAAGCCTTTCAATTCACTTGCGTAAATCAAGGCTTCAGCTTCGCCAGCCTCAAAGTCAAGGCTAACTTCGGCTAGTCTGTAGCCATCTGAAGCTATCAAGGTCAGCTTGCCTTCCTTTTGATGAAAGCGAACCGTCTGTAAAACAGGTCTACCTTCCTCAATTGAGGCAAAGCCTACCACCCTTGATAGGGCGTCGGCTAGCTCAACACTACCGAGATTAGGCGTAACAGCGTTAGAGGGAGATACTCGGACTTGATTGAAGGTCATAGGCAGTTTATCCGTTATCCAAGCCTCATCGGGTAAATAGCCTTGATGATTACCGCAAACTACCTTAACACCTTTAGCACCGTTGCTAGCAGGGACAACCTTGACGATGTTGCTCCCTGCTAGAGCTTTAAGATAGGCTAGTAAGCCTCTCTTGCCTAGAGTGATGTCGTCGTTAAACAACAACACTCTTTCGGCTTGCACTCTTGCCAAAGCGTCAACGAGTTGGTCTTTATGAGCTACAAAGCCTTCACCTGAACGCTTGCCTACTATATTCACTTGCTCCAATCTATCACCCCCTTTTATTTATTTGCTTAAGCGAGCCTTGCTTAAGTATTTGATTGAAGTTGGGTAATTGATGAAGTTGTAAGGCTACTGGCAATCCGCTAACCGCTGGCATTGTGTTTGCCTCTAATATATATATGAATTTACGAGGTCAAAAAGTCAGAAGTTTTTGGCGTTTTTTGAGTTCCTTTTCCCTCTGATAGCAAAGGTAAACTTGCTCTTTGTGGTTTAGAGGCTTGCCATTTACCTTCTTATTGGCTATATCTACAAGCCTCTTAGGACAGCCCGCTAGCCAAGTTTTAGCCTCAATCCAAGCGTCTAAATCTATAGCCTTGTCATCGGCTATTGTTTGGTATAGCTCAATGGTATTGCCATCGCCGTCGTCTATTTCCTCGTTTAGGCTTGTGGTAGTAAGTAGCCTCTTTTGTTGATGCCAATACTCCATTGCCACATAGCTAGCTACTCTAAACATTGACGCTTCGGTAAATGGCTTATGTCCGTTGCTATTAGCCACTTCGGCAAGCCTAACTATGATGTCCTGCCTCAAATCTTCCCTATCCTCATACCTTGCCTTGTGTTGAAACTTGTCGGCAATTTCCATATACTTTTCCCAGTCTAGTTGCATCGGTTAAACCTCCTTGTAGCTAGATTTGCCTGGTTAGCTATCACCTAGCCAGGCATTTACTTTTTAGAGGCAATAGGCTGGAGCAAGGAATAAGGCAAGGTTCAGGCTTCGGCTTCCCGATATGAGCAATCCGCCAGGTCTCTCATACCTGGCTTTCCCCGGTTTGCTATTTGTTAAGGTGCTAACAAAGCTAAATAGTATACACATACCGTTCAGCTTAGCTATGATTACAGTAGCAGGTTAGTAATTGGCTGTCAATAGTTTTTGCCAGCGTTTGTAGAAAAAACTCGGTAAAATCAGCTCCCACCTGGCATTAAGCCGACCCAGAAACAAAAGCGGAAAATCGGACTTTGCTCGGAACATCGTGGGGAACATCGTGGGGATACTTGAGGGCTACCCCGGGGCAACAACTACTTCAAGGTCCGCTGTTAGTGCTCACACTAACACCGTAAACAGCCTCAAAATGCTTTACTAACAGTTAGTTACTAACACTTACTAACACCGATTTTTAGCCTCAAAGTGTTAGTAGTGTTAGCACAGGCACTAACGCTGAAAACAGGCACGAATTACCGAGATTTTGTTAGTGGTGTTAGTAACGCACTAACACTTACTAACAGCCTGAGCTAGAGGAAGTGGACTTAGATATGAAAAGCATTGTTCAAATGGTATGCTAAAGTGTTAGTAGTGTTAGTAACGCACTAACACTTTACTAACGCTTCTTCTCCCAGAGAGGAAGGAAGGGGTGGATGGAGTAAATAATCCTGTCTATATCAGAGGGGTCTTTGTAGACAAGCTCGGGACGGCGATAATACTCGGTCATATTTCCCCCGGCGTAGCGCCCGCCGGCTTTCACTTTCCAATGGGCATAGTCGTCCAGGAGCGAGGGGCTTTGCTTGTTCTGGGGCAGATATACTTCCTTGAGCAAAGTAGTCAGCGTGTATCTGATACTGTGCCATCCCGTCCGAGGCTTATGCTCAAGTCCAGCCTTTTCACAGATCCGCTTGAACATTATTGATAAAGCTACAGGCGAGTGCTCCTTTGCGCGGTAGTCGGCAAAAACTGGCTTGAGACAATCTGGAATCAGGTGTTTTGCCATCTTACCGTGCTTGGCAGTGTGGAGGATTATCGAGTCTTCATCGTAGTCTCTTTTCTTGATCCGCCTGAGTTCCTCCCGGCGAACTATCCATGTAGTAGCCACCGCCAGGTAAAATCTTTCTGCCTTGGAAAGCCTGGCTCTAGCTTTTATCAGCTGCTCTACTTCAGCTTGTTCGAGAAAGGGGAGTTGAGCCACCTCCTCAGGGTAGGGAGTATCGTCAGCGGTAAATGGCCACGGCCATTTATTTGCGAGTGCCAGCTTCTTCAAGTGGAAAAACTCCTTTTGTAGTGTCCTCTCCGAAATACCTTGCTCTCGGCGT
>Ga0307379_10001759_pt1 | contig 33328 bp, 28 predicted proteins | sample UN2MG_FD_202237 | JGI IMG/M metagenome (GOLD analysis project Ga0307379, IMG submission 202237) | Soil microbial communities from Risofladan, Vaasa, Finland - UN-2 | ecosystem: Environmental > Terrestrial > Soil > Coastal area > Acid sulfate soil | place: Finland: Risofladan, Vaasa | collected...
AAAGAAATAATTGTATCTAACGAGGAATTTATTCTCAAGGGTGTAAAGAAAATCGTAAAAAGAGAAGGTGTTTCTTTACCCGTGAAGTTAAAAAAGGTAGTGATACTTTATGGGGTAAGAAGAAGTGGGAAAACATATATCCTGTTTGATTTATTCAAAAAATATAAAAAAAATGCTTTGTATGTAGATTTTGAAGATGAAAGGTTAGGTGGGTTTGAAGCAAAAGATTTTGAGATATTGAAAGAGGCTTTTTTAGAACTCAAGCCCCATCTTGCAGGTAGAGAAATAGTCTTTCTCCTTGATGAAGTCCAGAATGTTAAAGGATGGGAAAAGTTTTGCAGAAGGGTTGCAGAAAGAGAGAAGATTAAAGTCTTTGTAAGTGGTTCATCCTCTAAAATGATGCCTATGGAGATTCATACTGCAATGCGTGGACGAGAATGGAGTCTAGAGGTAACCCCATTTTCCTTTAGAGAATTTTTATATACGAAAGGTATTGATGCAGGTGATGAGCGTTTTATCTACACCTCGAAGAAAGCGGTAGTTAAAAAATATTTCTCCGAATTTCTTAGATGGGGAGGATTTCCTGAAGTTGCTTTGTTGAGATCCAATTTTGAGAGAAAAAAGGTCATAAATGAATATCTTGAAGCAATGTTTTTTAAGGATTTGGTGGAGAGATTTAATATAACAAATATTTCCCTCTTAAAGACTTTAATAGAAAAACTTTTTTCTTCCTTTGCTATGAAGTTATCCTTGACAGCATTCTATAAACAATACAAGGAGAAATTTCCTTTTTCAAAGGATACCCTCTTTTCTTATTATAATCACTTCCTGGAAAGTATGCTTATTTTTGAGGCAAGAAAATTCTCCGAATCTTCCTACAAGAGGCTTAGAAATCCTGCCAAGATTTATCTTGTAGATACAGGTATTAGTAAGAAGGTTACATCCGCCGACTTAGGGAGGCTCTTAGAAAATGCGGTTTTTTTAGAATTAAGGAAGAAAAGTAGCGAAATATTTTATTACGACGAAAATGGAGAATGTGATTTTATAGTAAAAGGTGATAATGGTAAATTTCTGCCATATCAAGTAACCCTTGAGTTGAAAGAAAATAATAAGGAAAGGGAAATAAGAGGATTGATTGAAGCCAGCAGATGGTTGAAGGTAAAAAATGGTTTAATACTTACTCTTGATGAAGAAGCTCGTAAAGTTGTTGAGGGGGTAAATATCCAAATATTACCTGTTTGGAAATACCTGCTTCAATGAAATCCATCCATCCGCAATCTCTTATTCCTTTCCTAAATCTAAACCTCAACCTGTCTCCATACCTCAACCTGTCTTTTCTCTATGCCTCTACCTGTCTCTCTACCTCAACCTGTCTTTTCTCTCAACCTTAACCTGCCTCTATGTAAACTCAACAAACTCAGTAAACTCAACGAACTCAATAAACTCAGTCAACTCAGTAAACTCAGCAAACTGTGTAAACTCAGTGTGTATTGGTCATTAGCCATTTTCACCTCTATCGGTAAAACCACCAAGTCCCGCAGACGTTAAATTTGTTAGGTTGTGAAGTATTGAATCCTTAAGGGGGTTAGGTGTTAAATCCGCAATTCGCATTCCGAAATCCGAAATGAAGTTATTGTGTTCCTTAACCTCAACCTTAACCTGCCTCTATGTAAACTCAACAAACTCAGTAAACTCAACAAACTCAACAAACTCAATAAACTCAGTAAACTATGTAAACTAAGTAAACTATGTAAACTCAACAACTCCATAGTTGTTTCTCTGTGTTCTCTGTGGTTAAGTTTTCCCCTGCATTTTTTAACAAGTAAGGAGTTTATATGTCAGAAAATTCGCATTCCGAAATCCGAAATGAAGTTATTATGTCTCTATCCCTCTACCTCAACCTGTCTCTATGTCAACTCAACAAACTATGCAAACTGTGTCAACTCAGTAAACTCAATAAACTCAACAAACTATGTCAACTATGCAAACTGTGTAAACTATGTCATCAAAATCAAAAAAAGTTAATATTGCAGTAATAGGTGCTGGTGGTTGGGGCAAAAATCTCGTTCGTAACTTTAGTGAACTGGGTGTATTGAAAACTGTTTGTGATGCAAGTAAAGAGCTTTTAAAAACTCGTAAGTCAAAGTATCCACGTATAAGTTTTACTAATTCATACAAAGATGTGCTGAAAGATCCTGAGATTCAAGGAGTGGTTATTGCTACTCCTGCAGCAACGCATTATGAAATAGCAAAAGAGGCTTTGCTTGCAGGAAAGAATACATACGTTGAGAAACCTCTTGCTCTGCAAATTGAAGAAGCAAAGGAATTGATTGCATTAGCAGATAAATCGAAGTGCATTCTAATGGTAGGTCATATCTTACGTTATCATCCAGCAGTTAATAAACTTAAAGAACTAATTGATTCGGGTGAACTGGGTAAAATTCAATATGTGTATTCTAACCGTTTAAATATCGGCAAAATTAGAACAGAAGAGAATATTCTCTGGAGCTTTGCTCCACACGATATATCGGTGATTCTTTTCCTGTTAAATGAAACACCCAAATCAGTTTCAGCCACTGGCGGTAATTATCTTCAGGAGAATATTGCGGATGTTACCTTAACGACAATGGACTTTCCAAGTGGAGTAAAGAGTCATATATTTGTTTCCTGGCTTCACCCATTTAAGGAGCAAAAACTTATTGTGGTTGGTGATAAAAAAATGGGGGTCTTTGATGATTTAACAAAAGAGAAGCTTTTCCTTTATCCACATAAAATCGAGTGGCAAAATCGCCATCCCGTAGCCAGCAAATCTGAAGTTGAAATTATTCCTGTAGAAGAAGCAGAACCTCTTAAAATGGAATGCAAGCATTTCATTGAATGTATTCACAATAACCAAACACCTATAACTGATGGCTATGAAGGTCTTAGAGTTCTCGAAATTCTCTCAGCAGCCCAACAGTCCCTCAACAATTCCGGTGAAAAAGTTCCTCTTTCTGTCATAGCAAGCCCCACCAGACCCGTCATTGCGAGAAATCCCTCATATTCACAAACGAAGCAATCTCGCCCTTTCTACATTCACGAATCTGCATTCATTGGAGAAAATTGCAAAATAGGCAAAGGAACCAAAATCTGGCATAATTCACAGATTCAATCAGGTGCACAAATTGGCGAAAATTGCATAATTGGACATAATTGTTTTGTAGGTTCTAAGGCAAAACTTGGCAATGGTGTTAAGTTAGAATGTAATATAGATGTCTGGGATTTAGTTACACTTGAAAATTATGTATTTGTGGGACCATCTGCCATTTTTACAAATGACATTAACCCTCGTGCTAAATATCCAAAGAGGAAGTATCCTGAATACGGCAAGTGGATTCCAACATTAGTAAAGGAAGGTGCATCAATAGGTGCAAATGCAACCATTATCTGTGGGATAACAATAGGAAAATGTGCAATGATAGGAGCTGGGGCAGTTGTTACAAAAGATGTTCCAGATTATGCAATAGTAGCAGGTGTTCCTGCCAAAACAATCGGATGGATATGTGAGTGCGGAGCAAAATTAACATTCAAGAATAACAAAGTAAAATGCTCTAAATGCAGCCGACAGTACCAGAAAAAAGATGGAAATGTTGAGCGAATTATATAATAAATAAAATATGAAATTGATTTCTGTCGTTGGCGCACGTCCACAATTTATCAAACTTGCACCGTTGGTTCGGGAGATTAAAAAACATAAGAAGTCTCATTCTAAAAATAGAATGGAGCACTTAATTATACATACCGGACAGCATTATGATTATGAGATGAATAAAATATTTTTTGACGAACTTGAAATTCCAGAACCAAATTATAATCTCGGAGTAGGTTCTGGTTCTCATGGTTGGCAAACAGGTGAGATGCTAAAAAAGGTGGAGAAGGTATTAATAAAGGAAAAGCCTGATTGGGTTATTGTCTATGGGGATACCAATTCAACGCTTTCCGGTGCTCTTGCTGCTACTAAACTCCATACTCCGGTTGCCCATATTGAGGCAGGATTGAGAAGTTATAATAAAACAATGCCAGAGGAAATAAATCGAGTACTAACTGACCATTGTTCAAATATTCTTTTTTGCCCGACAGAAAATTCAGTGAAAAATCTAAAAAAAGAGGGTTTTACTAACATTATCAATGATGGAAAACTCATAGAGTTTCCTACAAAATTACCAATTGCAAATAATAAATTACCAATTGTTATCAATGTTGGTGATATTATGTATGATGCCCTGTTAATGAGTCTAAAAATTGCTGAAAAAAATCTAATATTTTGGCAAGCCTAAAAGTAAAACCAAAGGAATATTATCTTGCAACTATTCACCGAGCAGATAATACCGATAATATAGAAAATCTTAGGAATATATTTGATGCTTTAACAGAAATAGGTAAAAATAAATCAGTTATCATTCCACTGCATCCAAGAACAAAAAAAGCTTTGGAATCTGCTCCTTTTTTAGTCCACAATCCTAACAAATCAATCAAAACTATTGAACCTGTCAGCTATTTTGATATGCTTATACTCGAAAAAAATGCAAAGAAAATACGCACAGACACATGGGGGATACAGAAGGAAGCATATCTATTAGGAGTTCCTTGTGTAACTTTGCGGAACGAGACTGAATGGGTGGAGACGTTAGAAAATGGGTGGAACGTTATTGTCGAGACTAATAAAAAAAGGATAATAAATATCGCTTTAAGATCCACGTTGGTGAAAAATGACACATCCTATCCCTTGTTCGGTGATGCGAAAGCTGCTGAGAAAATTCTTAAGTGCTTATGTTTTTAGAAAAAAGATTATGGTAGGAAGAATTTAGTATTAAAAAGAGAAAATATGTTTTATTTGGGACCGGAAGTAAAAATTGAAAAACCGAATAGATACTGCTATCAAATGTTACACAGAAACTCATAGCTTCTCTGTCTTCATAATACTGTATGATAATATCCAATAAACCAGACGAATCAAACTATCTAGATTCTCGAAAACTACTCGGTTTTAAGAATAAAGTAAATTGTGAAAAAAAGTCATAATTAAATTGTTGATGATATAAAAATTAGATAAATTTATTCTATATATCTCTTGGAAATAAAGCCACTCAAGGGATGGAGTATTATTTATATTTAGTTAGTACTAAACAAACTTGAGAACACAACAATAAAAATGCAGATAATGAAACCTGTTTTCTAAAACCCACTTCAAGAAAAAAAGAAAATTTATGTTTTATAATCCTACTGTAAATTTTAATATAGATTAAATAACATAAAAAAATTATCCTTGAAACCAATAATACAAAATTTTAATTAACGCACCACCAATAATAATTTTAAATGGTATAATGAAACATTATATGTTCTTGAAATCTGTTGAGCAGAAGTATACCGCTCCTTCAAAGTGGAACGAATGGGTAGCTTCCTCACCTAACGCTACCTTGTTTCAAACTACTTATTGGGCTGATCGACTTGTTGATCTTCTAGGCTTTGAACCAAAATATTTAACCTTACATGAAAGGAATAATCCGGTACCAGTTGCGCTTTTACTTTACTTCCGTGCAGCTTACAATCACCTATACTATTGGAAGAAACCTTTTGGAGGAATTGTTCTAGCGATACTCAAACGGCTTGTTCCTGTTTACCTATGGCACGGAGGACCTCTTGTGCTTCAAGGTAATCCAATAACCATTATACCGAGTCTGCTAAGTGAAGTTGAAAAACGAGCAAAAATAGAAAGGATTGCGTATATTCAACCTTCAGAAGTGACTACGATAGGTGTATGTTATACGCCCGATGGGTGGGATAAAAAGGTATGGGCTACTTACCGTGTTGATTTACAACCAGATGAAGAAACTCTTTGGCGTAATCTTAAAAACTCGGCCCGTAAAGCTGTAAAACGAGCACAAAGAGATGGTGTAACTGTTCGGCGAATCTCATCTTTAGAGGAGCTACGCGATTACTATTATTTTGCTGCTCAATGTGCTAAACGTTTAGGCAAACGGATGTACGGATTTGATGATTTTGCTACAATGTGGAAACACTTTCATGACAATGCTGTTTTCGAGGTGTTTGTTGCTTATCACAGGGGAGAAAAAATAGCAGGTCTCGGAATTTGGGGATTCAGCGGAATCATTGGCGAACTAGGCGCTTTTCAATCTGCGGAGGCTTATGAGAAGAAACTTTACGGGCAGGATTTAATCAAGTGGAATGTCATCCGCTGGGGACATCGGCAGGGCTTTCGGAGGCTTGATTTGGCAGGTGTCAATCCCAATCCGCAAACTCCAAAAGAGGGAGGCATTCGGCAGTTCAAAGAAAAGTGGGGTGGGAAATATGTAGAGTATCCTATTATCTCGAAAGAGATGACCGAAAATAACCTGTTACTGAAGTCTCTCTTGAGAGTTAATCGTCAGCTTGGATGTATCTTACACAGGTAAGAAACTAGAAATATGTGTTATACAAACCACGCCGAGGTAATCAGAAGAAAGCCAAAGGGGTCCGATGGGTAAGTTCAAGGAGAAATCAAATTGGGTTGAATGGGAATCCCATTACGAAAATTCGATACCAAATGTCGATTTAGCAGCATTTTCAAGTGCTGATTGGCAGCATCCATATTTTAAGAGGCTCAAAATATACTCAAAGGAAGCTGAAAGGGTGCTGGAATTTGGTAGTGGTAAAGGTCATATATCTTTCTCTCTAAAACGACTGCGTCCCTCAATAACGACTTTTTTACTTGATTACTCGCTAACTGCAGTTAGATTCTCTAAGAAGGTTCATCACTATTTTGGGTTACAAGCCAACTTCATTAACGGTAGTTTCTTGGAATTGCCGTTTCGTAGCAATTCTTTTGATATAGTTCACGGAAATACTGTTTTGGAGCATGTAATCGATACTCGACAAGCACTTTCTGAGCTATCGCGTGTTATTCGCCCAGGAGGTTATTTGATTGCAACTGTTCCCAACCGTAACCGACATATTGACGGCCACGACATCTATAAATTTATCCATAGAATAGGTTATGTTTCATCAAGTTTCAAAATACAGGAATTAGAGAACCTTTATGAATCTGTAGGTCTTATTCCTGTTGATATATTTGGACAAGGTCTCACTTACTTTTTTCCATCATATCCCTTGCGGATAGGCTTAATAATCTTAAAGAATTGGTTCCTTCAAGGAAGGCCGATTCGTATTCAAGGGATAAGGCATCGGAAGGCAAGCCAAGACGAGGTACCCCAAGAACTCACAGCTAAGCAAATTCTAAAAAAGTTGCTTAAACTACCGATTTCTCTAGCCGACCATATATGGGGATCAGTGCAGTCAAAGATTAATGCCTGGGCAAATCATAATGAGATATTGCCGCCAAAGATAATGATTACGGTTGGACTTGTTGGGCAAAAATTGTAGTGGTCTGAGGATTATCAGAATGGGTATAGGGAGTCGCTATCCGCACGTTGTACGACTTTTGAAAAAATATGCACGCCCTAATGATCGTGTGTTAGAGTTGGGATGCGGCGGCGCAGTCTATAAAGACTTTTTTATTGACCGATACATAGGTATCGATTTGCCGGCATCACCTTATGCACAGCAAGGGGACATAAGTGTGTATTGCTCGGCTGAAGCGCTTCCATTCAAATCTAGGATTTTTGACCTATTGTTTATCGTGGCAGCTTTATATCAAATTCCTGAGGAAAGTGCGGTATTAAGCGAAGCTTTGCGAGTACTTTGCATGGGAGGGTACCTTCTGATTTTTGATTATACGTGGCGTACAACATGGCGACTCGAAAAGAGTGAAGGTAGCAAGTGTCACCACTGGACACAATGGCAGTTGGCTCGGATAGTGAGGAATCACGGTTTTAAAACCTATGTAAGCAGTGAGTGGTTACCTGAACCCAAAGCGAGATGGAAGCGTATGTTGACTCGAACAAGACTTGGTAAGTTTCTACGACTTGTATTAAACGAGATTCGCGGTGGATGGAATGTCGTTGTGGCTGTGAAGAAAAGTTAAAATAACATGTCTTTGTTTCGTAAACTAGCCAAGGATTCGCTAACGCTTTCTGTTACCCAGATCCTCTTGAAACTCAAAGGGTTGATCCTCTTGCCTATTTTGACCAAAGCCTTTGGCACGGTCAACTATGGCATTTGGGCTCAGGTGGCGGTGATTGTTGGATTACTTGCCCCATTGGCAGTGTCTGGCTTAGATAGTGCCACTATGCGCTTTTTGCCAGGTAAGTCTAAAGAGGAGGTTCGCGAAGGTTTTTTCGCAAGTTTCTTCCATATTACAATTGTTTGTGTTGGTATTTCTTTGATCTTTTGGATAATTTCGAAACCCGTGGCAAATGCTTTTTTTGAAGGTGTAGATAACGCCAGATTTGTAGCCATAGCTGGCATATTTATGACTTCTTCTGTGATGCGAAATTTTTCACGCAATTACTTCCGTATGTTTTTGCAAATAAAAGTTTTTTCTGTATTCACCATCTTCGAAGCATTGGCTACTGCATTTGCAGCCGCCTTAATTGCTCTGTCAGGCTTGGGCATTTATGAGCTTATTCTTGTTTTCATTGCTATCAATTTAGCCATGACGATTGTAGCCTTGGGTCTTATAATTCATCAAATCGGCATTGTATTTCCTAGGTTCAATTATCTGAAAACTTACTTGGCTTTTGGATTACCACTGGTGATAGGCGGTTGGTCCATGTGGATACTGAACGCCTCGGACAGGCTTTTCATCTCCCACTACCTAGGGTTAAGCGCGCTGGGTATTTACTCGGTTGCTTATAGTCTTGGTTATATGCTGATAAATTTTTTCTTTAATCCCATTTGGTTAACTTTTCCTCCCACAGCGGCAGAACTGTATAATACTGGGCAGATTGAAAAGCTCAAACAGCTATGTCGATACTCTTCCAAATATGCCTTGCTGCTTATGATTCCAGCCATTGTTGGTTTTTCTATATTGGCTGAGCCAGTGCTGAAAATTCTTAGCACTCCCGAATTCGCCAGCGGCGCATCCCTAATACCGTGGGTTGTGGTAGGTTATACATTTCTCATGCTTGGCTCTTACCCCGCAACTGGGATTGAATTGGCAAGGAAGACACCTTTGATGACATTTATTTACGGTTTTCCAGCAATGTTAAACATAGTGTTGAACGCGCTTTTAATTCCGCACTATGGCCTTTTGGGGGCAGCAATCGCTACTACAATTTCATTTTTTATCCAATTTTTACTTTCCTTAGTGATTGGGAGTCATTATTTGTCTTTCAACTGGGATGTAAAATCTATTCTGAAAAGTTGTTTTGCTACATCAATCATGGCTGTTGTTGTCTGGACCATATATGCACAGACGCTACTGCAATTTTTTGGTACTGTGTTTATAGGTGTGGCTGTCTATATGAGTATCTTGCTATTGATACGCTCTTTTAGTCAGAAGGAGATGCACTTTTTACTTGGACTTATTCGACTTGAAAGGATAGCTGATTGGCACGTGCTCCAATATTTATCTAATACAGATAAATAGTATAAATATGAAAATTATGCTTATAGCTTTGCTGAAATCATTTCGCAGAAAGGTTAGTAATCTTATTCACCCAGTTTCGTCATGTTCTTATTTAAGCAATGGGAAATACTCCAACGAAATATATTGGTACCGGCGGGGCAAAAACTACTTGGCTGAGTTTGAATTACATGATGAGTTGGCCCGAAAATTGTTTGTGGAACAAGAGTCAGTATTTGTTGATGTGCTAAAGTCGATTGAGTTCCGCAGTGCCTTGGAGTTAGGCTGCGGCTTCGGGCGAATGTTGAAGTTATTGCTAGAGAATTTCTCGCTGGAGCGCCTTGTCGGTGTGGACGTTTCCGAGGATCAGATTGCCAACGCCCGAAAATTGTTGAAGCGTTTTGGGGGGGGTGAACTCTACTGCGGTAATATCAAAGAACTTGACTTTCCCAATAACTCATTTGATTTGGTCTACACCAGTGAAGTGTTGATGCATATTGAAGATCCTGAACACATTTTGCGTAATATGAAGCGCATTTCTCGTAAGTACGTGCTTAACTTGGAATGGCAGGACACAAGTCTGCCATTTGGACCTTCACCGAACGCACCATGGTGTTTCAACCATGATTATGAGAGATTGTATCAAGAGAAAGGACTTGGAATTATTCGTGAGGTTATTTTAGGTAAACAACAAAAGCTCTTTCTGCTAGAAAATTCAGCCAATAACAGTCAAAGTAATGCAATTTGATTTATGGGTTGAATTGGACTGAAAGGCAATGCATGTTAGAAGATTCACCCAAGCAAAGCCAAGATCACACTATGCTAAAGTCACAATTTAATAATATAAAAATCCGGGTAGCTATTCTTGGTAATCTTTGTCAGGTAGGTTATAATTTTGCTAAATTTTTGCGTCGTAAAGGAGTAAATGCACATCTTTTTATAAGTAGTAAAGAGGAAAGTACTTTTGTTGAAGATAGCGATATTGATTCGACGTCTTCAGAGTACCTTCATTTTGTAGGAAATTCTAATAATTTACCAACTATTTTAAATGTATACCCAGTTTTAAAGATTTATCGTGGATTACGGTCGCGCATAACTACGACAAGACTTATTCGTTTATTAAGAAGTTTTGATTTGATTCATTCACTTAATGGATGGAACTATTTTCCACCAAGGGTTGGGAAAAAGTATATAGCTTTTACAACTGGTGCAGACATGACCGAAGTTGCCATGTCTCAAACTAAGTATGGCAAAAGAATGCGTAAGGGGTTTCAGCAAGCAAATTTAGTAATGCATGGAAATTTGAATCAGTTGCCATACTTTAAAAAATTAGATCTGAACAAAACCGTTTTTCTCCCATTTCCAATTGACGTGAATAAATATCATCCATACCATACCGATTTATCATTCGGTAATTTTGAATGCGTTTTTTTTGCGCCATCAAGTTTAGATTGGACATACAAATATCTAAAGCAATATTACTATGGAGTTGAGCGAGTTTCAGGTAAAGGGAATGACCGTTTTTTAAAGGCTTTTGCTCGTCTTTTACACGAAGGATACAATGCTCTTGCGATACTTGTTTACCATGGGGTAGACAAAGAAAAAACAAAACAACTAGTCCGAGCATTGGGGATAGCATCAAACGTTCGATTCATTCAAAAATTGCGCAAGAATGAGATGATACAGTATTATAATGCTTCGGATGTAGTTGTTGATCAGTTCGATATGGGTTCTCACGGTTTGATTACTTTAGAAGCAATGTCTTGTGCAAAACCGGTAATAGTTTCAATTCGTAAAGAATGGGAATTGCAATGTTATCCTGAGCCTCTTCCCATTATTAACTGCCGTACTGAAAATGAAATTTATAGGCAGCTTAAACTAGCGCTTAAGCGTGAATATCGTGAAAAGATTGGTGCACAGGCCCGTGAATGGATTATGAAATATCACCACTGGGAAAAGGTGATTGATAAACTGATAAGGCACTATGAAACCATATTGGGACGAAAAATAATATAGAACGATGCTACAAAGAAATAAATTTATACAGTTCATTCTGTTTGGTGTAATAATATTATTTATCATCTATTTTTTTAGGTCTTCTTACCTATACTTACTTGGAGCTACAGGTTTATTAGCAATCCTGTATGTTACAATTCCCAAATTTGAACTTGCTTTTATAGCTTTATATATTCTTCGTTTATTTTCTGGCTTATTGCGCTTAGGAATCGGTAGTGGCAGAATACAAGTATTATTTTATTTTCTTTGTCTCTCACTATTGTTTATTGCATATAGAAAATCTAACAAACAGTATCCCAACAGAATAATATTCTTCTTTACGCTATTATGTGTACTTGAGGGTATTCATTACTTGCTTTATCCCTTTACAAATCCACAGCCGTTGGCTACCAAGGATTGGATGATAAATTCATTAGTATTATTTGGAGCAACCTTTTTACCATTTTATGCTATTGTAAGAGCAGTAAACACAAAGAAATGTCTTGTAAATCTTGTCTCTATCCTCATATTTTTTGCGACCCTTGAATCCCTGTTTGCTATTATACAATTTATTCATCCTGAAACAATCAAGATGGGGATAAGAATAGGAGTTATCACGGATAGAATGAATTTTACAGGTATTCGTAATTATTTTGGCTATATTTTCCCTGGTATTTTTAGTAAGTCTATGATAGCAGTATTAGGAACGATGGGATGCCATAATAGTCTTGGGAATTTCTTGTTGTTTTTGACTCCTCTTTCCATAGTTATGACTGTATATAAGACCAGATGGAACATTGCTAAAGTTGGCTTTTTGCTTTTGGCAGGTTTGAATGTGTCTGCACTTTTTTTAACATTCTCGCGGCAGAGTCACATTGGGTTTCTTTTTGCTCTACTTGTTATGAGTTTTGTTTCAAAATTCAGATTTCGATTTGCCGTTGCTTTCATGCTTATTATTTTGATTGTATTAATATTCTTTGGAGATTATCTTGGGAATCTTAAAATGGTGTACCTTGATTATTATAGTGCAGTAGGCGGGAATCTGCCTGGGCGTACATATCAATGGGCTATGGCTTGGAGGCTGATCTTTACAAATCCAGTGACTTTTTTCATTGGAAAGGGAGGAAGCAATTATGATGGAGTATGGGACTCATTGGTTGGGTATTTTGCAGGTCCAATGAATTCCTATTTATCAATATGGCTTTTACGAGGTATAATTGGCTTAATACTTTATGGCTTGTTATTTTATTTTGTATTTAAGTCTTTATTGTTTTCTTACAAGAATGCTCATACTCCACTTCTCAAAGTAGTGAGTTTAGGGTTAATTGGCGGGTCAGCTGGGTTTTTAATATCTCAAGTTTTCGACAATAAAATGACCTTACCAACAATACAAAAGATGACATTTTTCATTTTTGCTGGACTCAGTGTTGCAATTGAGAGGATGGTAAGGAGTCCACTTAGAAATCAGCAAAAGATAGCGTCTGAGAAAATTCAAACTACTATACTATGAAAAAGAAATTACTAGTAATGATATCTGACCGGCTTAGTGACCTCGTGAAAAAAGGTGAAATTACTCCGCGATATTACAATCCAGGTAATCTATTTGATGAGGTGCATATCCTAATGACCAACGATGACAGAGTTAACCCAAACCACTTACAAAAAACTGTTGGGAGGGCAAAACTTCAGATTTACTCATTAGGTAATATTTCCTTTAAGAAGACCCTCGGCTGGCAGCCTTTCTTGCTTAAGTCATGGTCAAAAAAGGTAGTAGAGTTGGCCGGAGAAATTCAACCGAAGTTGATTCACACACATGGAAACTCCCTGAATGGTTACTTTGCGGCACAGGTGAGAAAGGAGTTAGGTGTTCCACTTGTGGTGTCGTTACATACACACCCTGATGAAAATCGCAAACGCATGTGTCATTGGTCTGATTGGAAAAGTCGTTTCATAGCTGAATGGCGTAAGTCACTAGAGAATGTGACTTTACGTACTGCTAATTGCGTAATTCCAGTCTATGAATCAATTCGAGGGTATGCCAAAAAATATGGGGCAAAGCGTATCAATGTGATTTACAATATAATAAACCCTATCCATTTAGGGGAAAAGATGTCTTACGAGATACATACTCCACCGAAGATTATTTCACTGGGGCGACAGATTGATGGCAAAAATCCAGATAATCTTATCCGTGCAGTAGCAAAAACGGATGCAGAGTTAACACTGGTTGGCAATGGAGAACTCCATGATTATCTTAAGAAGGTAGCGCACAAGTGCGGTATTTCAAATCGTGTTCATTTTAAGCTTTCTGTTCCTAATGATAAACTGTGTCAAATCCTTCCAGACTATGATATCTTTGCTGTTCATTGTGATTATTGGGGTGTTCCGAAGACTGTTTTGGAGGCTCTGTTGACGGGTTTACCTGTTGTAATCAATCGGCGCTATCCAGAACTTGTACCAGAACTGGAAGGGTGGCAGGTAATGCTGGTAGAGAATACAAAGGAAGGCTATCTTAACGCCTTACAGAAACTAATTGGGGACGATAAATTGCGTGAAGAATTAGGGCGCAAAGGTTGTACCTATGCATGGGAGCACTTTGCCCCAGATAAAATGGAGCAAAGGGTGGTAGATTTATACCGAGAGTTGGTGCCTGGACTATGAGTGGGTTTCTTATCAATCGGCTACTTCCACATGCCGGAAACCGTTATGTGAGACACCTGTTGCGTCTTTTCGAAAAGCGTGTGTTCCAGGAAGCTCACACATGGCCTGCCTGCAGTTTTCCCTGGACTAAAAAGCAAGTAGCTTTTTGCCTCTCTTTCGATTGTGACACTTCAGAGGATGTTAGAGCGATACCCAATCTGTTGGTTCTATTGGATAGGTATAATATCAAAGCTTCATTTGCCCTCATCGGGACTTTGGTGGAAGAAAGCCCTGGGCCTTATAGACAAGTCGTTGCTGCCGGACACGAAATAATCAACCATGGCTATTCCAAGCATATGGAAAAAGACGAAAAGGGCGAGTATTACTCGTCATTATTCTATCATCAGCTTAGTCAAAAACGAATTGAAGAAGAAATTGTATGGGGTCATGAATGCTTGCAAAAGACATTGGGTGTCAAACCTATTGGTTTTCGGACGCCTCACTTCGGCACATTTCAAGAACCTAATCAGATAAACATTCTCTATAACTTACTTCAAAAGCACGGTTATAGATATTCGTCCTCGGTGCTTATGTTATATGCCAAACAGCGCGGCTATCTGAGGCCTAACCGTGTTATTCAAGAATTTCCATTGGCAGCAAGGATTGGAGCACCGCTATCAGTGTTTGACTCCTGGGGATTTTGCAGAGCACCGGGTCGACGATTAAGTGAACTTGATTTCTTTCCTCAGTTTAAGAAAATGATGGATGTAGCGTTCGCTTCGAAGAAACCAATGTTTATCAATATCTACTGTGATCCTTCTCACGTAGTCAATTTTGCAGGTTTCCAGCAATGTTTAATCTTCCTGAATCAGGTAAAATCACAAATATGGATAGGATTGTACAATCAAATTGTTTATTTATGTGACCTTAAAAGAGGATAATATGCTTAAAGAAAAATGTATTCTGATTACCGGTGGTGCAGGTGCAATTGGCAGTGGTTTGGCTAACCGACTTGTACAATTAAACAAAGTTATTGTCCTTGACGATCTATCTTCTGGGTTTCGCTCTAATCTGTCAAAAGAAGTTGTGTTCTTTAATGGATCTGTTTTAGATGACAGAATTTTATCTGAGGTTTTTCGAAATAAGCCTGAAATTGTGTTTCATATGTCGTGTTTATTTGCCAATCAAAATTCTGTTGACCACCCGTTCAAGGACCTCGAGGTGAATGGGATAGGAACCCTGAAAGTATTACAGCATGCACAGAAGAACAGAGTGGAACGCCTGGTTTTTGCTTCATCTTCGTGTGTGTATGGAAACAGTAATGGTCCACTGTCAGAAACAGGTTTGGACTTTAAGCCAGATACACCCTATGCTATAACGAAGCTTTTGGGAGAGAGATATGTAACATTTTTCTCGAAATTCTATGGCCTTCCCACGATTATCTTACGATACTTTAACTCTTACGGACCAGGGGAATATCCAGGGAAATATAGAAATGTTATTCCCAATTTCTTCGCGAAAGCACTAAAAGCAAAACCATTACCAATAACCGGAATTGGCAAAGAGACAAGAGATTTCAATTATGTTAGTGATACAGTCGATGCTACAATTCGAGCATCTTATGCCTCTAAAGCCATTGGTGAGATATTCAATGTTGGTTCTGGAAAGGAAACGAAAATAATTGATTTAGCAAATAAGATAAATGAAATTACGGGAAATAAAGCTGGGCTTGAATTTAGAGAAAAACGAAAGTGGGACCTTGTTCTGAAAAGGCTTGCGAATATTGAAGCGGCAAAATCTGTCCTCGGTTATGTTCCAAAGGTTAGCCTTGTGGATGGCCTTCTAATGACATATAAATGGTTCTTGGAGAATAAGGTGATATAATATAATGAAAAACGCCCTGTTAATCTCCCATGGATTTCCTCCCATGCTTGCGCCTGAATCTATCTTAATGGGTAGAATGGTAAAATATCTCCCAAAGTTTGGCTGGGAAGGCACTGTAGTTACAGCTCATGAGAATTATTTTGCTGAGAAAATCGATATGGATCTGTTAAATTTAATACCAGAACGCTTTGTGATTCAAAAAACAAAATCTTTCGAAAGAGGATTTGCTCTTAAGATACTGCATCGTTTGTTCCCTTGCTTATTACATCTTCCTGATACAAAGATTTTGTGGTTTCCTTTTGCCTATAAGATTGGTTCTTCACTGTTAAGGGAAGGCAAATTTGATCTGATTTATTCACACGCATGCAGCTTTACAAGTAACTTAGTGGGGCTAAAGTTGAAAGAGAAGACAGGATTACCCTGGATAGCGCATTTTAGCGACCCATGGGTAGATAATCCATATCATACCTACAATAGGCTAACCAAAGCTGTTAATTTTACTTTGGAAAATTCTGTAATGCAAAATGCAGATGCCATCGTTTTTGTTTCTGACGAAACTATGCAATTGGTCATGTGTAAATATCCACCAGAAATAAGGAATAAAAGCTATGTTATTCCACACTGCTATGACCCTGAGCTATTTAGAACTTTGGTAAAGCAAAGAAACGATAGATTTACATTAACCTATACTGGAAGTTTTTATGGAGCAAGATCTCCTGTAAATCTCCTTAGGGCCCTAAAGAATATTTTGACAAGCCATCACGATATCAACAATGAAATGAATGTCAAGATTGTGGGAAATCTTCATAAAAGCTACGTCAAGATGGTTCACGAATTTGGGATAGACAAAATAGTATCTATTATCGGCAGGGTTTCATATTTCAAAAGCTTAGAATATATTTTAAATGCTGATGTATTATTGTTAATTGATGCTCCTTCAAAAGATATAAGTGTATTTCTACCATTAAAGTTGATAGATTATATAGGCTCAAAGAATCCAATCTTGGGTATAACTCCTATAAAAGGAGCATCCGCGTCGCTAATACGAAAAGTAAACGGGATAGTCGTAGATCCTGATGATATCAATGGTATTGAAAGAGCAATCTTACTACTGTACAGTAAATTTAAGAGCAAGAACTTATCTGATTATTCCTACGGAGATGACGCTATCGAAATCTATAAACCGACAAATACAACTGAATCATTATCTAAACTATTTGACCAAGTTTCTCAGAATAATAAAAGAGAGAAATTATGATCAATGATTTGCTATCATCAGTAGAACTATGTTCAGATTATTGTTGGGATTTTCCCTTTGCCCCAAGTGAGAACTATCCAGAGTATCCTTTCTCTGATTTTAGTGGGAAAAATCCTGTGTATCGGGCTGTAAGAAATCATTTTGAAAACTTAGAACTAGATATAGCAAATTTCAATACTCCTCAATGGAATCCATTTGGTGAGTTTGATATTATTGGTAAAAAAATCGTTATCAAACCTAATTGGGTTATGCATGAACATCCTCAGAATAAAACTATATGGAGTATGATTACTCATCCTTCAGTTATTAGGGTGGTTTTGGATTATATTTACATTGCATCTAAAGGCAATTGCGAAGTAACTATTGGCGATGCCCCTTTGCAATCAGCAGATTTTGATAAAATTATTGAATTATCAAAAATTAATGAACTTATTTCATATTTCCGTGAGAAAGGATTAAATATTATAGTTGAAGATTTTCGTTTAGAAAAAGCAATCCGTGATAGAAAAAAACATATAATTAAGACTATTAAATTATCTGATGACTCAGGTAAATATTGTGCAGTCAACTTATTTAATAAAAGTTTGCATTCTGAAATTGATTCTAGTTATAAAAAGTATAGGGTTACTTGTTATGATAAAAGGAAAATGCTTAAACATCATCACCCTGGTTATCACGAATATTTGATTTCAAAAATAGTTTTAGGAAGTGATTTTGTTATTAATTTAGCCAAAATGAAAACTCATCGTAAAGCAGGTGTAACATTATCCTTAAAAAATTTAATTGGCATTAACTGTTCTAAAGATTGGTTACCCCACCATAGACGAGGTGCTAAATCTAAATCATCTGATGAATATGAAAAATTTAATTTATTTCAATCTCTTGGAGTTTACTTCACTGAATTAGGATATATGCAAAGAAACATATCACTTCGCGGATTATCAATTTTTATTGGTAGAGTTTTTAATAAGCTACATAAAGAAATCAGTAGAATTTTTCATCAAAGATATTATAGTGAGGGAAGTTGGTTCGGTAATGATACTGTTTGGCGTACTTGCCTTGATATAAACAAAATCCTTTTTTATTCCGATAAGAATGGGAATATATCTAATAAAAAATCTAAAAGAAGATATTTAACAATTATAGATGGGATAATTGGAGGTGAGAAGGAGGCTCCTCTTAAACCTACACCTATAAGTTCTGGTGTAACTATTGCTGCTTTTAATCCTGCTGTTTCAGATTTTGTTGCTGCCAGAATAATGGGAATTGATCCATATAAAGTTCCAATTGTAAAAAATAGTTTTCTTCAAAATTCATTACCAATATTTGATAAAAATCCTGAAGAAATTGAAGTTAAAAGTTCAGAGAAATGTTATAATATAAATGCTTCTTCATTAAAAATAATAAAACAATTTGAGCCATCTTCAGGATGGAAGGGACATATAGAAATAAAGGATAATAACAAATGTTAGTAGGAATACACAAAGATCAATACGGAAAATTTTGCCCATTTCTTCAAAAATACGAAGAAATTCTGGATTATAATAATATTGAACATATCAGGTTGGATGCAAGCGAACCTGATTTCTGGGATAAAGTAAAGAAACTTGATCTGTTTATTTTTCGGTGGAAACATATTGATGACCATCATCAGATGGCTAAGACTATTATTCCTATTGTAGAAAAACAAATGGGTATTAAATGTTTCCCGAATTTGGCAACATCCTGGCATTATGACGATAAAATCCGAGAATACTATTTATTGAAGCAAGCGGGATTTCCAGTTGTTGAAAGTTATATCTTCTGGGATAAGAAAAAGGCATTAAAATGGGCGGAAAGTACTGATTACCCCGTTGTTTTTAAATTAAGAGGCGGTGCCAGTTCTCAAAATGTTCTATTAGTAAAGAAAAAATCAATAGCAAAAAAACTTATAAGAAGAATGTTTGGCTCAGGCATAAATCCTAATAAATTTTCTTTTTCAGGAAGCACCAAATATAAAGACTTTAACTTATATAAGGCTATACATCACTGGGGCGGAAATATTTTAAGAAAATATAGAAACGAAGATATTTCACCATTTTGGCAAATTCATAAAAATTATGTATTATTCCAGAAATTTTTACCTAATAACGAGTATGATACAAGGATAACAGTTTTGGATGAGCGAGCTTTTGGTTACAGAAGGTATGTAAGAAAAAATGACTTCAGAGCTTCGGGAAGCCATAATTTTGAGACTAATAAGAAATTGATAGACGAACGGTGTGTAGAAACCGCTTTGCGAATTTCCAAAACTATGGGTTTTCAATCTATGACCTATGATTTTTTATTTAATGAGAAAAATGAACCAGAATTTACTGAAATTTCGTATACGTTTGTAGATTGGATGGTCCAAACCTGCCCTGGTTATTGGGATGAAAATTTAAATTGGCATAAAGGTCATTACTGGCCACAATATTTTCAGCTTATGGATGTATTGAACTTGCCAGACTTGAAGCAACCGGAGATGAGAGTTTAATTTTATGAAAATTTTGTTTTTTATAGATAGCCTTCGTTCTGGAGGTAAAGAACGTCGCTTGGTTGAGTTAATAAAGGGTCTGAAAAATTATCCAGATATTCAGTGTGAGCTTGCAACTATGTCTAAAGACATTCATTATCAGTATGTATTTAAGCAGGATATAAAAATTCATTATCTAATAAGAAAATGGAAAAAAGACCCTAAGATATTTTTAAAACTATACCGACTCTGCAAGAAAATTAAACCTGATATTATCCATAGTTGGGGAAGTATGCCATCTGTATATGCATTACCCATTGCAAAAATGCTAAAAATAAAATTCATCAATGCTATGATTTCTGATGCTCCGTATAAACTGTCACGAAAAGCCTTGATAAGGTCAAAACTGACTTTTCCATTTTCTGATGTTATCCTTTCAAATTCAAACGCAGGATTGAAATCCTATAAGGCTCCAGGTAATAAAAGTTTTTGTATCCATAATGGATTTGATTTTGAGAGAATTAGCAAAATTGAAGATAAAAAAAGTATAAAGACAAGATTTGGGATAAAAACTGAAAAAATTGTTGGAATGGTAGGAAGTTTTAGTAAGAAAAAGGATTACAAAACATATATTCTGACCGCTCAAAAAATGTTAACTGAAAGAAAGGATGTTATCTTTTTGGCAATTGGAGATGGGGTAAACCTAAAAAAATGCAAGGAAATCGTCAAACCAGAATTTCAAAACAAAATAAAATTTCTTGGCAAACAGCAAAATATAGAATCGCTTATAAATATTTTTGATGTTGGCGTGCTTTCTACATACACAGAGGGAATATCTAATTCTATAATGGAATACATGGCTCTTAGTAAACCAGTAATTGCGACAAATGGAGGAGGTACAAATGAAATAGTTTTAGATAGAGAAACAGGATTTTTAGTAAAACCTGAATCAGTTGAAAAATTAGCTTCTAAAATTGAATATATGCTTGATAATTCAAAAATTGCCACAAATATGGGAGAAAAAGGGAGAGAAAGAATTAGAAAAGAATTTAGTTTGGAAAAAATGACAAATTCTTATGTAAGTTTGTATAAAAGATTATTAAATCAGAGGACTTAACTATGAAATATTTAGTTACTGGTGGTGCTGGATTTATTGGCTCTAATATTGTAAAAGAATTATTAAAGAGGGGCAAATTTGTTCGCGTTTTGGATAACTTTGCGACTGGTAAGAGAGAAAATGTGTTTGAATTTAAGAACAATCCAAATTTTGAACTTATTGAAGGGGACTTGCGGAGTTTTCACATTGTTCGGAATGCTGTAAAGGGGATGGATTATATCTTGCATCAGGGTGCATTGCCTTCTATCCCACGCTCTATAAATGACCCGATCACGACTAATGAAGTAAATATTTTAGGAACTCTAAATATATTAGAGGCTGCTAAGGAATTTGGAGTGAAAAGAGTTGTATATGCATCATCTTCTTCTGTATATGGAAATTCCGAAGAATCTGCCTCTGGTAGAAGTGAGATGTTACCAAAAACCGAAGATATGCCTGTTCAACCTTTATCTCCTTATGCTCTTTCAAAATATACTGGAGAAAGGTATTGCCAGATATATTATAAAATTTATCGTCTAGAAACTGTTGTTTTAAGATATTTTAATGTCTTTGGACCAAATCAAGACCCAACTTCACAATATAGTGCAGTAATTCCAAAATTTGTAAAGTTGATGAAGGAAGATCAATCACCAACAATTTATGGGGATGGGATGCAATCAAGAGATTTCACTTATGTGGCAAATGTTGTAGAAGCCAATCTCCTCGCTTGCACTACCAAAGGTATTGCCGGTGAAGTTTTTAATATTGCCTGTGGAGAAAAATATACTGTTTTACAATTGGTTGAGTCTATAAATAAAATTCTTGGCAAAAGTATTGAACCAGTTTTTGAAAAGGCAAGAGTTGCAGATGTAAAACATTCTCTTGCAGATATTGAGAAGGCAAAAAAGATGCTGGGATTTAAAGTAATTTGTGGATTTGAAAAAGGCATAGATAAGACAGTTAAATTATTTTATAGGACAAAAAATGAAAGATAAAATTTTAGTTACGGGTTCTGCTGGTTTTATTGGCTCACATTTAGCAGAATATTGTGTTGAATTGGGATATAAAGTAAAAGCATTTGTCCGATACAATTCAAAGAATGATTGGGGTTGGCTGGAAGAATCAAAATATAAAAATGAAATTGAGATTATTTCTGGAGATATTAGAGATTATGATTCTGTTTTTAATGCTATGAAAGGTTGTGACACTGTATTTCATCTGGCTGCACTTATTGGGATACCTTATTCTTATATTACTCCTTTGGGATATATTAAAACAAATATTGTAGGTGCATACAACGTTCTGCAAGCAGCTAAAGAATTGAACTTTACAAATATTTTAATAACATCTACTAGTGAAACCTATGGAACTGCACAATATGTTCCGATTGACGAGAAGCATCCCATGGTAGGACAATCTCCATACTCTGCTTCCAAAATTGCTGCAGACCAATTGGCAATTAGTTATTACCGCTCATTTGGATTGCCTATTAAAATTGTGCGCCCCTTTAATGTTTATGGTCCAAGACAATCTGCAAGGGCAATTATTCCTACAATTATTGCCCAAATGCTGAGCGGACAGAAAATAATAAAATTAGGTAATTTAGGTCCTACCAGAGATTTTACTTTTGTAACAGATACTGCAAAAGGTTTTATTGAGATTGCAAAATCAGACAAACTGTTTGGTGAAGCAACCAGTATTGGGATGAAAGAAGAGATTTCTATTGGAGATTTAGTAAAGAGAATAGCAAAGTTGATGAGTTTAGAGGTAAACACAGAAAAAACAAAAAGCAGAATAAGACCATTTAAGAGCGAAGTTGAAAGGCTATTCTGTGATAATTCTAAAATATTAGAATACACAAATTGGAAACCAGAATATAATTTACAAGAGGGACTTCTCTTAACAATAAAATGGATGAAACAAAATATGAAGTTTTATAAACCAAAAATATATAATGTATAGAGGGAAATTATGCAAGCAGTAATTTTAGCAGGTGGTAAAGGCACAAGATTGAAACCCTATACAACAGTTTTCCCAAAACCCTTAATGCCGATTGACAACTATCCAATCTTAGAAATAGTTATAAAACAGTTAAAATATTATGGCTTTAACAATATCGTTATGGCAGTTGGTTATTTAAAAGAGCTTCTTCATGCGTTTTTTAACGATGGAAAAAAATGGAATGTAAATATATCCTATTCCGTAGAAGAAAAACCGATTGGCACTGCTGCTCCTTTAAAATTAGTAAAAAGATTGCAAGATAATTTTTTGGTAATGAATGGTGATATCTTAACCAATTTGGATTATGATGAATTTTTCAAATATCATAAAAATAGTGGTTCTCTCTGCACTATTGCGATGTACAAAAAAAAGGTAAAAATTGACCTGGGTGTTTTAAAGACGAATAAGAACAATAAATTATATGACTACATTGAAAAACCGACATTGGATTATAATGTTAGTATGGGGGTTTACGCCTTTAAAAAAGAGGTTTTGAATTACATACCAGAAAATGAATACTTTGATTTCCCCAATTTGATTAAAAAGTTACTAAAAAATAACAAAAAAGTTCTCGGTTATCCTTTCAGCGGATACTGGCTGGATATAGGACGTCCAGACGATTATGAAACAGCCATAAAAGAGTTTGAAAAATATAAATCTGAATTTTTGAAGGAAATATGAAAATTGCAGTAACAGGCAGTTCTGGATTTGTCGGTTCCCATTTAGTAGAAAAGCTTATCAAATTAGGAACGGATATGATCTGTCTGGATATTAGGGATGGTATTGATATTACCGATTGGAATCAGATTAAAGATACTGAGAAATTTGATGTACTGATTCATTTAGCAGCAAAATCGTATGTCCCTGATTCTTATAAACTCCCTCGGAACTTTTATTATACAAACATAATAGGCACATTAAATGCCTTGGAATTATGCCGAATTCACAAAGCAAAAATGATATATACAAGTTCATATGTATATGGGAGTCCTCAATATTTACCTATTGATGAAAAACATCCAATAGCTGTCTTTAATCCATATGCTCAATCAAAAATTATTGGTGAGCAAATATGTAATAGCTATAATAAAATTTTTAATGTATCTGTTGTTATTTTAAGACCTTTTAATATCTATGGCCCAGGACAAGATTCCAAGTTTCTAATTCCATCTATCATAAAACAAGCCAAATTAGGTAAACTTTTGCTCAAGGACCCTAAGCCTAAAAGAGATTTTATATATATAGATGATATGATAGAAGCATACATTAAGTGTATAGAATATAATGATAGTTCATTTGAGATTTTTAATATTGGTTTTGGAAAAAGCTATTCAGTAAAAGAAATTGCTGAGATGATTGCCAATAAATTTGGACAAGAGAAAGATATAAACTTTACTAGTGAAAAAAGAAAAGATGAGATAATTAATACTGTTGCGGATATAACGAAGGCTAAACATTTGTTAAACTGGACGCCAAATATTAGTCTAAAAAAGGGCTTAAAGCTTTGCATTTCTATGTATAAATAAAAGTATGATAATGACAGAAAAAAAACCTAAAATTTTAATTGGTTCAATAACTGATGATGATTTCAGTCCTATCTCTACGATAACAAGATCGTTTATTAAAAATAAAAATTTAAGATTTAAATACAATATACAACCTCATTATGCTTATAGAAAATATGGGAAAAGTAATTTATCAAAACTAAACATAGTAAATATTTATTATTTAATCAAACACTATTTTTCATGGCTTTATAAAATTATTGTTTTTAAACCAATTATAGTTCATTATCCAGTAACCTCATTTTGGAATTTAGAAAAAAGTCTTTTGTTTTTAATGACTGGCGGAATATTTGGTGCAAAAAAGGTTGGTCAGTTACATGGTGGCGCTTTCATTGATTTCTGGAATGGTACTTGCCAATTTCGAAAATATATTAATCTCAGATTTTTGAATTCTTTGGATGTATTGATTGTATCAAGTAAATACTGGAAAAAGATGGTTGGAGAGAATTGTAGTGTTAAAACTAGGATTGAGGTCATAGCAAATCCGATTGAACAATCTTTCGAGTCCAAGTTTTTTGTTTGTGGGGATAGAAAAGCAGGATTAATACTCTTTATGGGAAGAATTGATATAGATAAAGGAGTTTTAGATATTATTAAATCAGCGGATGTAATATTAAAGGTTATTGAGTGTAAGTTTGTTTTAGCAGGCATTGTTAATAAGGTAAAAGATTACTGGCAATGCCTTGCAATTATAAAGCGTTATAATTTAGAAAGTAGTATAGTAATATCTGGTGAAATAAGCGAGAAAGAAAAGATTAAACTATTTTCAGAAGCATCAATCTTCCTTTTTCCAAGCTATTTTGAAAATTTACCTTTAGCAGTTATCGAAGCTGCCTGTTCCAGTTTACCAATTATTACCACACGAGTTGGAGCACTTCCTGAATTTTTTGAACATAATAAATCTGTTATCTTTGTAGAACCTGGAAACATTGAACAGATAAAAAATGCTGTTATTGATTTATTGAGTAATTCAGAAAAAAGAGAAAAATTAGGCAAAGAAGCAAGGAAAGTATTTTTAGAGAAACTTTCTAGAGATAAAATTATGAAACAAATAGATAAAGTTTACAAGCAAATTCTACAATAATCAATTGTTTCATATTTACATAGAAGAAATAAAAATAAAATATAGTCAAAAAACAATGTATCAATCAAATAAATATATTCAATTATTATACAGGCATTCACCAAAATTAGTACATGATTTTATGTATTCGGTTCACGGCTTAATTAAATTACGGCAACATAGTATGATCAAGAGGAAATATCTTAACATAATAAAAAATGTAGAAAGTATGTCTTTGGAAGACATCAGGGAAATGCAGTTAAAAAAGATAAAACACCTTATTAATCATGCGTATAATAATGTCCCTTATTATCATAAACTGTTTAAAAAAATGTCATTAGAGCCTGAAGATGTTAAATCCTTAGAGGATTTAAAGTTAATTCCAACACTAAAAAAAATAGATGTAATTAAGAATTACAAACAATTGATAGCAAAGAATTCAAAAATATTTTCTCCAATTACAATGAGTACAGGAGGGACTACAGGAACTTCACTAAATTTTTTAATGGATAAAGAGAATTACACTTTAAGGGAAGCAGAAATCTTACATCACTGGGAACAAAATGGCTATGACTATGATAAGGAAAAAACTGTTATTTTTCGTGCTGATGTGTTGGTCCCTCATGGACGACCAATAAAAAAACCATGGAGATATGATTTTCCTCGTAAATCGTATCATTTTTCAGCATATTATACTTCTGAAAATATTATGGAAGAGTATTATATGATAATGAAAAAATGGAGACCCAGATATATGCAAGCGTTACCATCTACCGCATATATATTTGCAAAATTTATGAATAAAAAAGGTTACTGTTTAAGTCTAGAAAAAGTTTTTACTTCTTCAGAAATATTATATGATTCTTATAGGGAAGAGATTGAAAAAGCATTTAAGTGTAAAATCACTGATCACTATGGGCACGGAGAACCTGGAACATACGTCGCAGGACAATGTGATAATGGAAATTACCATATTCCTTCTGCAAATGTATATTTCGAAGTGACTGATGAAGGCAGTATAATCGAAACATCATTGAATAATTATTCAATGCCATTTATTCGCTATGAAATAGGAGATAAAATAGATGGCATACATTATAATTGCAAGTGTGGGCGGAATACTCCTTATTTTAAAAAAATATATGGGCGGGTTTCAGACATTATTTATACACCAGATGGTAGAATTATTACGGGGATCGGTTTCGACCAAGTATTTAAAGGTACAAATATTCTGAGCGGACAAATAATACAATCTGAAATAAATAGTATAAATATAAATATTATACCTCAAGAAAGCTATTCAAAAAAAGATGAAAATAAATTAATTGAAAAACTACAAGAAAGATTAGGACTAGAAATAAAGATTAAAATAAATATAGTTGATAAAATAGAACTGACTCCAGGTGGTAAATCAAAATTGGTAATATCCGAGATAAATTCAAATTTTGGTTATTGAATTATTTTTCGTCAAAAAATTGATTAATTAATATGCATAATAAAATTATTGATACTATTCAAAAACATAATACATGGAGAAATAATTGTATAAATTTAGTTTCCTCCGAGAATGTACTAAGTCCTTCAGCAAAAGAAGCAATTCAGAGTGATATGGGACAACGTTATTATTTTGATAATGGTTTTAAACTAAAAAAAAGTGCTTCCTATTCATATAGGGGAACTAAATATATTTCTAAAATAATAACAATTGGCGAAAATATTGCGAAAGAATTATTTAATGTAAGTTATGCTTCTTTATATATGTTATCAGGTCATCAAACAAACCTAGCAATTCTTTTTGCCTTTTGTAAAGAAGGGGATACCATTCTGTGTTATGATCCGGCATATGGAGGATATCCAGGTTTAGATAGAAGTAAATTACCTAAATACCTTGGTTTAAATGTTGAGTATATTCCAGTAGAACTCAATATGGCTGAGATTATTGACACTCAAGAAACCAAAAACATCATTGAAGACAAAAAACCCAAATTACTAATATTGAGTTCAGCCAATACTTTATTTCCCTTCCCTGTAAAAGAATTAAATGAAGTTTGTAAAAGAAATAAATGTATCTTGGTGTATGATGCTTCACATCCTTTAGGTTTAATTGCTGGGAATCAATTTCAGAACCCTATCTCTGAAGGTGCTGATATTCTTCTTGGTGGAACTCAAAAATCATTTCCGGGACCACAGGGAGGAATAATACTTACGAATAATTATAAAAATAAAATTCAAGAAGTTGAACATTTTGTAATGGTTGATAATTCCCATTTTAATAGGATTGCAGCTTTAACTGTTACATTATTAGAAATGAAACATTTTGGAAATGCATATGCAAAGCAGGTTATTAAGAATACAAAACGTTTGGCAGAAAATTTAGAAAAAAGAGGTCTTCCAATTTGTTATAAAGAATTAGGATATACACAATCTCACATGTTTAAAATAAATACTTTTAAGGATTACAAAACTTTCACAAGAAAACTGGAGAAAGCTAATATAATTATGGATAATAGTGGAAGAGTTGGCACAAGTGAAATGACCCATTATGGCATGAAAGAACCAGAAATTGAGACAATTGCAAAATTTATTAGTAGGATTTATAATAATGAGGATGCCTATAAAGTTAAAAAGGATGTTATTGAATTTAGAAAGGCATTTCAGACTATTGAATATTGTTTCAAATAATATAATCTGATAATAGATTTTATATTTAGCACTTTTTACTGTTTTATTATTTATGAAATGAAATTAATGTTTTTTAACAGCTGTATAAAGTGAACTTATTTGTAAAAAATAAGAAGTAAAAGTATGCATCAACTTACACAAAATCTTAAAACAGGGAAAATGGAAATATTAGAGGTTCCTTTCCCTGCCTTATCTAAGGGTTCTGTTCTGGTTCGAAATCATTTTTCTTTGATTAGTGCTGGGACTGAGGGTGGAAAGGTGCTTACAGCACGGAAAGGTTATATTGGTAAAGCAAAGGAAAAGCCTGAACAGGTGAAGCAGGTTTTGGATTCAATTAAAACGGAAGGTTTGATACCAACTTACAAAAAAGTGATGAATAAACTTGATGCTCCGGCACCATTAGGATATAGTTCTGCTGGGGAAGTAATTGATGTAGGAAAAGATATAAATGAATTCAAGATAGGTGATTATGTTGCCTGCGGTGGCGCGGGAGCCTGTCATGCAGAGGTGGTTTCGGTTCCTAAAAATCTCTGTGTTCAAGTGCCAAAAAATGTATCTCTTAAAGAGGCTGCATATACAACAGTAAGCTCAATTGCATTGCAGGGTATTCGACAAGCAGATTTAAGGCTGGGAGAGACCTGTGTGGTTATCGGTCTTGGATTGGTTGGACAATTAGCTGTTCAGATGCTAAGGGTAGCAGGGGTAAAAGTTGTTGGTATAGATACTAATGAAAGAATGGTAGAATTAGCAAAAAAATCGGGGACAAATTTAGCACTTAATCGTAATGATGATAAACTTGAAAATGCAATTCTGGAATTTTCCGGAGGCAATGGCGTTGATGCTGTTATCATAACGGCTGGAACAAATAGTCTTGATCCTGTTGAATTGGCTGGAAGGTTATGTCGGAACAAGGGAAAAGTTGTAGTTGTTGGTGCAGTTCCAACTGGTTTCTCTCGTGAGAACTACTATAAGAAGGAACTTGAACTCCGAATGTCTTGTTCTTATGGTCCAGGCAGATATGATACAGATTATGAAGAAAAGGGGATTGACTATCCTATAGGATATGTTCGTTGGACTGAAAATAGAAATATGCAGGCTTTTTTGGCAATGGTTGCTGATGGAAAATTGAACCTGGATGTTGTAACAACTCATACCTTTGATTTTGAAGATGCCAAAAAGGCATACCAAATGGTAGTTGATAAATCAGAACCGTATGTTGGTATATTATTAAAATATGATGTGGAAAAAGAGGTTGAGCCTGTAGTTAAGTTGCGTGAAAATATAAAATATGAAAAAGGTGTTCCGAATGTTGGTTTTATCGGTGCGGGCTCATTTGCTCAAAAATTTCTGCTTCCGAATGTTAAGAAATATGGAAATATGATTGGTGTTGCGACTGCAACCGGAAATGACACCAGAAATATTGCCCAAAAATATGGCTTCCAGTATGCTACGGGAAACGCAGATGATATTATCAAGGATAAAAATATTAATACTCTATTTATTGCCACAAGACACAATTTGCACTATGAATATGTTTTGAAGGGATTGAAAGCAGGTAAAAATGTATTTGTTGAAAAACCCCTCTGTATGACAGAACCAGAGCTGGACAAAATTGTTAATGTTTGCAACTCAATAGACTCAGTAAACTCAAAAAACTCAATGAACTCGCTTCGTCTAATGCTCGGATTTAACCGTAGATTTGCTCCACACATTCATAAAATAAAAGGGTTATTCCCGGGAAATCAGCCTAAAGCAATTAATTATAGAATAAATGCTGGTTTTATCCCAAAGGATAATTGGATCCAGGATAAGGATATTGGGGGTGGTAGAATTATTGGTGAAATCTGCCATTTTATTGATTTAGCAATGTTTATTGCTGGTTCAAAGGTTACGGATGTCTCCGCCAATGCAATGAACGATGCAAGTAATTTGATGGACACGCTCATAATCACTCTGAGGTTTGAAAATGGTAGTATTGCCACAATATCGTATTTTGCAAATGGTTCAAAGGCTCTAAAAAAGGAGTATCTTGAAGTGTTTTCTGCCGGTCAGACAGCAATTATTGATGATTTCAGGGAATTGAGAATCTATGGCAAAAAATTAAAAAGAACAAGATTGTTAAGTCAAGATAAGGGTCATAGAAAAGAAGTAGAATTATTCCTGAAATCCATAAAGGGCGGCAAACCAGCACCAATTCCATTTGAGGATATTTATCTCTCCACACTTGCAACATTTAAGGTAATAGAATCAATCCGCACTGGTCAAACAATCCACCTCCCAAAATAAAAAAAATAAGAAGGGGAGAAGCATTCCCGTTTTATCGATAAAACGATAATGGATATTAGGGGGCTTTCAAGAATTCATCGTGCTATGTCAAACGAGAAGCGGTTGATGATTATTAAATCCCTTAGCAACGGAAAAGAGGAAACAACCGATTCTCTGGTTCATAAATTGAAGATGCCCTATCAAACAGTTGCTCGTCATATTAAAATTCTGCAAAGTGTGGGTCTGGTAAATGCCAGGCGGGATGGGCTCAACCAATTTTACTCTCTTTCATCACAAAATAGCGGGTCACTATGGTTAATTCTAGAAAGCAGCCTGAAGATAATCAACTCAAAGTTTAATAGAGAATAGAGAGCTTTCTCGTTTTATCGATAAAACGATAATAGATATGTAATATTATGATTGATGACATCCAATTGATGAATATCCTAAACCAGATGCTAAGCTATTGTAAAAATGAAGATTGGGCAGGTTACGACCCATTTGATGGGCTCAATAGTTTGATGATGAGAAATTCTCCCTTATTTTATCTATCGATTTGCAGGCTTTTCTGGATTCAACTGTTCAAGAGAAACCCTGTGAATTTAAGACCAATGTTTCTGGTCCCAAAAGGAAGAAATCCGAAAGGTATTGCACTTTTCGCATCTGGATTCTTAAGATTGTATAAAGTAACTGGAAATTCTAAGTATCTTTTAGAAGCAAAGAAACTTCTAAAATGGCTAAACGAGAACTACTCGAAAGGATATGCTGGTTTTGCCTGGGGATATAACTTTCCCTGGCAATCAAGGAATGACTATAAGAAGGCATTTCTTCCGACTATCGTTACTACTTCGTTCGTAGCAATGAGTTTTCTTGATGGATATAAAATTACCGAAAACAAAGAATATTTGGACGTTGCATTAAGCTCTGTTGAATTTGTGTTAAAGAATTTAAATATTTACAATGCAAATGACACCATCGCATTTAGTTATGGTCCTGCGGATTTTGCGAGGGTGTACAATGCAACAGCGCTTGGCTCTGCTTTTCTTGCGAGGCTTTATTTTTATACCAGAGAGGAAAGATATCTTCAAATGGCAAAGAAGGCAATGAATTATGTTGTAAAACACCAGAATAATGACGGCTCATGGTATTACGGTGCTAGTAGGAAACAAAAGTGGATTGATAATTTTCATACGGGATATAATTTGATTTCATTGAAGAAATACGAAGAATATATTGGGAATTTAAGTTTTCATGAAAATCTAATGAATGGTTATGAATTTTACAAGAAAGAACTTTTCACAAAAGAAGGTTATCCCAAATACTACCACAACAGTTTTTATCCTATAGATATTCATTCTTGTGCCGTCTCAATCCTTGTTTTTCTTGAATTTGGTGATATTGAAAGAGCCGAAAAGGTTTTAAACTGGACTATTGAAAAGATGTGGAATAAGGAAGGATACTTCAACTATCAGATTACCCGTTTTTATAAGAATACAATTCCATACATGCGCTGGAGTCAGGCATGGATGTTTTATGCGATGACAGCGTATCTGAGCAAAACAAAGAGCAGAGGGCAAAGGGCATAGGCCGAAGAGGAAAGATGAAAGTCTGGATTGACATAGACAATGCTCCACATGTGAATTTTATGGAGCCGATTATAAAAGCATTCAAGGAAAGAAAAGTCGAGACGATTGTGACGGCAAGAAATTATGGACAGACCGTGCCTCTTCTGAGAATGAAAAAGATGGATTTTGTAAGAATTGATGGTGATTATTCCCTTCCAAGAGTTGCTTACACACTCCAGAGGGCTTACAGGCTTTTTAAATTTCTGAAAACCTTTGATATTGATTTAGGTTTTTCACACGGCTCCCGCTCGATGGCAATAGCAGGGAGAATGTTAAGGAAAAAGACTGTCGTAACCTTTGATTATGAGTATGTTGAACATAAAATATTCAATACTTTCGCAACTCATATAGTTCTACCTGAAGTTCTAAGAAATGATTCGCTTGGCAAGATTGGTTATAATTTAAGTAAGCTTCATTTCTACCCTGGTTACAAGGAAGAAGTATATTTATCGGATTACAGTCCAGATGAATTGCTCTGGAAGCAGTTGCAAATGAACGCAAAAAAGATTATTGTCAGTGCAAGACCACCGGCAACCAAATCTCATTACTATTCAAGTAAAATAAGTGGACTTTTCTGGGAGGCAATAAAATTTGTTTCGAAAAGCACTTCTGCTATGATATACATTGTGCCCCGTTACAGTGAGACTGCCAATAAGCTTGAAATATTCTCTAAAAGAGTAAGCAACAGTATTTCTGTCCTGAAAAAACCTGTAAATGGGCTGGACTTGCTGTTACATTCAGATTTATTTATTGGCGCAGGCGGAACGATGAATAGAGAAGCAGCACTTCTGCATACTCCGAGTTACAGTTTATTTTACAAAAAAGGTGGGATCGATAAATCCCTCGAGGAGAAGGGACTACTGCATTTCATCCACACGGAAGATGATATGGTTAAGATAAGGGTTGAGAAAAAACGGAAACCACAGCAGCTGCATTTCACCAACCTCAAATCCTTCTTCATCGATTACCTCCTCAATTTTCGCCAACACAATTCCACTTTTACGCAAAAGTGAAAAAGAGAAAATTGATAGCACTGGTTGTTGGAGCGAGGCCTAATTTTGTTAAGGCAGCTCCTCTGCAAAGGGCATTAAATAAGCAAAGGATATCTAATGTGTTGATACATACGGGACAGCATTATGACTATGAGCTTTCGAGAAAGTTCTTCGAGGATTTTTCACTGGGTAAACCTGATGTAAACCTCGGTGTAGGCTCCGGGAATCATGGAGAACAAACAGGGAAGCTTGTGATTGCATTA
>Ga0307379_10001764_pt1 | contig 33258 bp, 55 predicted proteins | sample UN2MG_FD_202237 | JGI IMG/M metagenome (GOLD analysis project Ga0307379, IMG submission 202237) | Soil microbial communities from Risofladan, Vaasa, Finland - UN-2 | ecosystem: Environmental > Terrestrial > Soil > Coastal area > Acid sulfate soil | place: Finland: Risofladan, Vaasa | collected...
TAATTCAGTAATAATTTTGTCGATTAAGGTTTCCATAATATTTATATTAAAGTTTTCATTATCTTTTAGGTTTATTAAATAAGTCTTTCAATTCAAGTTCATCAAGTAGTACCCCGCTGTCAAACTCCCTGCATTGGATAAGCGTGTCCGGCTCAAAGAAGTAGTAAGCATCCTTAACAGTCTTCTGCTCATCATGATCGTACAACAACAAAGTAACTTCAATGTTTTTCTTCCTGCTGAAGCCTACAAGCCGAAGTGGAGTATTCATAATAGTTCAGAGTTTTGATGCACATTTCCGATTACTTCAAGCTCATCCCATTCATATTCTTGCCCTGACCACTTACCTGTTTTTTTAATATTTTCGCTTTGATTTACATAAAATTCAGGTGCATCATATTCTACTTTACCAGCAAATGAAGGATATAGCATATTGCCTCCATATCCTCCAGGTACTTTTACAATATCTTTCTCGTAAATTTCAACTCCATTCTTGTCAAGTAGTCCGATAAATTGACCAAAAGTTTCTGGATTAACTTCAACAGCAGGAATTCTCCAATCCAATCCCTGATTATTCATTAATCTATCTTGACAAATAAAACCTCCATCGCCGTAAGTATGTATTTGCCCATAAATCCATTCTCTTTTTAGGGATAATCCTCTAAATTTTATCGGTCTTTTCATTTTAATTATTTATTTTAAATAGTTATCAAAAAGTGAGAGTACTATATCTCTGCGTTTCTTAGCACTGTTAAGATAAGGTTTATTTACATGAAGTCCTGATTCGTTACTTAATCTCATAGCTCTAATTGATGAATCTAGCATTTCAAACTCACGAGTGAGTTCTTTTACTTTGTTTAGTTTTTTTCTTGCTTCTGTAATTTTCATGATTTCTAATTTTAAAGTGCTACAAATCCTGAATAGTCTGCAATATCATCATCACAATAACCTTCCGGCGCTTCCTCTGAATGTTCACATTGATTACACAGCATACGGCCACCAGTATAAAACCAGTCAGGACTTCCGCATTCCGGACATACCTCATCACTTATTCCGTATTGATCACCAACTAATTTAAGCGCTCCTAAGGCCTTAACCAGGCTTGGGAAGTCGTTACCACTAACTATAACAGACAAGTGCTTTAGATCGTCTCCTAATAAGTCCAGGAGGGTATTATTACAGAACTCCGGCTCGTCTTGTAGATCGAAGTCCTTATAAAGGTGCTTCATGATTTTATTCGAAAGCTCAAGAAATTTGACTGAATTATCCGGCCTTTTGATTGTAAGTTTGAATTGTTTCATCTTATTTTGGTTTTAAGCGGTAACGAGCCTTTGAGATTATCGCCGGCCCGACCGTCAAGTTTTATTCGTCTCCAAGCTGCCCTGACTTGTTGTAATAAGTGCCAGTTTCGTCGTCATAGTATTCATTATCATCGCAGATGTCCATTTTGCTTAATTCATCTTGTGTTTTCATGATACGGTTTAATTAATTTATAGTACTAAGGTAAACAATTGAAATGAATTAAAACATGATATTTGTCATGTTTTTGCACTTTTTTTTATGTTTGATAACATGTTTTTTGCCAGTCTTCAATTAATTTAACAAGTGCTTCAACTCGACTGGAGTGTTTTTTCGGTATCTTGTTCATCCGGATACCTCCCCGATCTCCTCTTGTGAGGAACCGGGAGAGCTCGGACCAGTTGATTAAGTCTTTGGGGGTCATAATATTTTTCTATCATCAAAGACAGCAATATTATCAATTATTTCATAATTATCACGTCTTTTAGGTTTTATAAAAACTCTTGCTTTTTTGAGAGATTTAAATTCCCAGGCTAGCCCTTCTTTGTTAATGATTAATGTTTTCATGATGTAAATGCCCCTCCTATTAATTGATACTTCGCTCTCCAACTTTCCCCTAATTCCTTACGCATGAACAACTCATCAAGTTCTTTTGCTTCTTCATCATTGATAATTGCCCATTTTCCCGATCCGGGATTTAAAAGAAGATAATCTCCTCTACGATATTTCCGCAATCTTGGTGCAATTCCCTTTTCAATGTTCTGTTTTGCTAATTCAAGTGCTTTCATGATTTCTAGTTTTAATTTCTATAGTAAAGATACACAATCGGGTATTATAAAACTATGACTTTTGTCATGTTTTTGCTCAAATGTGCAAAAAGTTATTAACAGACTTTTCAACAAATTGTTAATAACTTATATCATATATGCAAAAAACCGCCAGATATAAACCTGACGGCAGCCAGAACATACTCTGCTAATGTTCCTGTGGGTAAAAGGTTCGCACCTTTGAATTATAAAATTACAACTAATATTTTTAATAAACAAATATATTTTTAAAAAGCCCCACATTTCTGTGAGGCCCCGACATGTAAACCTTAAACCATGCCTACTTGCAAGCTATTTTATGAATTACTTAACGTAAAAATGTTATTTCCTTAGTGCTGATCCCTCCACATTCAGAATCAATTTTCTGCTTATACTGCCACTTCCCGAATCTGATAAACAGGAACTTCCGGGGACGTTCTTTGAAGTACACATCTGTAGTTTTGTTGCTGTAAAAAAACAAGGTCCTATTAACGCTTAGCGAGTCATTTAACAAGAAAGCATCTGCCTGCCATTTAAAACATGATCCTGAATCTTTAATTTTCCAAAAATTCTGCCTGGAAATATAAACAGGAACCGGTACTGGTATCGTATCATGATCGATTAAAGTATTAGTTATTATTTTCTCAATCTGTTTTGGCTTGATCCGAAGGGCCTTAGCGAGACTATCTCTTTCCGCTAATACTTTCCCTGTTAATTCCCTTTCCTTCAATACTAGCGTTGTCTTTTGCCTATTCTCACCCATTAACTGCATATTGTTAAGCTGCACCCGATCAATCTCTTCCTTTTGTGCCTTGATCTTCTTTGCCTGAATCTTGACAGTAACTATTGCAGAAGCCAGAAAAAGGACCGCAATACCGATCCCGATTAATTTAATGTTTTTCATAACAGGTTTTATTAAAGGTTTTAAAAAATTGTAGATTTTATACAACGTCGAGACTTTTACCATACCGCTAATTTATATTTCCAAATAAAATTACCTGCTGTTTTACGATTTTCAGTAAGGCAACTATTAATATTCCCTTTATTTATTGATAGGGTTTTACCAGCATTTACAGCACAATCCCAATCTTTGATAAAACACATATTTTTACTAAATTGTATAATTGGTTTTTTGTTAGATTCACTCAATTTCTTTCTGGTTTCCTCTGAAACATTTCTGCCTAAAGAACTTCCGGCAATTTTACAGATATTAAAATAAGGTTTCAATTTATTGATATAATATTGTTCCCTGGCTGTTAAAAATTCAGGAAAACATAATTCAATAATTATAAAAATTAAATCTGATTGTCCATATTTATTGTAATGCCTTTGAAGTTTAATAGAATGATGTTTATTTAATTTAAGATCACTTAAATGTCTTATCCATCGTTGTTTCATATTTACGGCACTCCCAGTATAGACCCTCTCTGGTTTTAACTTACTTTCAATCTTATAAATACCTGTAACTTTCATATATCAAAGATACTATTTCTTTGAGTCAATATATTGTTTCCCGGTAACTAAAAATACAATAAAAGGAAGTGAGAACATAAATGCTGTTGCACCTGCTCCGGCACGTAAATCGAGCCATATAGCACCAATCAAAATTAAGGTAGCAATAACTTTACTCCAAGTAATTGTAATATCAAATTTCATAATATATGCAATTCAAATTTATCCGGTAATAATTTAAGCAGTTTTTCCATTGCTTTTGTACTATCCTGCACGTCCAAATTACCGTCAAGATTAATATCAACGAATCGCATCCCTGGCAAAATACAACCTTTGGTATCAACCTTTTCCCCTGTTGCAAAGTTCCCGATATGAATTTCAACCATTGTTCGGCCCGGTACATTTTTAAGTAAAAAACAACGCCCTTTTGTCGGACTTATAATTTTCTCAACAGGATAGATTCCTTCCGGGATACAAGTCACATTTTGTGCATTAACAGGAAAAGGAATGAAGACTTTCGGGAGCTCAATTGTCACACATTCGAATAATTTATCGACTCCTTCCATTACGAACAGGGCGCTCCGAGTTTGTTTTAACTCGTATGTACGTGAAATTATACATTTCATTTCTTAAGTACCTTTCTCCAGGCTATTATAGCTGTAGCGGTCAATCCAACTAAACCAACACATACCGTTGCAAATTCCAGTATTGGTGTTAATTCCACAATCCAATGGATAGTCCCGATTCCAAGCGAAACAATCCAACCCATTATTACTTTTTCCATATCATTTTATTTTTTAAGTTCTTTTATCGGGATTGCAATTCCAAAACCTAAAAACACTCCACGGCCCAAATAAGTGTTTGGCGGATTCATCTTCTTCATTACTTTATCCCATGTCGAAGTGCCTCCTATGTAATTCAATCCCAGTCCTCTTGTTGTGTTATATGTGTAATCAAATAAACCAATCCGCAGACTTGTGTAACTTGCTAAATACCAAAACCATTTTTTCTTATCATAATCAATTATAAAAGGACTTGACAATAATAGTCCTATGCTTGCAGCATTACAGGCGTGTCCCCATCCTTTATTTCCGTCATCATTCAATCCGTCACCAACTGCATTCAGAATTATGGATGAGCTATATAAAATAATAACTTTTGCTGCCTCCCCTTTTTTTGGTTTGACAATTACTGAATCGAAATACTGCCCTGAAGCGAACAGTGACAAGCTACTTAATAAGCTTATCAATAATAATTTTTTCATCTATTTCTTTTATTATCTCAATAGGTAAAACTTCCTTAACCAGTGTAACTTTTCCATCAACAATATAAAGTTTATTATCTTCCGCAACTTCACCATCCTTTAATACAGGTATTTTAGTTACCGGAATAGCTTTTATGTCAGTGTATTTTGTTATCGCTTGCATAGTCTCCACCCTGCCTGTTATCTTTGCAGCTATAATAGTTTCACCTGATTTATTATCAGTTACAATACAGTACTCTCCAAAAAATCTTATGTCTGCCATTATCTTAATTTGTTACAACCGTGTTAAGTCTGCCTGCTCCCTCTAATGTTAATACTGCTGCGTTACTTGCTGCTGTACGTGCTGCACTACTTCCTTGCAATGTTATTACTTTGCTTATAAGTGCCACACTTGCTGCCATATCTATTAACATATTATCAATTTCAGTTGAATCATAACCATAACCTGCCGATGGGTTAATCATTATTGTTGTATTACCCCATGTTGCTCCTGCTGTATAGTCTATCATTGCACAAGGATCTAAAGTACATATTATTAAATCTGATACAACTGGATTAAGATCACCCGAAAGAGTGTTGAAACCAGTAACATGTAAAACAGTCAGAGAAGTAAGTGCTGCGATACTACCCGATAGAGTGTTGAGACCTGATATAACTACATGAGTCAGAGAAGTAAGTGCTGTTATACTACCTGAAAGAGTGTTGTTACCTCCCACCTCTACATAAGTCAAAGCACTTAATTTACTAATATTACCTGCAATACTTGCTGCATTAACCCCGGAAACCCATAGAGGCCATCTTGTTACATTGGCAGGATTAGGGAATGTCATAGTAGCCGTCCCTGTAGTACATTTCAGATAAATAGTTCTGTCTGCACCAGAGACAATCGCCCACGTTGCAGATTCTCCCAAAGTACCTGCCGCATCTGTATAGAACTTTGCATTAGCACCAAGTGTCAATGTCATATTTACAGCAACTTGCATAATCAGCGTACTTACACCTACTCCTGTACCTGTTGAGGTGAGAAGCATATTATAAAAAGTTGTATCAGAATCAACATTTGAATAAGCAGAATAATGAGTTCCCCTGTAATATCTTATCCGATAATAATAAAGAGTATCAGCCGTTAATCCAATATTTGAATATGCCACGCTCCCTGCCGCAATGGTAATTATCTCTGCATAAGTAATCCCGTCAAGACTTCTTTCAATACTCACTCCATCATAATCTACATCACCGTTATTTGTCCATGCCAAATCAATGCGAACATCTGAAATCGCTGTCGCTGTTAATAATGAAGGATAGCGTGTCACCCAGTACGTCAACCAATTAAAAGCGCTCTGGATTCTCATATTTGTCCCTATGCCAATCTTTAGGCTCATTACACTCCGTACCCTACATAAATATCTTCTGCCATGTCTCTTTGCCCCGGATTAAGATCAGCAAATATCTTCCTGCAAACTTCCGGGTCAATGAAGATATATGAAGTATCCCATTGTTTTTCTATTGCCTCGCCGTCCGTCTTATTCAAAATAGGACAATATCGTAAAAATCCCGCTGTCTCGACACGGATAAAAAATCCTTGTTCGTCGACGAAATTACCATCAAGATCAAAATATTCACATGGTGTTTGAGCGTCCATGTTAACAGCAATTACCCGCTGTATGTTACCCATTGAAATTACTGAATCTGCCATAATATTTTAGTATAAATTGTTAATTATCAGTCACCTATGACCTTAAAAATTCCACGATTATCATTACAAGTCAATCCGCCACAACCGAAATCAGCCCATAGAGGGTAAAGTTTATAATTACGGTTAAGAAATAAAAGCACTTCGCACATAATAGCATCGGCCGTCAATCGTGCCTCTGTCTCTAATCTTTGAATAGTCTTATCAGATGCCGGAGTCGAGAGGTCACTGTCTTTGACCGTTATTCCTGCTGCTGTGTAGTTATAAGAAGTGCGGTTTGAGAATCGGGCAAAACTATAGTACAAAATTCCTGCTTTAAGTCCCTGAAAAAGATATGTTTTAGTCAAATAGACATAAGATCCGCCGTTCAAAAGTGTAGTATTATCCGCTGTAAGTGTTCCGGCAACAAACTGAGTAACTAACTCGTTCAAAAGAGCATCGCCGATCTGAACTTTTATATCCAACATCTGAGCTTCTGAAACGAATTGAGGCCAGACAGCAGAATTTTTTATGGATTCTGCGATATATTTATACGCCTGTGCGTCGGCTAAAGTTACTAGTGCTGTCATATTATTGAAGGATTTGAAGGTATATAAGATTTTGGCTTAATGCTGAAATCCGTAAACTGAACCGGATAAAACTTGAACAGATCCATGAAGGCTCTTTCGAGATCATCTCTTTCATCAGAAGTAACAGAATTGATATAATCATAAGCATTAGTAAGCAGGTCACTCCCAAAACCATTTCCAACGTCGATGCCTCTTAGCACCGGGGGTAGTTTAAACATCCGTCCGATATTTTCCTGTACTGTTTTTTCAGTTACCTCATATTGACGATCATAATTCTTTGCATCGAAAGGTATAAATTCCGGTAGTTCCTCATCAGAATCAATATCAACAACCCAGATTTTAGAGGTGTTCATATCGCCTTGCATCCTTAATATTTCAGCACGACTATTTTCCTGTTCTTGATTATAGCGATCTAAAGCATCAACGGCCCTGTCTTTGGTTAATACAGGTTTGATCCCTTTACGAACCAAAATACCGGCAGGAAGAAAGTTAAATTTGGCATTGCGGTGCTTAACAGTAGAAACACTTTCCTCTGTCAACATATCAGTTATGATAGGATCAAAAGGACAGATCGGATATTCAAAATCTCCATCATCAGTGTAGTAAAATATCTGACCAAAATAAAATCCGGGTCCACCTGCCTCAGCGATTTGCTGTGCTGCAGCTTCCGGATCATATTTAGGAATAAATTTGACATCGTCCATCCTGAAAGGGAGTCCTGCCAAATTTGTCCAGTCAGGATGTACGGCTATACGTCCGGTGTATTTTTTCTTACCGTCAATTTCTATTCTGCAATGTTCAAATGGTATATTGTAATAAGCATAAGGAATGGCGTTAAAATCATACTTAACCAGACAGGCAAATCCATTAAAAGATTTAAGATCTTTTGCGAATTTACTCAAAAGTGAACTGACTCTTTCGTTATTAGCATTAATTATAAGATCATTAAATATCTCATCTGTGAATCCTGATCCGCGAACGAACTTAACATAAGTATCAAAGCAAGTCTTTCCAGTGCCGGAACTTGCAATAATTTCTAATATCTTTTGCGGATAGTCATTACCATCACCATATCCCTTAATCCTTTTGCTTGTAAGATATTGATTCCGCTCGACCCTCGGCAATGTCTTTGTAGCGGATACTCTCATTATTTCCGTCGTTTAGTGGCAACAACTTTTTTTTTCGGCGTAGCTTTAGGTACGACTTTTTTCTCCGGAATGATTTCCGATTCAACAATTTTAACTTCAGGTTCAGTTCTAGTTTCAGAAACTGATTTGACAAAATCTTCCACTATCTTGGGCACTTCCTTTTCAGGAGGTATGATAATTGTCGGCCCTGGCCTGCCAGGAGGACGATTCCTTATCTCATCCGGTACATTTGCCCTACCAGGGATAATTGCAAATAATCTATCAACACCCGGAACGTGATCTAAATACCATCTTGCCAGTTCATCGGTAAAATGGGGACTGTCATTAGTGACGGTCTTTGATGCGTCACCAAAAGCCTGAAGTAACACACCTCGTTTTAATTTATAATTTTGCGCCATTATATTATTTTAAAGGGTTAAAAAAAAATTAAAGAAAGGAGGCTTAGCCTCCCTTATTTTAGTCACAGCATGGAGCTAATAGGCTCGCAAGTGCTATTCTGGTTAATGCTAATGATGTATCAAAATAAGTGCGTGGTATTAATGATTCCTTCAATGTATCGGAACATCCTGCTGTTATGACCCATCCACCGAGCATCTCTGCATCATTTACGTCTCTTACCGCAGCATTTATTTCTAAACCAAAATCCCATCCCAGTATCTCAAAAACAGTCCTTCCTTCAACGGTCACGCCGTCATTCTTGTTATAATTATTTTCAATGATAACTATAAATCTGCTGTCTTTTGCATTCTCGATCCACAACTTATCTTCCGGTGTATTGTCAAAAATACGAAAAATGAAATTATGTTCCCAATTTTTTTGATACTTGGTCTTGACCATTGCCACATTATGTTCATTAGAGAAATTATATCCCTCAACACAATAAGCATAACAATCTGGAGAAACGCTTTTTAAAACAAGAGCAGTGCATAACAACGAATTAGTAGGATCAAATGTACTTAACGTCTTATCAATACAATCATAATTGATAAAATAAGCCTTATCCTTAATGCCCGGAACGAGGTTTGCACAGTTTTTAAGGATACAGGCGACTATTTCATTACAGCCTATTGTCATAATATCGTTTTTTAAATTCCTACCTGAACAAGTCTGTCGTCAATGATTTTTGCATCAAAAGCATCTCTCGCCTCGATTCGATTGATGCGACTTCTTTGATCATAAAATGAATTGATATTATCAAAGAGTCCGTTGCATTCCATCCCGACATTCAAATTAGAAACGGTTGTATAAACTACCCTGTGAGGATTATTCCATGCCACGCCGTTATTTTCATATGCACGAATCCACTGATCCCATAAAGGAATCGAGATAATTTTTATCCCATCCCAGTTGGCAAATTCCAGACCGTTAAGCATAAGGGTGTAATCCTGAAACACGGTTCCAAGTGCCTGTAATTGTCTGCGAATCCTATCCATTACCGACTTAGTAACAAGTATTACCCTGTCCGACTGTGCTGCCAGCTCAGGGATAGCCGTGTCAATTACAAGATTTAAAGCCGTATAGGTCAAAAGCGGTGTTGCTACTGTTCCTTGTAAGGCATAGGTAAGCTGTGTATTGCCCGGCATAGCTGTCAATTTTGTTGGATCGGCAGCATAAATAACTGCTAGTTGCTGAAAGAATCCGTTGAAAATATTGAAAAATCCAACGTCATAACCGTCTGTTATAACACCTCCTGCGTTAACATTAGCGGCTGCCGTGTTACCAAACCACACATGTCTAAGGATCATCTTTTCAATGTCCTTGACAAGAATATCAAGAATAAAAGCAAATACCTCTGTATTGGTTAGATCAAAGGCTTCTATCCCGCATTTGGTAGCTAATTTCATGAGTGTATCATCCAATTCATTCTTGCACATATCAATGATTATCTCAATGACTTTTGGTTCCCATGTTTTCTCAACGGCTGTATCTTCATAGCATTGAGCAACCGGGTTACAGTTCTGACCTGCTTTTCCAACAAGCCCGAACGTGCCGGGTATGATTCCTATTCTACGGTCATTCTTGATCCCTGTGACAAGCGTATGAAACGCTGACAATGCGGGTGCTTCGAGAACGGCTGTTACGACGAGTTCATTCAGAGACCGAAGTTCATCGGCGGTGAAGTGAAGTGCGTCCAAATTGATGGTGCTTGCGCACGCTGGTGATGCTCCGATTGGCATAATTATTTAGTTTTAGATTCGTACATTTTTCTGATTTCTGCGACTCTGGCAAGATTGATATTTCCAACCTTGTCAGTATTAGCGAAACTCCTGTTTCTGCTGTCTGGCTTCCATGAATTTTTAAGATTCGTGAGTTCAGTTACAATTCCCTGAGCCAGATCAACTGCCTCTTTGGCTTTCGTCTGTGCCAGTTCTGCCTCTGTCTTAGCTGCTTCGGCTTCGGATTTAGCTACTTCACTATCAGCAATCTTAGCTTCCAGCTCCACGATCTTCTCGTTTGCCAGTTCAAGCTCAGTTTTATCTGCTACCGCTGCTTCTTTAATTGAGCTGATCACACCACCTTCGATGGTGATTGTCTTTCCGCTCTCCATTACATAAGTGCCATCCGGTGTGGCTTTATCTCCTACAGCCGGGACTCCTGTCTCCTTTTCAAGAGTAAACTCATTACCATCCTTATCTTTCAAAGTCTGGTTGGAAATCCTTGAAAGGTTTTTCATTTTGGCTATCGCTCCATCGAGTGACGAGCCAAGTTTTTCAAAAAACGTTTTTTCGTCCATTTTAAATTTATTATTTGGTTTCAAATATGCAAATGCCATTATTGGCTCGACTATTTTTGTTGCAAATCCCAGAGAAAGCATATCTTCTGCTGACAATTTGGTATCTTCTTTCATGTATTCAGCTAATGTTGCTTCATCTGAACCGGTTTTCTGTACATAAAAATCAAGTATCTTTGCTTCTTCTTGTCGTAATGCTTCTGCGATAGCTTCCAGATCACCTGCCTCATATTTATCTGCAAGTGTATATTCCGGAATAAAAGGATTATGAATTAATCCATCGGCATTTTTCATGAATTCTCTTTCTGTACCTGCGAGAAATACGATAGTAGCAATCGAATAAACTTTCCCTTCACCTATTGTTTTGATTCTTTTACCTGAATTGACCAACAGATCATGAATTGTCCAGCCTTCCTGAACGTCACCGCCACGAGAATTGATTTTAACCGTGATCCCTGTTGCGTCTTTGTTCTCATCAAGAAAATCAGAAACGACCTTTGCAGAGATAGTGTCATCAGAGACATCAAACATCTCAAGCATCTTATCAGGCTCACCAATGTCTCCGTATATCTTTAGAACTGCTTCCATCATATCAATCCACATTCAAATAAATAATAGTATGGATAATCCGATGTTTCTTGCGGATAGCTATCATCGTGAATCCAATGTAAAACCGGGTCCATATATAAGCTCCAAGGGGTGCATAAAGTTTCGCTCATACTTTTTTACTTTAGTATGAAGCAAAATTATACTATGCTATTTGATGTTTTACTGTGCTTAAATTCACAGTAAATAAAAAGCCCCTCCGGGATGGAGAGGCAGACAATTAAGGAAATAAATGAAATGACTAAATATTTTTAATAAATAAATATTTTTCTATATATCTTTCAATATTCCTTCTCCATAAATTATCAATTTGCATCCTTTTTTCTCAAGTGCATCCTTTAAATTCATGAAATGAATCTTAATTTTGTCACATAAATCTGTTTTCAAATGGGGATGATTAACCATATCACAACCAAAAAGATGAATCTCTGTTGCATCGTAATGTCTAAATGCGATCTGGCAAGCCACAAACGGTGAGCAAAATGATTTATAAAACTCTGGAATATCTAAGTTTATTTCAGCATTAGGATAGTGAGGCAGGAAATTAATCTTAACAAATCCTTCTTTAAAATCCCAGTTGACTATCTGACTGTAGAAAGCCCCTGGAGTACATTCATTTATTATCCGGAAACGGTCATCATTAAAGGCAGTTCTTTTATTAAGACAAACAACAACATCAGTTTTATGAAATCGCCAAATATCATTAACACCGATTGAAAGATCATATTCATTTTTGTATAAACTAAGTGAAGGGCCAATCCCAAGTACAGCTATTATCTTTCCCATCCCGGATCTATTTCAGGTAATCTTTTTGATTTTCTTATATCCCTTGTCCCCCTTGTATCGTGCTGTATATACTCTCTCGGTTCACCAGTCCAGGTCCATCCCGAACTTGATGAATGACCCAACCCCGGAAATTCAATAAGTATTTTATCTGATAAACCTTGTCGTTTTATCTCATTCATAGTTTTAAAACAGGGAGCCCCATGATGAACGAAAGGAGGAAATTTAAAATATTGCTCAACAGATATTAACATAAAATAAGGATGCAAATATTTAACAGGTGTCTGATTAGAATGATGTTTATGCGCTCCATATTCAAAACCATCATCACCAGTTAATTCAATATATCCAACTCCGTAAGTATCTTCTTTCATTAAATTTAACATCTGCTCAACAGGGCTCTTCAGAAAAACAATATCACTATCAAATATTAAAGCATATTTAGTTTTTACCATCCCAAGAGCTGCATCCATGCCACGTCCATGACCTATATTGTAATTAAATATTCCAATGATTGTTTTTTCCGATGCTATAGAACAAACATACTTCCGGCACGGATCAAACTTATCTGAGCCGTCGATTATTATTAGTGACATATCAGGATGAAACTTTCGGAATGAGCTATAAGCTCTTTCCATTAAGTCCTTACTGTTACTACATACCGATATTGCAGTAATATCGCTCATAAATTTTTGCATCTTCACCGATTAATGATTTTAAGTAATTCAAATTTGTATCTATATTTTTTGACCACCAGGAATGTCCTGCTCCAATACCGGGACGGCCCGGAAGACCTTTTATCCCTATTGCTAAATTTCCTTCCTGAAATAAATTTTTATTCTCTGCATTTTCCCAAATCCTACAATCTATGAATCTATGAGAATAACTATTTTTAAGAAGTGGTATAACCTTGCATGTAAATGCTGTTTGAAATAAACTTGCATGAATAAGATTAGGATTTGTGACTGCTGTACGGTAATAGACGTTGTAATAAATTGTATTTGTCTCCCCGGAAATATCATAACCATTTAATCTCAACATCATTCTTTCGAGATATATCGGTTTATAATAATCATCATCCTCAATTATAAATATACCCTCAATTTCCTCTTCTTTATAATTAGCAAGTAATGTGTTTATTCCTACCGAGATATTCCGGGCCTGTGTGTTTTGTCCTTCCTGCCATGAAGGAAGAGGATATTTTTTTATTATAGTCCAGTTCTCCCGAAAGTCATCCGGTATTTCAACAGTCCGGGGAATACAATCATCAATTATTATCCAGACAACTTTTCCGGGATAGGTTTGTTGTTTCATTAATTTTTCACAGATATTTATTTGTATCTGGCGCCCGCCGGTTGGTGTAATTAATGCTATCATATTTGTATCCAATTTTTACAATTAATATCATCAGTCTGTACTGGTAATCCCGGGAACCAATCACCCGGGAATATTGCCTTTGCCTTTGATAACCATGCACCCCACCAACCGAAGGTACTATTTGAACCAATTATATATTTAGCTTTTGTCATTAAATAAAAATCATCTATGGGAGTATTACTAATATATTCAAAATCCTCTTTTATCGTATCTTTAGCCTTTTGTGGATCATCAGTAATTACAATCACCCTGCGATCTGGAAATTGCTTTAAGGCTTTCATATAGTAATCTTTAGTCATATTTGTAAATCCCATGTCGAGATACTGCTGTGCGTAATTACGACAATGAATTAAAATACAATCCTTATAAGGAGACTTGCCCCTGTATTTAAGAGTGAAATAATACCGGATCAAATCCTCACAATGCTCGAAGTATTTTTCCGATTGCATGTAACCCCAGATTGAGGAGTTATCAGGAATATCAAAACCAAGAAAATTGCCCTCCGGTATTTCTACATTTGTATAATTACCGGATGTAATTTTTGGCAAAGGATGGACAAAATACTCCTGATTATTCCATTTAGGGAATCCATAGGAATATCCATTTTTTACAGCTATTCCTATCGTGGAGGCAATAAAGAAAAGAATATTACCGAAGGTATTATCTCCTCTTATATCTGCCTTTGGTCTGTTTGAAAACCATTCATTTCTAAAAGTTATCATTGTTTTATATATAAAGCGTCACCCCAGGTTATGCCATCCCATTGTGTTTTTACTCTTTTGAAATTATTTAAAAATAAATCTATCTCTTCCACTCTTGCACAATTTTTATAAACTTCATCCCGATTTACTTCTGTATAAATTATATCAATAGATTTTAAGGTCTCAATAGCTCCCTTGAATACTTCCAATTCATATCCTTGTACATCTATATTGATCATATTATATATAGTGCGATTAAAAGGAATATTATCTAACTTATCCATTTTCACAATCTCTTTAGTATCGAATTTTATACCCGGATAACTTGATAGGTGCGTCCCTGGTTCAAGCAAAGAACAACTTTGCCCGGTGTTTACTGTTTCGATATACATTTCCCTTACTCCTCTTTCGTTGCCTAATGCTATATTATAAGTTCTAGTATTTTCAGGAAGTGATTCAATTAGAATTTTATAATTAGCTTGTACGGGTTCAAAGAATATCATATTTTTAATTCCACATTCAGAATAAATTCTATACTCTTCTCCATAGTGTGCCCCAATATGGATAACACCTTTGATCTTTAAATCAAAATCTTCAATAATATTTTTAAGTGGCATTAACATCTTGCTACAAGTATATCATTTAAATAAGTAATCTTTAAATCGTAATCATAACCATCCTCAAATGTAAATATATAATCAGGGTTAATCTCTTTAATTTTCTCCATCAGATTATTAATATCAAATCCATGTATATTTTTATCCCACCCCCGGAGATCATCTATTAAAATAGTATGATTCTTTACATTATGGTTCTTAATCGCTTCTAACTCCTGAAGGAGAGGTGAATTTAAACTACCTAATGCCGTTTCACCTCCCGAATAATGACCATCCAGCCAAAACGTAACAGACTCTTTTATCATTGTTAGTAGAGTGTCAAGCATCTCACCTGAGTCACCAAGTATAAGATGAATATTATTATTTTCCTTGAACTTGTCCACGCAATTCTTGTAAAGATTCTTTGATAATTCTATTGAATAGATTGTATTAAATCCTTCATCAAGAGCTTGCTGAATACCATCACCCTTATAAGAGCCTGTTTCTATAAAAATATGATTAGGATATTTCCTAAAAAGTCCTCTAGGGGCTGACATATTGATTAAAATTATTAATGATTTGTTCGTAGTTCACTTCTCTTTGCTCTATATCTGAAAATCCAGTGCGTTGAGTTGCCACAAGGGGAGTTATAATATAGCAATTAAATTTGAGCTGCACGTCATAGGCATAAAAAACATCTATCGTTTTTCGTAGCTCCGTTTCATAGTTATCAAAATTATTTACAATATAATTCACCATGCGTTGAGAATTATAGATAATAGCATGAGCGCAGAAGGCCTCCGTTATTCTGCAAAGATTTTCAGAGTATCTCTCTACAGATCTCATCAGTGTAGCACCCAGCCACAGCGCATCCCATGTTAAAGGAAGTTGTGATATTGCTTTTTCAACAATATCCCACGACTGAAGCAATTCACAATCATCTTCAAATATTGCAAAAGGATATTCTTTCTGCCTGCTCATAATAAGTAATTGAGAAGCCGTGCAACCAATCCATCCGGGATCGGTTTTAATAGCATTGAATCGCTCCACTTCGAACGGAAATTTATTCTTTTTAAATTCCTCCATCCGATCTGTTCTTTCAAGAAGATTTACAACATACGCTTTCATGGGCTTTTATATCATTTTTGACCAATTAGTTAATGTTTCTATCGATTGTTCATAAGTATAAAATGGTACTCCTGATTCTAAATATGTATTATCATCAAATCCATATTCTTTTGCTTTACGGTGTATCTCCGTTCCCGGAAGAATCCATGCGATATTCGGACCATATTGAGTTATCCTGCTTCTTAATCTATTTTGTCTTGTCTCTTCAATATTTTTATAAGTATCTCCAGGAAGCCCAACAAGAAATAAACTCATAGTATTAATTCCAATTGTTTCTGCTATTTCGATTCCTTTTAACATTTTTTCAACTGTAGTTTTTTTATTCATTCTATCTAAAGCATCCTGACTTAATGATTCGATTCCTAAATGAATTTTCCTGCATCCTGCCCTGTAAAGTTCTTTACAAAGTTCCTCATCCAATGATTCAGCCCTTCCAACGCATTCCCAGATTAAACTACCATCTAGATGCGAACATATTTCGAACACTCTTTTTTTGTTTGCAGTAAAATTATCATCATAAAAAATCCAGGTATTATAACCTTCTGACTTTCTTTTTTCTATCTCTAAAATTACATTATCTACTGATCGTATCTTGTAACTATGTCCCCAGAAGTTGGAAGAGCCGCAAAAATTACAAGAGAACGGACATCCACGAGAAGATATAATTGAAATACCATGTGGACTATTAAAATTAAATCCCGAATAATCAGGTAATGGAACTTCATTTATACCATAAAAATATTTACGCTCACAATTAACTATCTTTGAGTCGTTCCCTTGAATAATATCTATTATAGCATTTTCACCCTCACCAATTACGACTTGATCATAACCTATTGAAATCATTTGATCAGGAAGAGCCGAAGGATGATGACCACCACAAATCAATTTTCCTTTGAATCTTTCTCTTATTTGTTTTGCGTATTTAACCGAGAAGCTATGGAAACTAACCCCGACTAAATCGTAATCATCTGAAATAACATCACTGATATTTCTTGCATCAACATCTACTTTCCAATGTTTTAAAGCAGCCTGTAAATAACCGATTGCCGGAGGTGGTAACTGATCTTTTTCCCAAGGATCTATTAAAAGTACTTTCATCAGAAATCTTTTGGGTGAAAGTGACAAACATAATATTCCGGTGTTGGTATTTTCATTGAAGGATGAGGTAAAAGATATTTTTCAATCATTCGCCAATCATGAGCGTAACCATCCCCCCAAACAACATTCAAGTCTTTACGATGTGCTATCATACTCGTTCCGATATAGTATAACTCAGGACTTACTTCTCTTTCTTTAAAGATCAGGTCCTCCCCCTCCTTGCCCTGTATTAAATAATCATTATAGTAAACCCAGTCATCTTTGAAGTTATCATTTATGATCTTGAGATGATCTATTCCTATATAATCATCATGATCAAGATAAGTTATTATTTCACCCTGTGCCATCTCAATACCTGTCTGCCTGACCCTTCCACCAAAGATAGATTGCTTTTCAATATAGGCATATTTAATCCGTGATATATGAGAGAATTCAATATCATATAATTGTTCAGTAATCTTGCAACCATCGGAGATTATAATAAGTTCAGTATCATTAAATGACTGCCTGATAAATGAATCGACTGCACGAAGAAATTTTATCACAGGATCTTTAGCACTTTTTATTTCATTGATCTCGTAAGCTTGAAGAAATGCAGGCATTATAACAGAAATTCTCATATTTCGTTCTCCATTGTTTTTTTAATTCTATAAACACTCCATTCACCTATTTTGAAATCTTCACTAACATAAAATACTGATTTGCTCACATTATGACCTTGTTTTTTATAGTAATCAAATCTGGAATAAATCTCAAAATGTCTTATAACAGATGACGGAAGAACACCTAATTTTATTTGTTCTTTTATTCCATCGGGTTTTAGAATGTTTTTATTTATGTATTCGAACCTGTTCATATCACTGCCCGGATTTCAACTTTTGTCTTTGCCTTTGCCACATTTTCATACGCCTCAACAGTTACGATCGGAGTCGGTAATTTACTAATAGCATTTGCAATGTCTGCTGCTGTTAATAAGTTTTGCGGTGCTACGTTTAGTTGTTGTTGTGTCAGTTGTGGTTGTGTGAAAAAAGAGGAAGCAACCGGAGAAGCAAATGTTCTTTGTGCTGCCGGAGTTGATGTTATGGATGTTGGTGCTGATATTGACGGAGTTCCTTTTCCGGATGTGTCAACTTTTAAAATATTCTTTACAGTAGCTAATCCCGATAAAATTATGGTTACCATTGCTGCTATACGTGCAAACGTTGAAGGCATTGTGGGATCACGTAAAGCCAGAGATGCACCAACCCAAGTATTAATTGTAGCCTGTGCTGCTGCAAAAAACTTACCTGCTGTTGTTTCCTCTCCTAAAACAGAAGACAAAGCACCAAGCGCATCTGCTGCTCTATCCCTATTCGTTATCCATATTTCAGTAGCAAGATTATCCGCATTTATTCCATCTCTTATTATAGCTTCATTTCCTTTTTGAACATCCTCATTAAATTTGAGTTCATCAAGCTTTATTTGTTTTCTGGTTTTTGATCCAAGCAGATCATTATTTATTAACTTCTGTAAATTTTCTATTTCTTTTTCCATGCCTTTTTTAGAAGCTTCCATTGCTTTTACAGCATCTTCTTTAGCTTTTACAGCAGCTATCGTAGCTTTTTCAGCAGCTTCCACTTCTGCCTGTTGTCGTTGTAGTTTTTCAGTTGCTATCCGCTTTTCCTCTGCTTCTGCTTTTAATTTTATTTTTAATAAATCATCTTCCTTCTTTTTTTCAATTTCCATCACAGAGGACATACTATCTGAATATTCCTGAGTTTGTTTCTTACTTCTGAATGCAGCATTGCCTAAAGCATTCCAGAAACCTATACCTTGATCACCATAAAATCTAAATTTATCTCCAAAAGTCTCGATAGTTCGTACATCAAACATCCTGTCTACAGCTGGCTTTCCTGTCGTATTTATGTAAGTCACTATTGCTGTTAATCCACTCAAAAAACTTTTTAATGCCCCGGTAGATTTATTAAGTCTTAATATAAATCCTTCCCATGCACTTTTAAGAATAATTACTGATCCCTGTACATTATCTAACATAACCCCTGCCATGTCTTTTGCTGCCCCTTCTATATCCCGCAAACGATTAGCAGATTCTTCCATTATATCATTATTGTCTGCTAATATAAGCCCTGCCACTGCTCCTCTTTTTCCAAATAATGCAAGTGCCGTAGACGCCTTACTTTGTGAACCCTGTATTTTATTCATAGCTTGATCCCATGTCAATCCTGACTTTGCTAATTCCAAATATATATTACGTAATGAAGTTCCTGCTGTACTTGCATCCAATCCGGCATCAGCTAAAAATCCCAACTTGTTAGTTGCATCTTCTATATCATCACCAACAGCAGCAGCAACAGGGCCAGCTTTTGCCATAGCAATTTCAAACTTAGTAATATCAAGCGCTGAAGTGCTGAAACTCATTGCCATAACATCTACTACCCGCCCCATTTCAGAAGCATCAAGATTAAATTGTCGCATGGTAGCACCAGCAACTTTTGAGGCCGTACTTATATCAGTACCAACGGCAGCAGCTAAGTCTAATGTTGCTGCTGTAATTGCAAGTATTTCATTTGTTGTAAATCCCAATTTAGCATATTCTTTTTGAAGCCCTGCCACTTCCGTTGCTGTAAATTTTGTCGACCCTCCAAGAGAAATTGCATTTGATCGCAACCTATCAAATTCATCTGATGTTGCTCTTGTAATTGCCTTTACCTGGGACATGGCATATTCAAAATTAAATGTAGTTTTAAGTCCATTTTTTATTACATTAAAGAAAGCTCTTGCTGCCATCGCCACAGAAGCATAAATACCAAGAGTTGACATTAGATTTTTTGCCATTCCCCCGATTGATTGAGAATATCTCCCGACATTTGTACGTCCATCTTTTTGAGCCTGATCATATGCTATTACTGCACCTTTTGCTTGTGATAATGCCTTAACCTGATTAATATATGCTTGAGACAAAACCCTGACTCCTTTTTCATTTATTGTGTAAGTATTTGCCAAAGCACCTAATCGCTTTTGTTCTAGTGTCACAATAGCATTAAGCTGTTTTCTGGAATTGATATTTGAGTTATTAGCTTGTGTCTGAAGGTCAACAGCTTTTTTAGCATCCCTATATTCCTTTTGTGCATTGCGAAGCGCTGCACTTGTCTTCTCTTTTTCCGCAGTTGTAGCCTTATCACTAGCCTGCATCTTCATATTTTCAAGAGTCAGTCTCTCAACTTCTTCCCGTGCCTTCGCTGCATCCTTAGCGTACTTATCCAGATTACTCTCTACATTTACCAGATATTTTTTTTCTTCTGTTGCCATTATAATTTTATTAAATCAACTGTGCATAATCTGCCTGAAATATAATTGTTAATTTTGTTGACGTAAAAGTACGCTTTATATTGAGATAAATAAACAGGCACGTTATGCTGTAATCCTGCAACTTCATAAACAGGTAAGTTAAATTTAGCTCTTCGTAGATTTGTTTTTGTGAGTAACCGGGAAAGAGATGCGTAATTTGTCACCAGATTAGAAAATGATATTTCAAGCGAAGATGCTATCCTTACATCAGCGATACTTGCCGAATTAACATCACGGTCAACCGTATCCCATGCAACAAACGTCCTTCCTGTGGCTCGCTTCACATATACAACCCTCGCATCGATTGTCTTTTCCTGTGCATAAGCTCCCACTTTATTGTCGTATTTATTAAAGGTTATTCTTGATACTGTTGTTGGGATTGTAGTTGCAATGATCACTTCATCACAAGTAGATAAAGGCAATGTAATAACGTCCTTCTGTGATTGCAAGGTTTCATCTTCAACCTGCATTATCCCTTTGCCGTTATCTTTTATTACATCATCTGACTCTTTATAATTTAGTAAGTTGCTTTGTGCGTAATCGCCGAACTTAAATTCTGATTCATCTTCACGCTCCGAAAGATAAGCAGACCAATCCCGGGCAATAGACATATTTTTATATAAATCTGAGTAGTTCCAGAACTTGATTTTTTTATCTCTTGATATGACCTCCGGGATAAGTCCAAACATATTACAAATCATCTTTATAAAATCTGTTTGCGTAAAATCAGGTAAATGATTAGCTGCAACAACCGTTGAATTATAAGCGATTGTTGCTCCTGTTATTTCAGTAATAGCAATAGAATAATAATGACACAAAAACGCAGTAGTTAATATAGCCACTGCCTGACCTGCTATTCCTGTTACTTCATATTCATAAGTAGTACCAATAAGAAATGTATTAACAATAGTCATATCTCCATCATAAACACCGCCCAAATATACTGATAATGTTGGTGAAAATCCAATCGGTTGCCATACTGTAACTGTCATCTTATACGTTCCGGAATAAGGTAAAATGTAATATCCTCTTAAAAAATCTGCATCTCCATTTATTAATGTCGCTCCTGTGAATGCAAGCAACTCATCATTGACAGTAGTATGAGAACCTATCCACCAAACGGAATACAAATACTTATCAGTACTCCCCTTTGTAATATTGAGATTATTAATTGGCATATACATTGACAAGAATCTATCATCTGTAAGTATATCCCCGGATTTGCTATATCCTGCGTCGGAAAATATCTCATCCCATAGCTTTGATACTTTAAAGAAAGGCCAGATAAATCCACCATACATATTAACCGTGTTACCTGCAAGTCCCAATGGAGCAATACCAGAATCATCCGATGGCTCGCATAAAGGATAAAGATAATCCGGTAATGCAACAGAGTCCTGTGATGCTTTTATATTTGCTATTGTCCAGTCATGATCAGCAATAGTTGTTATATCAGCCAGTTTTTTGTCAGCTATCAGATTAAAAAAAGATCGGTTCCCTGAAAGTATTGAAACATAATAATACTGATCATCTGTTTTATCAAGTATCATCTCTCCTGCTGTTATGACTTCAACGCTGTCTTGTACTAATTTACAAGTTTGTTTTTGATAAGGAAAAGTGGTATTAGCTCCGACCTCTCCAGATAGTTCAAACAGTGCCATCATTGCACGAGTCTTTCTTATTCGAAACTGTGCAGTAAAATCAGACTGCCTGTCCTGCATCTCTGCAATGTCATTGACTTGTTTGTTCAACGGTATTATTTCATCATCATCAAGATCGCAAAGGGTATCTCCAATGTATAACTTAATCAGATTCTGGAAGACAGTTGATCTTAATAGCATCTCCTTCCGAGTTATCGTGAAGTCAAAAATATAAGCATCAGTATCAGGATTCTTAATAAGATGATCGCCTCTTGTTATCTCTACTTCGTACCATTTAACACCTTCGTATTGTTCTACTTTCTCCGCCATAAGAAGATTGGCGAATCCCCTGATGTTTGCGGGTGTGATTCCTGATAGTGTTACCTGATATGAATATTCTGCATCTAGTTTTGTCGGACGTTCTACTTTTGATACTCGTGAAAACATTCTTGTTACTTGCGTATCCAGTGATTCGGACTGCATCACAATTTCATAACCATTCTGAAAGTTGAAGTAATGCCAACCATTATACCACCATTTCAGATATATTCCTGTAATACAATGAGATATATTTATTCTAACTGGGCCAATTTTCATTTTTGCTTTTTCTCTTTTAACTGTTTCTCATAATACTGTTCATTATAAAGAACAATGATTTTTTTAGCGTGTTCGTACGCTGCTTTTGTAATTCTCTTTTTTTTCATATCTTTAACCATTCATAAAGTTTATTCCAGATCATTGACATCAGTATCCCGGCCGAACAAAAAAATAACATTTCAATAACGTTACCAGAAATATCAAAATGCTTTGTAATAATAAAATACCACAAACAGACTTGTCCGGTCAGGCATATATGACAACCTCCCAGAGGCCGGCAAAGCCATTCAGGTAATTGGCAAATCAATTTACGATACCAATGGAATATCTTACCTTTTTCACCAAGAGCGTAAAACATGTAACAGATAAGGGATATCTTTAGTATCAAAATCATGTCACTAAATCTTTACAAAGTTTAGCTGCACTATCAGTATGTCCCGGTTGTGCAATAATCAGATCAGTATTATTTGACCCCGTTCCTATTGCTGTCCCTGTTCCTGTAACTGCTACGTTTGTTATATTTGACCACGCATGAGTATCTTCCGTAGTAGGGGGGGCAGATTCATAATATCCATAAGAGCCACCTCCTAAATCAATCTTATGAAATATATATCCGTCAGCAGGGCCACCATCTCTTAATACATATATATCGCCAGCTATAAAATATCGGCAAGCTCTGAATAATGTTGCGTTTCCTTTTGGTACATAAATTGCTCCTGCTCCTGCAAAGCTATATCCTGATGAACCATTTGCACCATTTTCAGTACTTGTCAAGTATGTTACCGCAGAGAATCCCCCCATGCCAAATAAATGCAATTGATTGTACATTGCAATTGATTCATCTAATGAAGGCAGGAACCAATCATCAAATATCGGAGCTGTATCTTTCACCAGCCTGACAGAAAGATAAAATGTTTTTAAAGCATTGTAAAAATCTAATGCGGCAGAATTATTAAATACTCTTGCAAAATAACCCCTGTCTCCATCATATTCTGTTGCTGTCCATACAGCAGCTATTAACCCTAATCCATAATAATTAGATGGGGACCAGCCATAACCATTAGGAAGTAATGTAAATCCATAAGTATCAACTGCCCCTGTATTGGGTGCATCCCAGTGATCAGTACCAACCTCTTTTAATTCACCTCCTGCCACGGCTAATCCACCTATCTCTGTAATAAGGTTTTGCCAGTTCGCAAGTGTCGCAACATGCCAGCCGAAAGGCGCAAAACCAGAAGCATTAATCTGTGCCCATGTATATAATCCTCCATAGATCGCACGGTTTGATTCGTCGTCATTATAAACTTTTGAGCCCGGATATTTCGAATCATAATTTTTACATGACCATATAAGTGAACCTATTATTACTTCACAAAGGCCCGGATCACCGGGATCAACTTCCGGTATATCATCAACAGGACTGTAACCAGTCGGTGATATTTCCCTGCTTCCTATTGTAGTTATAATCTCCTGTTCGTATCCATTGATCTGATTTTTGTAAGTGATGACTGATCCTTGTTCAACCCTGATATTTTTCCAACCATCGGAAGTTAATATATAGACTTCCCGGGTAAGCAGTATTGTTCTGATAGCCTGGACCTGGTTATAGCTGATTTGTCCTGATCCCATTGTTACCTTCCTGGTTCCAATTGTACGATATTCTTCTCCTTCTGTTATCATATTTATTTCACCCGGACGAAAGAACCAATAGTGCCAGCCATTATACCACCATCTCAAATAGTAACCCTTGCACGCATTTCTGATGGGAATTGTTGTTGGCCTGTCAACTATTGTTCCTATCCTGATCGGAAACCCAGCAGCGGTATAGATAATCTCTCCGTCAGCTGTCCGCAAATCAGAATATTCAAGTATATGACTTATTCCTACTTTCATGAAGTATAAGTGATTGTAGCTCCGTAAATTGCATCGTCAATATCTATTGAGGTAACAATAATAATGTAAATATACAAACTATTATCAATGACTGCCCCCATGATCGAATCGTCCCTGGTATTAACAAATTCATAACACATATCAACCACGTTCAGATCAGACAGTCTAATCCTTTTTAGACTGTAATGTTCAGCTCCCGCTGCAGCGTTACCCGATACCTTAACACTCGTGACAGTAGCTCCGTGGGGCAAAGAGACAGGAGCACGCATAAAAACCCCATCCATGTTGGCAGTAAAAGTACCGAGATCGTTTAAAGTAATATCATCAGTATCAGGATGACTACCAACGAAATTAGTGCCGGCGCAGCTCCAGTATTTTGTTTCACTAACAGCAAGTAATCTCGCCACGGTAGTATATTCCGTTACTCCTGTTGTGATGTTATGAATAAGTAATTTGTCAGTTGGTAAAACTGTCGCCCGTAGGGCTAAATCGGTTGGAAATATTGCCATAATTTCTATTTTTTATTCTGGTATTTCAATTTCTGCGGTCATGTGATGTGCCGTTGCTGGGATTGTAGTCTCGTCGATAGTCAATGAATTAATAAAGCCTTCCAGTTCATCAGCTGCAACATTGGTTACAATATCAGCCCCTAACTGTGTATTAGCGGAGTTGTATATTTTCAGTGTCACGATCAATTCAGAAGCTGGAAATACTATAGGAAATTCAGGAAGGATAAAAGATATATCAAATGGTAAGCCTAAAAAATAAACAGGCTCATCAAATAGATTAAGGAATGGCGCATCGGCAAGAGTTGTCGGAACATATTCATGAAGATTAGATCCTTGTTCCTCACTTCGTACACACTCACCGTAATACCAAAGTATCTCATCAGACGGCGGCGATATACAACCACCTTCCGGTATCCAGCCTTCCGAACTTCCGTACCAGGCTCCCCTGTATTCAAATGACCATTTGCCAGATTTGGTTGTCTCTTTCATTATCTGCGCCGTGTAATCGCCTACTTTTCCCAGTGCGGTATGAATTCTTAGAATACCAGAGACATCAAGGTCAGCATAACCAAACATGTCAGGGGAAGCAATAACGGTCAATGTCTCAACAATATCATTAATTGTTAATCTGCCTTCAAAGTAATAACCCCCATAGACAGTATTATCATTCAGATAAGTAATATTCATTCCAGCGACATAAGGAATATCCGTTGTCAGAATGTCCCCGGCTACATTGGTAATCGTCCCTACATACATCGAATTGTTTGTCAGGTTATAAACTGCAATAGCATCATCATCTGTTCCGGTGAAAGGCGTTGACGTTGTGATCTCCAAAAATCCTCCATTATCTGCTGTTGCTCCTATGAGCCAGTCCTGACGTAATAAACGGAAATTATTTGCTGACTCCGTTGCAACCCATCGGGATATTATCAGCGGGTCCAGCGGTTCAGCGTATTCAGGGGTGCTAATTAAACTTATGGCCATTTCGTTTCTTTTTAGTATCTGATATTTTTGTTATCAATTCATTCAGAAATTCAGGGCTTCGCTTTTGCATTATCGCCCTGATCTTACGTTTTAATTCCAGTGTTAGTGTCATAATACCTCCATAGTAATTTTATCAATTGCCGAACCAAATTTTTTATCAATCTTCTCAATAGTCTTTTTTCGTTCTGTCTCATAAATGTCCACAAATATTTTATTTCTGAATTGTTTATTTCCGTACTTGTTAATGTACCAGGTCACATATTTTGCTTCATTAATCTTACCTTTTGCCGTGCCGGAACGAAACATATTACGCCTCTGCATCCACTTGTATATGATTTGCCAAAGATTATAATTTTTAGTACTCTTTCGTGGCCCTCTACCTCGCTGCAAAACTCCTAACCAGTATGGAACTAATATTCCTGCTCCATCGGCCCGGACTTCAATCTCAAACATCTTCATTATGCTGTCAGAAATCTTGTTGCCTGAATACATATTCTTTTTAGCTATGTTATCAATCAGTTCTTGGAGCTCCGGCTTAAGATCAATTCCTATCATTCTATTATGCCTAATTCAACCATTTCATATTCTGTTAATTCCTTTACTTCTTCTGTTTTAATTGGAATATTCCAATTCTCAGACCATGTAATTTTCGTTATTATTACTTCCATTCAATTAAGTATTATTTCTATATTTAACTTCAACTTCAACTTTTTCCCTTCCATCCTCTTCAACAATAAGGATTATAAAATTATCTTTCAGCTCAGTAATATCTCCAGTAAAAAACTCTTGCCCGATATTTTTTACTTTTGCCATTGGTACATAAACAACCATTATTTCTTTCATAGCTTTAGGTTTTTAATTAATTAAATATTATAAGGTTAAATAAATTATTCATACATCGGGGGGCTTGTAATTGGTAAACAATGTTCATCATTCTTAATCAGAATCCAGTTAATCGGAATCGACCATCCTATCACATTAGCATCATATTTTGACTCTAAAACCTTTGAAAGTGTGACCTCTCCTATCTTATGAAATATTCCTGATTCAATTGCTTTATAAATAAATGTTTTGCAAGTCTTAAGAAGATTCTCTAATACTACCTCATTATGATAAGCCAGGTCTTCTGGTCTGACCTGTTGAAGTATTTCGACTGTAAAGATAGGACATTCTGTTATATTGTTTGATTTGACCTGAAAAATCATCTCATTAGGCTGCACAACGAGACCGATTATATCTGCCGGAATGCTTTCATCTGTTCTTATGTTTGAGAGGTTATCCGTCTCGTTAAACACCAACGTACAGCCGGAATTTATTAATAGCGCTTCTATATTGTGAATTAGTGCGTTCATTTCTTGTATTTTGATTTAGCTTCATACTGTTCTCTTTCAAGTTTGAAATATCTGTCCTGATAGTCCGCCACCTCTTTAGCGTTCATGAACCGGACAAGACATTCGTTATAAGGGGTTAACAGCACTTCCGGCACGGTGCACTTCATTGCGTCACGCAAGAAATCCAGGGAGTTAAGTTCTGAAAAGACATTAAGCTTTTCAATACCGGCAGCCAGCTCCACCTTTGAAGGTTCCCGATACAGGAGTACTTTCTCCTTTTCTGCTATCTCATTTATAAGAGTTACGAAGTGCATAGCGACTGGATATAATTCTTTTGCTTTGCAAGTTATAACTTTATTTCTAAATAACAATGCTTTTTCTTCATCCCATTTTTCATTCGTGGCAGCAGGATAGTAGTAACCACTTATCATTCTTGTTATTAAATCTATATCATTTTCTTCTTCACGTGCCAGAAATAACCGTTGACCATAGCATATATTTTTTGCCATCTCTTCCATTATTTCAGGAACCCTATATGACAAGAATCTTATCGTTAACCTATAAGGGCAAGGCAATTGAATAAGACCGTCGGCAATTCCGGAATATGTCTCCAGATCATTTGCCATATCCTTTAACGTGAGATATTCTATATTCTTTATCCTCGCCATTGCTGGTGTGATATTCTTTCCGGTTTTACTTCATAATACATTCGCATAATAAATACATCCAACCAGTCAGGCGAACGACCGATATTTTCTTTAATCTTCTCCTTTGGCATGATTCTTAACTTACCATCTTTATCCGCATCGTATGTTTTTAGCATCCCTAATTCTTGTCTGATCATTTCTATTTCCGTATCAGGTAACTCGCAAGCAATATATATCTGATCCGCTAATTCTGCTAATTTATACCCACATTCTGATTTCAGATTCTGATAGTTTGGGTTGTTGGGTGACGAATTATTAACAAACCCTGTACATCCTAACTCATCTACGATACCTCCTCCGATTCCATCTTCATCACAAATGATATCTGAAAGCTGAACCTTATTCCTTACTCTTATTGCGTTAATCGCATTTTTTATGTCAACTGTTGATGATATGTTAAATATTATGAACTCCACTAATCTTAATCCTTCCCATGCTGTTATGATTGCTCTGTCAGATCCATATCGGGCAATGTCAGCCACTATCTTTGTGCGGCCCTTGGGAACATAAGTATTTGAAAACATATTGTTAATCATCTCATATTCGATCATCACAGCCGGATCATCCTCATAATCCCAATTGCCAAACATTAATCTCTCTTTTGTTGATTTGTCTTTTATCCCTTCAAGTTGTTTGCCATATTCAATAACTGTATATGGATTGTCTTTATAAAGGCTTTGGATAAATTTAACATTATCAGGTAATGTTCCATTCTTTGAAGCAAGGTAAAAATTTGTATATGTCCAGTTCTTTTTAGGATTTCCGGTTAATGCCATTGTTGCCCTAATTCCTAGTTCACTATTTAAATGCCTATTGATTCTTGTTTTCAGTACATCATAAGCAAGAAAATGAATCTCCCCAGTCTCTTCTATTGCGCCATCAGTGTATTCAGTAGAACCAAATCTTTCATATAATGGATCTGATGGTAAAAACTTAACATCTAATAAATCAATTCGTGAACCATTTTTAAACTCAATGTAATTATACTGACCATTCAATGACCAGTCGTTCCTGGGTATCTGATGCCAATGACAAACCTTGCACCATGTCAAATAAGTTGATGACATGAGCCTTTTTAATTCTTCTCTGGCAAAAAATGATTTATACCCGGGATATAAATAACAATTGAGGAGTCTTGTTTCACAAAGCCACCATGATTTTCCACCTCCGGCCCCACCACCAAAGAATACTATATCATATTCTTTTAAAGCCTCCCACGCTTGGTGCTGCTTATTTGTCGGGCAAATTGTTATCTCCATTTTGCGGGACAATATAATTTATTCCTGTAATTATTTCGCCTGAATGTTTCACATCTGATTTATCTGAAAGCCCCAAATCTCTTGCTATTATATTCGGATTAAGGAATCCAGCAGCAGCCCCGACGAACTTTTGATTATAGATAATTTCCTTCACGTGCGTTATGACCTTGGAAAAATCTTTACTTATTTCATCTTTTTTCCCTTTTAACCCATCTTCAAAATCATTGAAATACAATGTGTTAACATCTAAAAAACAAGTAAGCCCCTGTATTGTGTAAGCTCTCATTTTTGGCAATTCAATCTTTTTTAATTGTGATCCTCTAAAATCTACTTCCATTAATGGATTCTTCTCACACCATTTAAAATACTCATAAGCCGCCTCAAGCATCATATTAGGAGTGGTAAATATTTTATCTCTCCCATGTTTAGACCGAAGTTTCCAAAACTGATTATTTATTGGTGCTGCCATTTTCTTAATTTAAAAAGCGGGCCAGCATCAGAGACTGGACCCGCCTCCCTAACTAAACCTATGAAAAGCGTAAAATTAAATTATTTTTAATTACAAAGCAAATTTATTTACCTGAATTTGCTATTTAACCATTCCATCAATCTCGGGATGCCTAATACAAGGATCAAGACAATGCAAATTGTTATTATTCCGGATATTCCCAGGTTGTGTAATTCTTCCATAGCTTATTTCTTTATATTTTTTCCCCAGTATTCATAAACTTCGTTAAGAGTCAAATATATTTCTTTATCATCGTCCCAAAAAGCAATCTCTGTACTACTCCTTTGTGTTTGATCAAATATGTTGTCTACTAAAAGCCACAATATAAACTTTTCAGGATAACTTTGTTTTTCTCTTTTCATCTTATTACATTTTTTTGGTCACACATCTAATAACCCTCCCAGCGGGGTAATATTATTTTACTATAATCATAAATTTTCTTATAAAACTGACAAGCCCCTTTACATTTTACATTTTTAGCTTTATTGCAATCACAAGAAGTCAATAAAGTACATAGAAATTTACCTGTAATTATATTACCAATCCAATTATGATACATACAATTTTCAATAGACTCAATTTCCCTTTCTAATCTGTTTCTTTTCATTTTAGTTGTTATTTAATTAGATTATCAAATTGCACTGTCGCAATCCTCACATGCTTTATAGCCTTCTATTTCAAACATCGGACACTCTTTGTGTAATAAATAATCACTACACCCAGTATGTTTTTTTATCTTTTTATTACCCATCTCCTTCATTTCCTGCGATTCAAGTATGTGGTATTGCTGAGCGTATTCTTCGAATAAATTAAATAAATCAGAAGTTGCTTTAGGAGTTTTGTAATCTTCATTGTGAAGATATTCGATAATAAGACTATTAATCTTATGTTTCATTTTCTCTGCACTCACAGGTTCTCCCCGTTGTTTGAGAGCGGCAATCTCGGATTCAAGTTGCTTAATATCGCTTCTTAAATGTCTATATCCATGTAATATAATTCCATCATTCTTTCGTGCTTGAAATTGACTATAATTATCTTCAAGTTCATGGTCAAGATTTTCGATTAAATCATTTTTTAAAATGTCTAATTTTTCATGTTTCTTTTCTAATTCTGTTTTCATGGCTTTGGGTTTAAATAATCATAATAGTCCACATAGGTTCCTATAAACCAAATTATACCGTCAATGCTTTTAATATGATATGTTGTAACGACTGTTGTTGGAGCTCCTTGTGTAAAATCTGGTGATATATACACAGATGTTTCGTTTTTACTAATTAGTGCTGTCATGGCTTATTTAGTTAGATTATTTTTGATGTCATGATATGCTAAATAACACTCTTCTTGTTTTTGATCATCAATTTGGAAAGTTGGATGCAATGCAATGACCGATTCCATAAATCTTCCAATCATCTCATCTGTTATTTCCTTCACTTCCTGCGATTCAAGAGCTGCGAGTTCGGATTCAAGTCTTTCAAGTATTGATTCAAGTTGTTTTAATCCAATTTCCCACATATCTACCCTGATATCTCCATGAACAAATTTTTGCCAATGTTTTATTATTTTATTCAGAATCTTTTCTTTTTCTTTCAGTTTTGCAATTATCTCGTCTTTCATCTTACTTGTTATTAATTTCGTTTAACCAATATTCAAATACTTTATCCATATCTGGAAATGTTTTATAATCACCTCCATTGTCATTCAAAATAGAATATTTATAACCTAAATCATCCCTATCATCAATATCAACATATTCTATACAGTATCTCACAAATAATTCAGGATAGCCTTTCTCTGTGTCCTCTATTACTTCTTTAAGTTCATCTATTAAATGTGATCTTAATTCGTATTTATCTTTAGGATATTGAATAAGAAAACTTAAAATCCTATCAAGAACTCTTTTTCTTCTAATGTCTATTCTTGTGTATTTCATGGGTTAATTATTTAAATTTTTCATAATAAAATATAATTGGTGTAAAAACCTCCATTACAAGACCATATCTTTTGGCAATTCTGTAATTAGAACTATAATCATTTAATCTCTTAACCTGCTCTGATAGTTCGCTTCGGAATAATTCCAGATGATGTGCTGATTCCCATTTATTACAAACTCTACAAGTAGGAAATAGATTATCTATATGGTTAACATCTTCTTCTTTTAAATGAAGTAAAAATAGTGGTATCTTAAATTTATTTTTTATGTGCCATACAAAGAACTGTTTAGGAATTATATGATCTACTTGCATATCTTTTAACTCAATAGATTCACCACAATAGGCACACCGACCATCATATTTATTATATATTTCTTGCCTATTAATTTTTTGTTTCATCTTATTCTGGTTTAATTAGATTTTTTAATTGTGATTTTGATATTCTCAAGGCTTATTCCGTTACCATAACCATTCATAGCTCCAATGATAGTTGGGATATTGTCTTTTATACTTAATCCTGCCATGCAATGACCATCAAAATCAATGTCATATTCCTTTTCGTCTGTTACCTTTGAGGACTGTTGGGAGTATTCTGCAAGCTCCTTAATTCTCATTAATCTTGCTGTTTCAAATCCTTCATCAAATCCTTTTTTATATTCTCCCTCCACTTCCTGCGATTCAAGTGCGGAGAGTTCGGATTCAAGTCTTTCAAGTATTGATTCAAGTTGTTTTAATCCAATTTCCCACATATCTACCCTGATATCTCCATGAACAAATTTTTGCCAATGTTTTATTATTTTATTCAGAATCTTTTCTTTTTCTTTCAGTTTTGCAATTATCTCGTCTTTCATCTTACTTGTTATTTAATTAGATTAATTTTTAAATCTACAATAAATACTTCTTCACAAAATGGACATTCTACTTGAAAAGGTGTAATAGGAATAGAAAGCCCTTTGTCTTCCGTATCGCCATTTATAATCTCCTTACAATATGGACATTCACAGCAATATGGAATATTTATATCAGCAATAAAAATATCTTTTGCATTAACTCTTTTCATCTTATTTGTTATTTAATTTTGCAATTCTAAAAAAGAATCATTCCGTATTGCTCTTTTACGTTCATATTTAGCAAGTATCTTTTTAGCAGCAATACTTGTCGTCGAGTCTATAAGCACTTCAAATTCAAGTCTCATTTGCAAGTTCTTAAATGCTAATCGGGTGTTCCGTTCTTCAATTAGTTTTTCTTTCATGTCTTTAGTTGTTTAAGATATCTGTTAATAATTTTATCATCTACAACA
>Ga0307379_10001765_pt1 | contig 33243 bp, 29 predicted proteins | sample UN2MG_FD_202237 | JGI IMG/M metagenome (GOLD analysis project Ga0307379, IMG submission 202237) | Soil microbial communities from Risofladan, Vaasa, Finland - UN-2 | ecosystem: Environmental > Terrestrial > Soil > Coastal area > Acid sulfate soil | place: Finland: Risofladan, Vaasa | collected...
AAACAGGAACGTTTTGGGGAGATTTCCGTGTTGAAGGCAAACTTTGGGTAGAAACAATTCGAAGGGTGAAGCAGGAAACAAATCAGATGATTGTGCGTGTAGACCAAAATTCTGGACTTGGTGGTGGTAATATTGCTGGTATGCAGATACTTAATCCTACAGGTGCAACAACAGGCTATACAAGTATTGATGATATTCCTTACTACATAGTAGGTGTTGATAAAGACGGTATTCTGGTAGCGGGTTGGAGTGGTGACACACAACCAGTTATGAGAGGAACTTCGACAATAACAACATATAGTGCAAAAAATGCAGGTACAATTACAACCACATCAGCAACTGATGTTTTATTAACGGGCATGCAAATTACAAGTGTGGCAGCAGGGAATTATTTCCTTAGTTTTGGAACATCATTAGAACATAGTTCAAATTCAGACCAAATTTATACAAATATTTATGTTGGCGGTGCTGCCGTTGCTGGTAGTGAACAACATTGGAGAAGGGGTGCTGCTCAAGGAAACATAAGTTCGACACATAATTATGCTGGTTTCCCAATAACATTGGCAAGTACATCAACTGTTGAAATAAGATGGAGAACTGATACTGCGACAGCATCAGCAGAAAATCCGTATATGACACTAATAAAAGTAGGATAACATGAAGAAATATTTATTAGCATATCAGATAAGCGGTCAAACAGTTGGGATTGATATAACATCATGGTCTGATGTTGATTTGAATGGAAATAAGGCATTTAAAATCATCAGAAGTGGTGATACTGTTCCAAGTGGCTATACAGATATTTCAACAATTGAATATTGGGATAAGTTTGCTCCAAGTTGTGCAAATGATTACATGTGTGTCAGGTTTGAAATCCGAGATATGTGTAGGGTGAAGGGTTGGACAGGTTTAACTAATACTGAAAAAGACATTGCAATTAAGCACTATGTCAGTGATGACCCAATGAATGCTGTAATTTATTTAATGTCAAAGGGATATACTCAACAACAAGCACAGGGATTTGTACTGATGTCTTGGCATAAATATCATGCGAAATTACTTGAAGCCTGTGTGCAAAGATTTTATTATCTGAAATTTATTGTTCCACAATATCTATCACTAACAGATGCAGAACTACTTTTTGATAATGCTCATGATTTAATATATGACCTCACAGAATTAGGTCGTTTCGGTATTGCAATCGGTGATAAGAAGTCTGGGATTCTGGATTACTTGATGTCAACAAATGCTTATGTGGGTGCTGGTATGGAAGAGAGTGGTTTATCATTAATTCAAGGAACTTGGGATGGTTTTAGAGCAGCGTTGTACGGAATATTAGTTGACGGTATTTATAATAAATATCAATAATTTTAAATTAAAAACAGGAAACGATGGGAGAATTTTTTACAATATTATTTGGAGATTACAGTATTGCACAACTACTGGCATTTGTGGTTTTTTTCATAATTGGTTATGTTACTTATGGTCTGATTGAAACCACAGGACGTGATAAATTAGGTCAAAAAACACCAAAGAAATGGAATTGGAAGTTCTGGTTTCAAGATAACTGGCGCAGATACCTAACCACAATTTTATGCTCATTTATTCTTTTCAGATTTTATACTGAAGTAAGTGGACATCCATTTGGAAATTTTGATGCAGTAACATTTGGACTTATTGGTGATGGTGTTGCTGCAACAATAAAGAAAAGAATTAAAGGACTTGGTGCTGACCGTGAAAAATTACTAGCTAATATGACAGATGAAGAAAAAGGATAATGGATTACTCAACATTTAATATTAACAATTTTTTTATCAAAACAGATAGTACTCTACCTGAATTGAAATACCCGTTGACACAACATACGATGGAGCAATACGATATTACTCCAGACATGTTGGAAAACGTGGCAGTTACTTTTTCTATGATGGAAGCCGACACTGGTTTATATCGTATAGCCAATGTTGCAGGAAATCTTGTTGTGAATAATAACAGACCCGAATATCCTGACGAAGTTCAATACACACTTACATATAAATTCAAATTACCACAGACAGCTAAAGCTGGAAGATATTTAGGTGAGTTCAAACTAGATTTTCTTGGAGAAAATTGTGGAAAAATAACATTACCAACTCAAAATCTAATAAACATTCAAATTTCTGATGGTATAACAAAAACAACTGTAATCTAATATTAATTAAAATGAGTAACGCAAATTCTCAAGATATAACCAATGATTTTATATGGTATGTTACTCCAGTTAATGTTACTTATTTCCCTATACCTAGTAATAATAGTGAGGATATAACAGATGAATGGGCGATTTATGTACTAGCGAGTGGGACAACATATTTCCCAATAATAAGCAATGGTGCACAAGATTTAACCGATGGAACTACATGGTGGATTGCTCCGACAAATACAACTTACTTCCCAACATTAAGTAATAATACACAAGACCTAACCACTGAAGACACGGTTTATGTCGAGACAACAGATACAACTTATTTCCCAATTCCAACCAATAATAATCAAGACGTTACGGACGAATTTGCTATTTATGTCGTGAGACCATAGTAATTTATTTGGCAATTAAATATTTTTCATTATCTTTGCTGCATAATGAATTCTTATGCAAGAAATAATCTTTGTAGTTAATTGTGAGAGAATAGCAAGGAGACAATGGTATTATCTCAGATATCCAATTAATGACCAGTTAAATGACAGGATTAAAAACCTACCTGATGACACTCGTAAGTGGAATGCAGGTATGCTATGTTGGGAAGTCAAGACAGTATCATTATTCGCCTTAATTAAAAGATATCGGAATTCCAAGAAAATACATTTTGATTTCGGAAATGATGACAGTCGTAGGATTTTCATTGAGCAAATCAAAAAGATTGAAATTACTGAAGCAGAGAAGCGTAAGTTCATTGCTGAACTCAATATTAAGAAAGAAAATTGGGTCAGGTACAAAGAAGAACTGGAAACCAGTTATATTGAACATAGCGAGAAGGTACACGCACTACTGAAAGAAGGGGTTAAACTCTATCCACATCAGATTGTTGCCTCAATGTTCATGAATGCTACACGTAGTACCCTGATTTCCCACGAGATGGGACTAGGTAAAACCCTTAGTGCTATCTTATATGTTGAGATGAATGGTTTTGAAAGAGTTTTTGTTATTACTCCGAATTCCCTGAAATTCAATTTCTATGGTGAAGTAAAGAAGTTCACAAATAGCACTGCACATATTGTGAACTGGAAAAAAAACAGTTGCGGTATCGAGGAAGCCAAATATATAATTGTTAATTACGATTTCTTCAATCCAAGCAAAAAAGAAAAGTTTTTAACCAAGTGGAAGAAATTAGGTATTGATAAAATCGATTGTGTTATCTGTGATGAAAGTCAGAAGCTGAAGAATACTAAAGCCAACACATATAAGAATTTCAGTTCTATTTTTAGAAAAGCGATTTTCAGAGGTGAGAAAATCAGTAAAATTTTCTTGTCAGGTACACCCGCTCCAAACAGAGCACATGAATTATATACAGTATTGAATCAGATTTCCCCACTAGACTTCACAACAAAGACATATTTCCAGAAATATTATTGTGGTATGGATTACGACCATGATAGTGGTTGGGGTTATGTTACAAATACGGCAGAACAACGATTTGAAGAACTCTATCATAAGATTGCACCATATACTCACCGTAAAAGAAAGTTTGAGGTATTAACTGACCTTCCAGATAAAACGTATCAACGTATTATATTGGAAATGACTGATGATGAAGAACGAATTTACAATGAAATCGAAGCTGGTGTAGCCAATGAATTTGTCGAACACCCCAATGGCAACCCGTTGACAGTAATGATTCGCCTCAGACAATATCTGGCAATCATTAAGGTGCAACACGTTATCGAACTAATTGAAAATATATTTGAAACTGGTGAAAAGGTGGTTGTTGTGGATTTCTTCAAAGACAGTTTGTATGAGATAAATAAGAAACTTGGAGATATTACCGCACTTCATACTGGAGATGAAAAAGATGTGGAAGTGCGTGCCGAAATAGTGAAACGATTCCAAGACCCAAACAGTACATTGAAAGGATTTCTAGGTAGTATCCAAACCTGTAACTATGGACTCACATTAACTGCTGCTTCAAAGTTATTTATTATGACATTACCGTATTCGGTAGGTGAGTATGACCAAGTAAGTGACCGCTTACATAGGATTGGACAGAAAGCTGCTGTCAATATTTATGTATTGGTGTTTCCCGACACTATTGATGATTATATATTTTCTGCAATTGAAAATAAGCGTAGAGAGATTGTAAAGGTAATTGATAACGAGGATTACACTTCAGATGTAAGTGAATCTGTATTGAGTGAAGTTATAAAAAGGATTAAAGAAAAACATATTAAAAACGAAAATAATGACGAAACCTGATAACGTGGATGCAAAAAAACAAATGAATAAACATGAGGTATTGGGGGAAATCAAAGGATTTCTTGAAGGCTACAATGCTGATATTAAATATTTGGTAAATATCGAAGCGACTTCAGGGAGCGATATTGCTGAATGTGTTATACATGAACCAAACCAGAAACCGAGAATCGAGAACATAAGGTATCTTCCATTTCAATATATGAAGGATTTATCTAGGCATGGCATCGAACTTTATGCTGGTAGAGATGAAGAGTATATCAGGAGCAAACAAATTAAATACGGTATCACCATTACCAAGTTAAAAACTGGTAATCAAAAACGTCTGCTCGATGGGTATTGTTACAAACTAACCAGTCACAGGTCAAGTAACGACATAACCCAATACATAAGGGACGGTGGACTTGACCCATTTGAGAAATTATTTGATGAAGACGGTAAGATTGTAAGGGACGACAAAGGGAAAATTGTTTATAAAAATCGTGACATGTTTTATGCTCCACGTCCAGCAGAACAATTTTTGATTTCAACACAATCAAGACTTTATAAGGGTTATGAGCAATACAAAGAAGTTCATAGACTGACGTTTGACATTGAAACCACTGGTCTTAGATATCAGATTGCCAGAATGTTCGCAATCGGTGTGAGGGACAACCGAGGTTTTGAAACCATATTGGAAGTAGAAAAACGCAATGATGATGAATCTGAAATCCGTTTGATTCAGGACTTCTTCAATTTAATTCATTTCATCAAACCTGCCGTTATTCTAGGACACAATTCTGAAGAATTTGACTTTGAATTCATATTAGGGAGAGCCAAGATTCTTGGAATGGATTTAACTCAGATTCCAACCAGTTTGAAAGATGGTGTTGAATTGAAAAGAAAGGGTGGTACAAATGTTAAGTATGGTAATACTAGTGATAAATATACTGCCACTGACATGTGGGGTTATTCGATTATTGACACAATCCATGCTGCGAAACGAACTCAAGCGGTAAACTCTGATATAAAGAGAACCAATCTTAAGTATATTGCAAAGTTTGAGAATTTTGCAAGAGAAAATCGAACATATATTAAGGGTGAAGATAATGATATTGGTAGGTATTATAATGAGAATAAGAAATTTCTTATTAATGAAAAAAATGAATACCTTGAAATACCTGATAAATATCAGGGTGTCGCAAAGAATTTACATAAACTTCAAGCCAATAAAGAGAAACTCAGTCCTGAACAATATAAAGTACTGAAGAAAAAATATATTGATGAAGACACTGGTTTTGTTGGATGGTATAAGAACAATGCTGTTGAGAAAAATTTAACAACGTTTATCGGTGGTAAGAAACTCGTAAAACAATATTTACTTGATGACCTTTGGGAAACTTCTCAGGTTGATGAACTCTACAATCAGTCATCATTCATGCTTGCCAAAATAGTTCCAACGACCTATCATAGAATCTGTACAATGGGTACAGCAGCAGTATGGAATTTGCTTCTAACAGCATGGAGTTTTGAAAATGACCTAGCTATTCCTATCCCAGATAAATATGAAAAATTTGGTGGTGGATTGGCAAGGACATATAAAACTGGTTATACAACAAAACTTATTAAAATTGACTACGCATCACTTTATCCAATGATTCAATTAACGGATGGTGTGTTCCCGATATTCGATATTACTGGTGTTATGCAGAAAATGTTGTTATATATGACAACTACTCGTAACATTTATAAGAAAATGGGTGCTGGTACTAAACTAGATGAAGAAGAAGTTGGATTATTGAAACAACTTGACCCTGAAGTCCATATTAGATATATTAACAATCTCTTAACTTCTGAGGATATTGCGATGTTCAAGGTTAAACAATTACCTATTAAGATTTTGAACAACTCACTATATGGTGCATTGGGTTCACATATTAGTTTCAACTGGTCAGATAATGTCTGTGCAGCAAGAATTACATCAGTTGCACGACTTCAATTAAGGCATGCAATTCACTGGTTTACTCAGTTTGGATGTATAGCATTACTAGCTGTAACTGACGGTATTAACTTCCAGATTCCAGATATGACTACAATTAGAGTCACTAATGAGGGAGTAAGTGAGGGAGTAAGTGAGGGAGCAATTGATGAAATGTGGCAGTATAGGGGCAAAACGGGCATTCAGGCACTTATAGAATTATTCAATGAAACTGAAATGCCTAAACCATATATGTCAGTAGATGATGATGGTAAAAGTGAATCATGTTTGAACCTTGCTCGTATTAATTATGCTACTTTATCACTAGTTAAAGATAAGAAAACTGGTGAGATGAAGGAGAAAGTCAAGTTGACAGGTAATACAATCAAATCTAAAGCAATGCCAGAATATATTGAGACATTTATCGATACTGGATTGGATTTACTTTTACACGGTAAAGGTAAGGAGTTCGTTGATTATTATTATGATTATGCTGAAGACATTAGGTACATGCAGATTCCGTTGAAGAAAATCGCTAGTAAAAGTAGGGTGAAACTTACACTTAAGGGATATAAGAATAGAGGGAAAGACAAGAACGGTAAAGATAAAGCCATGCAAGCTCACATGGAACTCTTAATTAAAAGACGTGAGGAACAAGCTGTTAATTTATTTGAAAAACATAAAATCGATATTGGTTGGGAAGGTGATGAAACTAAACTTAGTCCAGACGATAAAATGAAGTTGATTATAAATTACATGCCACCAGAACCCGCTTTGGATGATGTCGTGTATTACGTTAATACTGGATATGTGAAATCTCATGGTGAATCAAGAGAGATTAAAGATAAGGAAACTGGTGAAATGAGAATGGCATCAGCACTGATTAGTAAGGAAGACTTACAAGAGAACCCTGAAATGACAGGCACATATAATTACGAAAAATATCTAGCTGCTTTCAATACTAAGGTTAAATCGTTACTTGTTGGTTATGAACCAGCTATTGGAAAGAAGATATTAGTATCTACAATTAAAAAGGGTGAACGTAAAGGGGAATTGAAAAAGGAAATGTTTACTAGCGACCAACTAGAACTCAAGAATTTTGACCTTGACGATTTTGACGAGTCAATGTATTTGTCTGAAACAGAAGTGGATTTCTGGAATAAAACAGGATATGACCCAAGACATGTGTGGGATGGGTTCAAAATGCGTGATGACTACAAAGTTCATTATGAAATATATGAGGGTGCGTTAAATCATCTTAACGAGAAAATGATGGAAATTGGTAAACCATTAATTAAATCAATTAATGATAATTACGAAGACGGTGATTTGGTTTTAATTAAAGACTTTGGTGAGTATCATGTTGGTGCATATAATGGTGTTTATCTGCAAATAGTCAGAAGTAACGTAGACATCCCTAAAAGTGAACTTGAGTTAGAATTAGATAGAATACAAGAAGAAAAACAAAAGAAAATCGAAACACTTAAAGCTAGTGAACTAAGTGATAAAGAAAAGAGTGATAAACTTATTTTTCTTGAGGCACAGGAAGCAAAAAAAATGAGATTCTTTAAAGGATTTAAGAAAGAGTATGGTATTCCTACTGAAACAACAATGGAAACACTATTTGCCGAAGTCCCGAACTCCGACTCAGCATTCGATGATTATATTGAAGAGCAGGAGAGTCTTGCATTACAAGAAGCTAGTGAATATTTAGATGTTGAGGATGGTGCATATTAATATTAAGTAGTATTTATATGAAAACATGCCATCATGAAGTTAAAAAAGAGAGAAATTAATGAAATAATTGACACCAATAGTAATTTAATTGGTAGTGATAATATTCCCACCAATGGTGCTGATTTAGAAACTGCTGCAAATGGCACTACAGACCAGAATGCTAAGAAAGGTCAACAACCATTTAGATACGACATGTTAGGTCGTTTCGGTTTTACATTAATGCCATTTATGGAAGGTGTTGATAAACATCAGGGTCAAGCTGAATTGGAAAATGATTTGGTTGATTTATTGAATGAAAGATACGTTGAACTTCTCACCTATTTTTATAAAAATCCAGAGAAAGTTAAATCTGAATATAGAAAGTATAGTGCTGATAAAGAAATCTGTGATGAAGTTATGGTTGATAGTGTTAAATGTGGAGATAAAATTCTTAAAATTCTTGAAAATCATTTCGGAAAAGCATTTAATAATCTTGACGAAGAACTTAAAACCCTTGACGAACAATTCCATGAAAACCTTGTAGAATCAAAAGTCGTGGAAGATAAAATGGTTGATAAGAAAGAAGATGAAATGTCAAAGAAGTCTGAAGACGGTGAAGTGAGAGAGAAGAAAATCGAAAAAATTGCTGGCTTAATTAATAGGTTGGAGAAAAAAGATATTGATAAACTGATTAATTTATTAGAAAAGAAGAATGGCTAATTCGGAATTACAAGGTAAAACTTATTTAGTGCCCTCTGACGTGCTTAATGGTATACAGTCATCCTTGGTGAAGTATCCGAACTCAGAAGGCGTAAAACGAGCTAAAAACATCATTCACGAGCCTAATATGACCTATGAAGCTATGAAGCGGTTGAAGAATTTCTTCGATTACTTCAATCCACAGACTGGTGACATAGCTCAATATAGTTTAGCTGGTGGAGAATCAATGAAAGCATTTATTGAAAAAACACTGGCACAACAAAGAGCGGGAGTTCAGAGGACGAAAAATGTAACAAGGGATATGAGAGCGAATCCTAATTCTGAATTACAACCACATCAAGCAGCAACGATTAACGAAAGCGAAAAGAAGAAAGAAAAACAGAAGAATGCTGTTGCTGTTATTGTGAATAATGATAATAAAATTCTATTGTTAAAACGTAGTGATGACCCTAAAATTTGGATGCCGAATAAGTGGGCACTTGTTGGTGGTGGAATTGAGAAAGGTGAAACTCCACAAAAGGCAATTGAAAGGGAAATACTAGAGGAAATTGGTTTAGAAATTAATAAATTTGTGAAATCGTTTACCATTCAAAGACATGCTGATAGCATTGAACATATTTTTGCTTGCAGATATGAAGGTGAACCAACAGATATTGAATTAGATACTAGTGAGAACACAAATTACGGTTGGTATGACGTAAGTGAAATGGAATATCTTGATATCGTTCCTCACTTAATTGAATACATTACATTGGTTTTTAAAAAATACGAATAAGTATTTATAATAAATAAGAGAAAAGATTAACACACACACAAATGGCAGAAAATAATAATAACATAGAAGAAACCAGCAGATTACTAGAAAATAGTGCGGATTTCAGAACCTGTTCGATAGCAAAAAACTCTAAGCTATATACCACTGGTGATGAATATTGTGACGGTACTTCATATACAATTGCTGATGGTGATTGTAGGGGTAGAAATCCAGAAGACGGTGACCAGAACAATCCGAGTATCGGAATTCCTAAAGATATTCAAATGAGAAATTGTTTGACAGCAAAAAATTCATATAATTGTGGATGCGTATATTGTAAAGGTAGTAACGATACTATTGCAGATGGTGATGATAGAGGAAGAGACCCAGATGATGGAAACTTCGATAATCAGGGAATTGGTATTCCTATTGATATTAAAATGAGAAATTGTCTCTTGGCAAAAAATTCATATTCAAGAACAGACTCATATTGTCCAAGCACATCATACACAATTGCTGATGGTGATAACAGAGGTAGAAATCCAGAAGACGGTGACCAGAACAGTCCAACTATCGGTATTCCTATCGATATTAATTGCAGAAATTTTTTAGCTGCAAGAAACCTTTATAATAGAAATAACGAATATACTGCGGGTAGTGATAACGTATAATGATAAGTGAAGTAAAAATATTATTTAACAATATTAAAAACTTTCGTAATCTCTTAACTGAAGGGGTTGGTCAGGACGTTATTAAGAAAGCTATTGAAAATCATGAATGGCTTTATATTTATTATAACGCTGATAATAAGGAAGGTAAAAACGCTGGTGGTGTTAGAACAATAAGACCTTATGTCTTAGGAACAAATAAATCAAATCACGTGGTTCTACGAGCTTGGCAAGACAACCCAAAGAATAGTTGGCACTTCAATAATAAACCCACTAGACCAGCAGATAATCCAGATATGGCAGCTAGTCAATATCATGACTACTGGTCAGACCACGAGGGTGTGAAACCGGGTTGGAGACTTTTCGATGTAGATAAAATATCAAAAGTATATCCAATCGGTAAAAAATTCAATGACAGTCGAGGCGGACCGATGATACCTGCGGGATATCATGAAGGTGGTGATAAAAATATGACATCAATTATCGCCCAAGTTTCAACAAGTGATAAACCAGATTTGGATATCAAATTTCAAAAAGATGTTCAAATCGATAAAATCTCAAAAGGAGACAGAGATAAAGCGAAGTGGGATAGTATTAGAAGAGGTAATAAAAATAGAAAGAAAATTACTGCTGATGATGTGGTTAAACTAAGTGATGTTGCGAGTCGGATACAGAAAACTGCAAAAGGTAATTACCTAGTTGTAATTGATGACAAAGACGATTTTCAATTAATGTTTACAAAAGACAAGGATAAACAAAACATTCCAGACATAGCAATTGTTGGGTCACTTCCATATCTGTATGATAGTCTGGTTAAAGGGAATGCTCCTGCTGATGAGAAATTTTTTAATGATGTGAAAAACAAAACACAAGCAGAAATTAATAGTGCTAATACCACTGAGCCACAGATTGGAGAGAATAAAAATTCAACAATCCCGTATAAAAAAATGACTTTTTTCAAATAAGAGAGTATTTATAAAAAACTATAATAAATTATAAAATGGCTAAAGGACTTGACTTAAATAAGATAAAGGCAGAAATCGATATCGCTAAGAAGGAAAAGAATATGGTTTCGTCACAACTAGGTGAGAGTGTCGGAAGAGGCGTAGCACCACGAGATGAATTTCTACATGGATTAATTACATCACTTACCACTGGTTCACCAACACCTTCAACAAATCTAATAAAAGTTGTTGAAAATCAAGCACATGCAAAACGGGGTGGTGGGATAACAACACATAAGATTGATGAAGTTGCTGCACCTGCTCCGCAACAGAAAAGAACCGTTGATATGTCACCTGAGAGGGATGAACAATTATTTGCTGACCTTGAGAAGAAAAGAAAACAAACACTAGCTGAAAGTATTGCTGGTTTCAATGGTGGACAAGCTACACCAACACCACCATCTGTTAATTATAATGGACAACAGATGTTGACTTCATTACCAGCAAACGCAGGAACACCAACAAATACTGGTGGTGGAATGCAGATAAATGAAGCGGTACTTGTTGAAAGTGTGAAACAAATTGTGAATACACATCTCACCGAGAACCTAGGTCCTGTCTTCGAAGAAGCAATTAAAGGAACTATAATCGAAATGTATGCCGTTGAACGAATTAAAGAAGTTCTAATGGAAAACAAGGACTTGATTACGGAAGTAGTTAAAGATGTTATTCGAGAGATTCAAGAAAGAGCTAAAGCAAAAAAACCGCAACATTAATTGCGGTTTTTTCTTTTAACCCTTTTTACCCCCGATTCCGTATTTATATTAAATTAGTTACAATATGACATACGATGAATTCAAAGAGAATTTCCTACCCGAATTCTTAAAAATTAGGTCATTTGCTGGAAAAATTAGATATGCTAACGAAAATCTGACTAGGATTGGTAGTGGTACTGGAAGAATTGTATTTGATATTGATGGTGAAAAAGTTCTTAAACTAGCAAAGAATCCCAAAGGTATTGCACAAAATGAAGCAGAAGCTGGTGCTGGATATTATCATGATACCCAACATATTGTAACTGAAGTTTTTGAAAGTGCTGATGACAACAGTTGGTTGGTTTCAGAAAAAGCCAATAAGGTTAATGAAAAACGAATCAAAGAAGTAACAGGGATTCCAAGTCTTAATGATTTATATTATTTCTTAAGAAACTTTAAAGACCAAAATAATGGAGGACGTAAAGTATTTGACCAAGATAAGGAAGTTGAAGAATTTATGTGGGAAAATGAATTTGCTCAAGACCTAGCTAATTTCATTGCCAATTATAATCAAAGTGCTGGTGACATGGGTAGACCAAGTACTTATGGTGAAGTTCTTAGGGATGGTCAACCTGCAATTGTTTTAACCGATTATGGTTTAAATGATGAGGTATATAACACACACTATAGTCCAGATAGAAAGAAATCTCGTTACCAAATGTATGAACTCTATAATTATGCTGATGGTAATGACGACATTCTTAGTGATGCTGGTGGTGGTGCAGGTGGTAATGAAATTAGAACAGGTATGTGGGCGCAAATGCCTTATAGTGTAAGTGATGGTGGTGATAATAGTGATGCTGTTATTAATGAGGAATTCATTGACTTTGTTTCGAAGCGAGACAAGTACCCAGATAAACCAATATCTAGTCTTCCTGTATTAACAGACCATTTTCATGAATGTGTAAACAACATTAATGAGATAATGAGGGTTGTTGAAGACAAACCAAAATTCTATAACAACTTATTGGAACTCCAGAACTATCTAATTAGACGAGGTTTCTATAACCGAGACCCACTACTGAGTGAAGAATATCTTATTAATGAAGACCTTCCACCTGTTGAATACGATACGTTGAAAGATAATAGAGAATATAGTGATAAAATAGCAAAAGAGGTTGCTGGTAAACTAGGATTATCCACACCTAGATATTTAGGGGGTGGTGGAAACGGCTTTGCTTATGAAATCAACAATAATATAGTGTTAAAACTCACAACTGATATTAGTGAAGCAGATGCTGCTTCAAGACTAATGAGAGGTCAACCTAAAAATATTGCAACAATTTATAAGTTATATAAGGTTCTTGATACTGAGACAGATAAATCTATCTTCGCATTAACACAAGAAAATATTAAGGATAAACCAGTGGGAAAACTTAGAAAATTTCAGGATGATATTACTAAAATTACTGCTGATGGGTTGGATTATGAGGACATCATGATAAATATAAAAAAACCAGCGAGATTTAATCACGATGAATGGGTTGAATGGGCGAAAAAAATATTAACAGAAAATCCTGCTGCTGGTGTTAGTGAACTTGATAGGCAAGCTGCCTACGAATATCTTGTTACAATATTAAATATTCGACAGGAATTACTAGACTTTGGTATCAAATCAACCGATTATATAACAATATCAAATCAAGGATATAGTAATGGTGTGTTAAAATTTTTCGATGTTGGTGGATATTATGGTGTTGGTGAACCAAATATTGCCGATGATGAAAAAATACAATTACCTGAAGACGGTAGTGCTAAGTTCACAACAGATAATGCTGTAAATCAAGATGATTTCCCTGTATACAATACAAACGATACTTCTCCAATGATTAATAATGATTTGGATGCGAATATTGCAATGTACGAAGACCTTATATATAATCATGTTAAAGGTGATGCTACTGAGGACGAATACATGTTGACTGAATCAAGGGCAGATTTTTTATCTTGGAAAAGAAAAAATGTCACGATTAGAGGTATGGAAGAAGTTGGTAAAGAAAATAATGGAATGGCTTCTTTTGGTCAGGGTTTATATACGGCAGCATTAGGAAATAAAGAATTGGCAAGGAAATATGGTAAAGTCTATTTTGTTGTCGGTGCAATACCAAATCATCCAAAAATTGTTAATACTTGGAACGATGCTGAAATATTTATGCAGCAAGTAGTGGTACAATATGGTAAGGAAAATGGTATCGATAATTATTTTGATGCGAAAAGAGATTTTGATACAAAAACAAATGTTAGAGATGAGATGTTAAAATTGGGATATGATGGATTAATTATTAAAGGACGTGAAATGGTTCATTACACACCCGAAGACGTTAAGTATTTTAAAACAGAACAAGAAGTAGAAAATTATTATGATACAATAGTATCTGAAAACATAGTTAGTGAAGAGCGTGATAAATCATATGGTGCTGGTTCAAAGACTGTTGAGGTTAAGAAAAAATGTAAACTGGGTGGTCTTGGTAATACTAGTGTTGCATGTAATCAGGGTGATATTAATAACTTGGTTCTGAAATCAATTAAAGAAAGATTGGAAAACGGTTTGGATATCCAAGAATATTTTAGTAGCCTTGTACCCGATATGAATGAAAATAATGATTACGAAAACGAATTTCCAATCATAAATGGAAATGAGGTTAGGGGATTATCAATTAGAGATGGAATTCCTAATATGGGTTCAATCGATGCTTCGTTAATTGATTATGAGATACTGGATGGAATTCGAGAAGTGTCGTTTTCAAAATCATTTCCCGAATATACTATTAAACCAAAACAATATAGTGTACAGGAAGATGAAAGGGTATTGAAATTAGCAGAACAAATAAAAAATAATAGAGAAATTTCACCACTAATTGTTGTTATTGATAAGGAAGGTGCATATATTTTAGAGGGTGGTCATAGGTTTGATGCATTAAGACTTTTAGGAATTGATTCGTTTCCAGCAAAAATTGTATTAGATTTAGAATCATTAAATAATGAATCAAAAATGTTAAACGAAGGTGGAATAATGTCGTTACAAGACCTACCATTTAAATCAGAAATCGAACAACTCGGTGGAAAGATTTATAGTGTTGGTGGTGCTGTGCGTGATGAATTTCTAGGTAAAGACAGTAAAGACCTCGATATTCTCATCACTGGTATTCCTATGAAGGAACTTGAACGACTACTTACTAAATATGGAAAAGTTAACTTGGTTGGTGCAAATTTTGGTGTGCTTAAATTTGTACCCCGTGGTTCAAGTGAAGAAATTGATATCGCTATCCCCAGAACTGAAACAGCTACTGGTGGTGGTGGACACAAAGATTTTAACGTGACATCTGACCATGCGTTGCCAATTGAAAAAGATTTGGAACGTAGGGATTTTACAATTAATGCTATCGGTAAAGATAGTGATGGGAATGTTATCGACCCATATGGTGGTCAGGAAGACCTTAAGAACAAGATAATTAGAATTGTTAATCCAGTGGCATTTAGTGATGACCCATTGAGAATGTTACGTGCTGTGCAGTTTGCAAGTCGTTTCGGGTTCGTAATAGAACCAACAACAATGGATATGATTAAAACTAATGCAGAGAAAATTAAAGAAATTCCACCTGAGAGAATTTTGATTGAGTTGGATAAGATAGTAAAAAAAGGTAATAAACGAATTGGCGCACAACTATTACAAAATACTGGTTTATTTAATCAGATATTTGGTTATGATTTAAAACCAAGTACTATTGACCGTAGTGACTTCGAAGGTGTAAAGACAATGGGAGAATTTTTATTCCTGTTAACACGTCTACTGCCAGAACCTGCTGAGTTTGTGAAAAACAACCTAAAGGGTGATATTGAAACCTACAAACAAATGAAGGCATTACAGTATGCATATGATGCTGCCAATGAATTCGATATGACTAAAGCTAGAATAGCAGCACATAACGTATATATAACTTCAAAAGATATGCTCCAAAGTCAGATTCTACCTGAACTAATTGGTGAAGCAGCGCAAGAATTACTTCAAGGGAAGTATCCGAAATCATTGGGTGAACTTGCTGTTAATGGTAATGATTTAATAGGTCTTGGTTTAGAGGGTAAAGAGATTGGTAAGGCATTGAAAAACATGTTAGTAGAAATTTATGATGGTAATGTTAGGAATAATAAGGAAGAATTACTATCTTTGGTGAATCAAAAACCTGAAGAGGTGAAAGAAGGTTATCCAAATTATAGTGATTTAAAACCTGCAATATGGAAGGTAAATGGAGAGGATGTAACAATTAATTTCTTTGTTGAAGAATACGATAAATGGAATTATAAATATGAAAGATTCACTGATGCATCCAGAGAATCAGTGTTGAGATTTGTAGAAGATGAATTTCCTCAATTTGTAGAAGATGAAAAACTTAAGAGAGAACTATATTGGAAGCTAACCGATAGAGACTTATTAAACGAAGAATCTATGAAAAAAATAAGTTATAGTGCAGTGGTTCTTGATGACAAATCAAGAACGAAATTACTTCAAGTATTCAAGTCTATGATACCTGAAGGTTGGGAAATCATTGCACATCATATGACAATTAACATGGGTGAACTCGATGAGAAATATAGAAACCTTTTGAATAATGATGCTAATTTAAACGTTACTAGTTATGCAATTGACGACCTAGTAATGGCTGTTGGTGTAAGTGGTTTTCCAACAATGAATAAAATACCACATATAACCATTGCTGTAAATCGTGCTGAAGGTGGAAAACCATTCTTATCAAACAAATTAACTGATTGGAAACCGATTGGATTCACATTGAGTTTAACTGGAAAGGTAAATGAGGTGGAATAATGACAACTATTAGTGAGTTACAGAATAAAATGTATGCCGAAGGTAAGAAGGTCGAAGATTATTTTATTGAATTAGCTAAACGTGATGGATATAAATGCGTTCGACCAAACAGATACCAAGACAGGTATGAACATTGGGATGTTAAATTAATTAAAGACAGGAAATCAGCACTTGTTGATGTGAAAGGTTATAAGGAAAGCCATAAAGACGGATTTACTTGGATTGAATTTGAAAGTGTTGATGGTAAAGATGGTTGGATTTGCGGAAAAGCACATGCAATAGCTTTCGAAAGAGAAGACCGTTTTGATTTAATCCATAGATTGAATATAAAAGAATTTATTGAAAATAAAATAATTAATCCAACGGGTTACGTGTATGTCAAACCAGATGATTTGGGTGAGATAGCATACCATAGATATAAAAGAATGGGTCGCCAAGACATGATTGTCGTAGTCCCATTTGCAGATATCGACCAATTTATAATGACAACAATTTTTAAATGAAAAGACTAGCAGTATATGATTTTGATGGAACACTAATTGATTCTCCAGAACCAGAAATAGGTAAACCACAATGGGAAGAAAAGATGGGACAACCTTATCCACATAAAGGATGGTGGGGTCGTGCTGAAAGTCTGGACACCAATGTGTTCGATATTAAACCATTTCCAAATATTCTTGCGAAATTTCGTGAAGATAAAGCTGACCCCAATACTACTACAATTATCTTGACTTCTCGTATGGAAAAACTACGTCCACAACTTGAAAATATTTTGAGTTTGAATGGAATCAGGGTTGACGAACTTATTACGAAAAATGGTGCTGCTGACAAGGGTGATGTGATTCTAAGAATTGCAGACTATAATCAGGATTTGAAGGAGATTATCATATATGATGATTTTGCTGGAATGATGCCAGATAAGATTGCAGAATATACAAAAATAAAAGATAAGTTATCACCTGATATCCAATATCATATTTTCCGTGTAGATAACGACAGAATCAATTTATTGGAGTCAACTAACATTTTATTGAAAATGATTCATGAAGAAATCATAAATTTAAAATAGAGTATTTATAATAAATTTTCGATATGATTGATATGAGATATAAACCACGTTTTCTTCCACAGGTACATGCACCTTATGATATAGTGCTTCAAAAACTTGATGAAGAAGGTGTGAGTTATACCAGTGTCGAAGTTGACCCAAATGAACTAACACCGTTACAAGGCATCACGTTTAGTGATGATGTTGGTGGTGTTAATGTTGATGATATGAATCCGATTTGGATTAGTTCTGATATGCAGGTACTTGATGGTCATCATAGAATGGTTCGTGCGTTACTAGATGAACTTCCGATTAAATGTATTAAGATTGACATGAATCATAAAGATGCTTGTAGAGTCTTAAATAAGATTCAGGACATCTATGAATACGAGCAATCACAGGGAATCGAAGAGGTTCAAGACCAAGACGCAATCAATTTTTATCAAGACGACCAGAATCAATTCCTGAATTCACTTGAAGAAGATAATATTGCTAGTCAAGACGAAGAGAATCCAAATAAGAATCAAAAAACAGTTGTTGCATATCGAAAAGCACCAATAAAGGAGAATTCGGTAGTTGGAAATTTTTTCACATTGGAACAAGTTGGTGGTTACGATACATATGAAATAGATTTTGACAACCTACTAGACACGAATTCATTAGGTATTGCATATAAGGACGGTCAAGAACCCGTTGATATATTGGCAAAGTCTTGGTTTCCTAATGTGAATTTCGAAAAAATAAGTAAACAATATAATGTTCCATCAATTAATTTAAAAAATAAAGCGGTTGCTGAAAAAGCAACAAAAATGGGTTATGATGGGATAAAATATGGTGATAAAATAATTCAAGGATTAAAATAAGATATTATGAACACATATAAAATAACAAATATTACAAATCTTGCTGCAAAACGTGACAGACAATTCAACACAACAATAGCAATTGAATATGTAGATAAAATGACGAAGAAAACGATTAGTGTGAAACCGGGTGCTACGGTATACCTAACCACATCATCACTTCCATTATCGGTACATAGATTAAGAATTAAGAATTTAATAATTGTCAGTGAAGTCGATGCTAGTGAATTCCAAAAGACAGTTGAAAAACCAAAAAAGAAAGAACCAGTAAAACTTAAAGCAGTAAAAAAACCTGTAGCTGTTGAAGAAGATGAGGATGATGTGAAAGAAAAGAAAACAACAAAGAAGAAAACTGTTAGTTAATAACAGACACACACACACAATAATTAAAGCCAGCAAATTTTTGCTGGCTTTTTTTTCTTATAATTCAAGATTTTTTCAAGAAACTCGTATAACCATATATAAAGAATAATTATTTATAATAATTTATAAAAAATATGGACGGTAAAATCAGAATTTTATTCTACAACCTTGATGGAGCGGGAGTAAATTACTTCAGAACTCTAACACCTGCAATGGAACTTGAAAGAAATCATAGTGACGACTTTTATGTTGAAATCAACCCAACAATAGACTTTAATGACCCAGCATATGTTGACTATTTAAAAACATTCCACATAGTACATTATCACAGACAATTCATTAGTGATACTAATATTATGTTGAAACTAGCAGAGGAATTAAAAAAATCAGGAACTATTTTGATTGTTGATATTGATGACTACTGGAAACTACATAGACAACATCCGTTCTATCACATGAGTCAGGAAAAGAAACTTCATGTTCCTATTATAGAGAACCTGAAAATTGCTGATTATGTAACAACCACAACTGATAATTTTGCAACAGAAATCAAAAAAGTAACTGGTAAGGATAATGTTGAAGTATTTTATAACAGCGTTGACCCGAAGTGGATGAAGCAGTTCCAGAACAACTGGAAGCCAGACCCAGACGGACTGGTTAGAATCACATATATGGCAGGTAGTTCTCACATGGGTGATGTTCAGCAACTTGAAGGTGTTATCAATGTATTACAGGGAAATTCAGATACAAAAGATAAATTTAAAATCACTATTGCTGGATGGGACACCGAAGGTAGTACAACAGACATCACGTTCAATTTGGAGTTCAAAGCCGAGCTTGAGAAGAAGGGATTATGGACACATGAAGTGGTGAAAGCTATTAACAAATCAAAAGGTAATGTTGACCAAATCCCTAGAATTTCACAGGAAATAAAAGACAAATACAGGGATAAGGTTTTTAGTAGTGAACAGCGTGACATCGAGTCAGAAGAAAGTGTATATCTAATATATGAGAAGATTTTAAGTGATAATCATAAATTGATTGAGAACCCAGATTATCTCCAATGGCTAATGAACTTCGAAAGAAATGTTAAATATGAAAACGAAGGTAATTTCGGTAGACGTTGGACACAGAAAGCCAACACTTATGCACAGGTACTGGATGAAACCGATATCGTACTTGCTCCACTTGCCGATAATGAGTTCAACAAGATGAAGTCTAATTTGAAGCAGGTTGAATGTTGGACACGTAAACTTCCAATTGTTTGTAGCGACATTCCACCATATAATGTGCATGGTAAACACATGGAGAATTGTGTGTTGATTAAAGCCGAAAAGAATGCCCACAAATATTGGAAGAAGTACTTGAAACAGTTGATATTAGATGCTGATTTACGTAAGCGTTTAGGTGAGCAATTATACGAAGATTTTAAGGAAGAATACAACCTTGAAAACGTGACGAAAAAGCGTGCAGAATTCTATAAATCCGTGGTCATGAAGGGATTACAAATCCAATAATTTAAAACGTGTGTATTTATTAGAAATAATAGCACATAAAAACAAAAATTATGAAAATATTTAAGAGAATAGAAAAATGGTTTAACAAGAATTTCTTGTCAAAATATTTGGTTACATATCACCCTGCTTTTCTGAGTTTAGTTGAAGAGATTGAAATTAAATTGAATGACGACAGGAGGGACAAGAAAGCCAAGGAAATAATGAAACTAATTAATAGCAGTCAATATAAAAGATTTTTTTATCGTGCCGTTAATTACAACCCAGCAGTTCCTGAACTACCCGAAACACCACTTTCATTTGGTGATAGAGTCAAAATTTTTGTTTCGAAAATTCACATTTTTCTTTTCCGAAGGGATATCTATAAAAAATTACAACTCTTCAAGAGAATTTCAGAGGAATTTGTTGAGAGAGAAAAGAAAATTAATGAATATATGAAACAAACCAATGTTGGAGAAAGAATTGAAAGGGCAATAGAGTTAGGTGTTATTAGCAAGGAAACACAGGAATTGATTTTTGCAAGAGAAGAATAATATGAAAAAATTCCTTCAAAACATCTTACTATGGATTTATCTTAAATTACATACTATTGGTATTGCTATTGGGATTGCCTTATTTAATACTGAAAATGAAATACTTAGAGCAGACCCAATCGATGGAAATGAAAGAAACAATCATACCCAGAGAATGCGTAGTAGAAATCAATTGCTTGAGAAATTCTACGCTGGGAAAACAGATGAAAAGTATGTTCAGGACTATTATGAGGTTTTGAAGAAAGCAGATAAATTTATCAGAACAGCAACGCCACATCAAATGGCTGTTGCTGCTGATAAATACGGTACAAGTTATGGTATGAAAGACCCTTATGGAAGACGATATGAACACTATGGGTTCTTTGACGACAAACATAAACATGCAGGGAAAACCATTGGTGAAGTAATTGCAATAGAATTTGAAGAGAGACGTACCAAGGATGACGATTTGGAACTGATGTATATCTTTAACAATACACCAATCGAAGTTGGACTAGCTGATGTTTTTGATTCTATAGGACAAAAGACAAAGGGTGAAGAGGTTATCGATATCGTTGATATCAATAAAGCATCAAAACAATTTACATTTCCAATATCATGTGTTCGTGAAAATAAAGATGCGGTTAATAAGATTGAAGAATTAACTGAATTTTTACATGTAAAAAAGATTGGTTTTGAGCACAGACAATTAGAATTTTTCGTACCTTTACATTTTAAAACAAATGAACTTAAAGACGATGATGAAATTTTTAAGCAAATTATCGACATTAGTGCTGTTTTTATTCGTGACGAATATGGCACATTGATGGGTTTCGGTATAAATAAACATACAAAAAGAATAACATATAACGATACCCATGAAGTATTGAAATTCGATGGAATTGAGATGCAAATAATGGGACATTAAACCAAATTAATATGAGTGATTTTTTAGAAAACCTTAAGAAAGCAGCAGATAGTGGAGAATTCAATTCTGAAGCTGCGAAAAAAATACTTGAAGTCAGTGAATTGGCTGATGCAAAACTCAAAGGCAAGGATGTTGTAACTGAACTTGAAAAAATAAAAGAAAGTCTTGAGAAGCGTGCTGAAGAAGATAATTCTGAAGAAGTTAAAGAACTTAAAGAGACTAAACCAGCTACCGAAGAAGAGGTACTTGAACTCAATTCTCAATATGAGAAACAAATGGTAGCAATTAAAAAACAGGATGCTGTTAATGCACAATTAGCAACACTAATTGAAATCGAAGACATGGTGGTAGCAAGTGTTGCTGACATGTTTAGTTTCACAGATGAACTCGAAGCTAAATTCGAAAAAGAGTTTGCAAGTGAAGACCCTGTGTGTGGTGACCTGTACCAGAAAATTGAACAAATTAAATCGAAATATAAATCTTAATTAAAAACAATTATTTTATGGCAAAAATTGAAAGAGCGTCTGAGGACGTGGTAAATCTCTTTGAAGGGGTTAGAAACAAAACAAGTATTCCACATTGGATTCAGTTTGAAGTTCTGTGTAATAATAAGCAGAAGGAACTATATAAAATCACAAAATCAAATGATGTTGTGGAAGTTCTTACTGAGGGAATAAATTTTGCGGTTGTGTTCAACGAAGAAATTCTTGATACGCTACCTGTCGATATGCAGGAAATGGCAATTCAAGAGTGTCTGGGTGGTGTTAGTGTGAGTGATAGCGATGCTGTTTCTCTGAACAAACCAGACTTCAATACATATACTGGTATGCTGATAAGTCATGGTCATGACAGTATTATTACTTTACATGAATCAATTAAAAGTCTTTTTGACGAGAAAAAGCAAAGAGAAGACGAGGCAAAGGCGCAAACCAAAGGTAAAAGGGGGCGAAAACAAACCCAATAAAAATAGTTCAGACATATTCAGACAAATCCCGACACATAACTGTCGGGATTTTTTTATTTATAAGTATTTATAGGAAATCAATTATAATGAATTCATATAATATCACATATCCGTTCAAAGATAATAATGAAACCAGAAGTTTCCTTCAGACGAATCAGGTGAGTAAAGATGCATATAGTTCTAACCTATTATTGCTTTTATTAACACAAAAGGGTGAGAGATATTATGAGTCTGATTACGGAACAAATCTTTTGAAATACATTTTCGAACCCAATGACCAAATAACTGCTAGTCAGGTTGAGGATGAAATCAGAGAAACCGTTTCACAATATATTCCAGAAGTAAAAATCACGTCAGTGACTTTTAACTGGCTTACAGATGAGGAAGGATATGAGATTAGTGAGAACCAATTGAATGTCAACATTAAATTTACATATGAAGAAGGTGCACTAACCGAAGAAGGTAATATTGATTTGAACTTTTAAACTATAAAATATGGCAACAAATACAACAAATGCGATTCAATACGGAAGCAGAACTTTCGGGGAAATAAGAGCCGACTTAATTGGCTTAATTAGAGAAATGTATCCTGAAGTTCTCTCGGACTTCACAGATTCAAGTGTTGGTGCGATGCTTATCGACCTAAATGCTGGTGTTACAAATAATCTCAGCATTAATACAGATAGAGCGTTTCAGGAAACACAGTTGCAATATGCTCAACAAAGAGCAAGTATTTTGAATATTGCAAAAAATATGGGATTTAACATTCCAGCCAGAAGACCAAGTGTTACTGTTGTCGATTTTACCGTATCAGTACCTGTGCTTGGTAATGCTCCTGATGCCAGTTATTATCCAACATTACTTGCTGGTGCACAATTAGTTGGTGCTGGTAAGATTTTTGAGACACAAGAAAATATAGTCTGGAATTCACCTGTTAGTAGTTTAGGTGACCCAAATCGTAGTATCATACCAGTCCTAGACCCTAACGGCATACCAATCAGTTATAACGTAACGAAAAGAGAAGTTGTTCTAAATGGTGGAACAAGTACTTTTAAGAAAGTGATTACCACCAGTGACGTAATACCTTTCTTCAGTTTTACATTACCAGACCCAGACGTAATTGAAATCGAGGGTGTTTATCTGATGCAAGGAACTAGTTGGGCAACGCCACCGACCAAACAACTGATAATAACTAATGGTGAAACTTTTTATGAAGTCGATTATCTGGCACAGCAAAGAATTTTTACATCAGACCCATATAGTTCAAGTGCAAATACTAATACAAATAATTTAAAAGTGGGTTTGTGGATTGACATCACAAAGAAATTTATAAAAGAATATACCCCAAATGGTTATTGTAAATTAACATTTGGTTCTGGTGATGATGAAACCAATGCATTTCAAGAAGGTTTGTTAAAAGAAGGGGTTAGTAATCGTTACTTCCTTGAAAACTTTTTAACCAATACTGCTTTAGGTGAGAAGCTCAAAGCCAGACATACATTATTTGTTAAATACAGAACTGGTGGTGGGGTCGCTTCTAATATCGGTTCAAATGTACTAACCAGTCTTGGTGCATATACATTAAATGTTGATGGGTCTCAACAACAGGTGAATCAAAACGTTCGTAGAAGTCTAATAACAAGCAATCCAATTCCAGCAATTGGTGGAAATGATGGATTAACTACTGAACAAATAAGACAGTTAATTAAATATAATTTCAGTAGTCAAAGTAGGGACGTAACTCTCACCGACTATCTTATACAGGTGTATAAGATGCCCGGGGCGTATGGTTCACCCTATCGCACTAACGTCTGGAAGACAAACAATAAGGTCATGGTATCGATTTTAGGTATTGGTTCGGATGGTAAATTATCAAACACAAGTAATTCATTAATGAAAACCAATATAGCTGAATATCTATCAGAATATAGAATGGTTAATGACTATATTGAAGTTAAAGATGGTAAGATTTATAATTTGGGGTTTGAAATTGATGTATATGTTACTAATACGGCAGATAAACAAATAGCAAACGGCATCATCACAATAGTTAAAAACTACTTTAGTGTTGTTAATCATGAAATGAATGAAGACGTATTTCTAGGTAATCTTCAGACAGAGATATCAAAAGCCAATGGTGTGGTAAACGTTATCAGTATTAAAGTATTTAATAAGGTTGGTGGTCAATATTCTAGTAACACTATTGCACAGGGAATCACAAATACAACAACAGGTGAAATAAGAATAGAAAACAACACAATTTATTCAACACAGGATTCGATGTTTGAAATCAAATACCCTGAAAAGGATATTAGTGTGTTGTTAAGAAAGAGTGTTGGATAATGGAGATATTGAAAAAAACGATATTACAAGCACTAACCACGGCTTATAACGCTACTGGTGGCACGTATATTACGGGTGATACTAATGCAACCTATTATATGGTAATTGGGTTGAAGCAACGTACCCGTAATGCTGGATTTTTTGATGCATGGATTGAACCAGTAATACCAGAACCACCAATACCACCAGTGGAAACATTTTATCTGGTGGATAGTGCAGGAAATCCTGTCACGGATGATAACATTAATGATATATTTTTATACGATTAATTATGGCAAATAAAAAACTTTTTGAAGATTTAGTGCTAACAAGCACACCACTCACCACAGATAGATTTGCGTTAGGTAAATCTGGGAGTGCTTATAAAAATATAACTGCTGCCGATTTAAAGACTTGGATAACAAGTTCAATACCAGCACCCTATGTGCCAGAGTTCATAACAAAAGTGGTAAACATTGGTGCTTATGATATGCAGGGTAGTGGGGAAAGGACTAAAGAAATTAATCTGGGTGTCACAAGAAATAAAATTAGGAGTGTTGTGGTAATGATTCAATCAAATGATGGTGGCTTCTACCCAATTTTCCAACCAGACCAATCGGGTAATGTTGATGAAGTACAGCAATATTGGTTTGTACGACAAGAATCACAATATGCCAGTAATGCCAGAATTAAAATAGCCTCTAAAAACAATGGTTATTTTGACCAAAGCGCATTTAATGGTAACGGACCGAGTGGAAACAGAGGTTATATTACAATCATACACGTCCCATAAAATAAAGATATGAAAATAATACAAAGTTTTGCACAGTTTGATGAGGGGTCTTATTACCTGAGACATGATAAAAAAAATAGTGAAAAAACCTATTTGAATTTCTATTCGATGTTACTTAGCGTTTTGACTTTACAGAAATATTATGGTAGTGTTACTATGTTTTGTAATAAGAAAGCACACGATAATTTCATCAAATATTTACCATATAAAGAAATTAAAATTGTTGAGAACAGAAATAGTTTCACGTTTTGGAATTATTATAAAATCGATATTATTAGAAAACAAACAACAAAATTTATACATGTTGACCCAGATGTTTTTATTTTTGACGACTTATTTTCAGATTTTATTAATGGGAGAACCCACGATATTATTATTCAAGACGTTATTCCAGATTATATGAATCCAGTTAGTAGAGAGATGCCAGCACTTAGAGATTATTTGAAAAAATCAGGACTTATGAATCCTGAAATTTGTGATGGAAAGGCATTTAGTAACGGTGTTGTTGGAATGAATATAAAAACAAAAAATGAATATGTTAAATTGGCTGATGAATTAAACCAAGCGTTTAGAAATGGTGAGTTAAAAGTTCATGAAGACCTTATTTCTATGATATCTGAAGAAGTGGCACTTTATTTACTCGCAATGAAAGACGGGTTGAAGTACCTAGAAATTCTTCCATATGATGACATATTAAAGAATGGTTCGAGACAAACCGCAAATGAAAAGAAGTATGCTCATATGTGGGGTGACAGTAAATTTAACCCACAATATATTGAAATAATGAAATTAAAAACAAAAAAAGAATTTCCACTTTATGGTGAACTGATTGATAGATTTGAATCAGAAGTGTTGGATAAAATAATGGCGTAATGATAACAGGTAGAACAGATAATAGTAGATTAACGGAATTAAAGAAATACGCAGTAGGCGTTCCTTTCAGTCAACAATATGTTGGTGGTGGAAGTTGGACTGTTGATGGTGTTGACTATGGTGTTTCAACCGTGATTGAATACGTTACTTACTATATTGGTGGTATTAAATATACTGATATAACATTAATTGATGGAACACATACGACATTTGAGTACACACCCAATAATACTGAAAATTTTGTCGATGTTCCGTATTATAAAAACGTTAATAAGGAAAAAATCATCAGTAACCCTAAAATTTATGACGATGTATTTATAATAAGAGATGAACAAACAGCATTTGATAAAAATTATAGGTTGGAATATATCAATAACTTAATTGAGCTAACCACATATGCAGGTGGAAGATTCTTTAATATAATTAATAACACATAAGATGGCAGTAGGAATATATGGTATAACAAGACCCGCAGACGTAAGTATCGATGATATCGATATATATTATAGTTATCAAGCAAGCAGGGAAACAGTTCCCAATTTAATAAAAAAATTAAATTCAAGTGATTTGTTGAACTATAATTATTTACCAACAGATGAACAAATTGTTACCGAAGCTACAAATAGTAATATTTTAGAAGGTCTTTATAATTTAACACTACCAGCGTCAGTATTCGACCAATTAGGATACTATAATATTTATCTCAAACCCAAATATTTTAATATAGAGATTATGGATTGTAGTGTGTTATCTTCATTACCTAGTGTTAAAGGGATTGTGTTACTAGCTAATGACCTACCTGAAGGATTACGAACCAATAATGCCTTACAGGGATATCGTATCGAATATATTGACCCAGATAGTGGGAATAAAATAAGAAATCTTGTTAGATATGTTGTCACCTCAAACAAAGTTGTTCCAGTAACAGAAAATGTTGGTAACACGAGCCAGAAGGCAACAAGATATAGGTTTGATAATACTGGTACACTGATGTTTTGTCAATTAACACCTAGTAGTTCATCAGACGTGAAGCCAAATGCAGCACCATTTATTGGAACTCCAAGTCAAATCATTAGTATTTCAAACACATTTTTTTCACCACTAGTTATCGAAGTTAATCTAGTTGCAAACACAATTGATACACTTACTAATTATGTTGCTGGTGAACAGGTTAAAGATGTAAACAACGGTATTCTAACATATTACGATTCAAACAGAGTAATTACAAAACAGTTCAATATCTTTGAAATCAAAGACGATGTTGGAAATGTTCCACTATTTGAGGTGAAGGAAAAAAGGACTAATATTGACGAAACTCAGAACTTTAATGATGTTGTTGATGGAGTACAATAAACTAGTTTTAAATAAATTCAAGAAATCCCAATCTAATGAATTGGGATTTTTCTTTTTACCGTATTTATATTAAATTGAAAAGACTGTGGCAAAAGTAAAAGTAGTAAATACACAACTCAATCAGAATTTAAATGGGACTTATTTCAATGACACGCCTTCCAATACGATATTTTCGTTTGGAAAGTTTTTTGTTACCACAAACTTTGATAATAAGGTAAATATTAATTATACCAATACTTTAAGTTCATTTGTTCGCCCCGTTACCCTAGAAACTCTTGGTGTTAATGACACACAGTCTGAAATAATTAATTATTATAATACAAATGCTGTTCTGAATCTTGATAAGTCTGACTTAAATACTTTCGTTAGATATGGTTCGGCATATGAATTTCTAAGAATAAGTATTCAAGACATCATTCTGAAATACCCCGGTTCGCTGTTCGCTAACTCACAAAAAGATGCTGGTGGTAATCCCACATATAGTGGTTATACTTATGACGTAGTTTCAGATGTTGCAACATTTTATGTGCCAACTGGTGCAACCGATAATAATTTTGGTTTAGTTTTCAATACTGGAAATACTAGTACACCAGATGATAATGAATTAAAAAACCTGAATCTATCATATGAGAAATATGTAATTTGGACAAATGTAGAACCAAACACTCTTTTCCCGATAATTGGATATACTGGAAACACAATAAATAGTGTTGCTTTTTATGATACTGGAAACACAATCAGTGTTAAAGATTATATTAAATTACAGGTTGAAGGGAATCCATTTGCTTTGGCTGGTACTGGTACATCCGCAAGTGTTGATTTTCACCTCAGACCAAATAACATAGTTTTTGAAGAGTTTAGAGCACTCCTTAATTCATATGAACAAAATATTGTTGGTTATAGAAAAGGAAGTGATGGTTTCGAATTCACATTAAAAAATCCGACATTACTTGATAACGGTAAAATTGTGTATGCAGATACACAAATACTTTGGGGAACTGGTGACGGATATAATATTGATATTAATACACCCTCATATCAGAAGTTCCTGAAAATAATGCTAACGATTGGTGGTAAATATGATGCGATTAAAACCGATTTAATTGCAAGATTCCTTACACCAGCATCACTTAAAACTTATGACTTTACTGAAGATGGTAAAATAACTGCCCTTTTAAGACTCTATGGTAGAGAATTTGACCAAATCAGACAATTTATTGACTCACTGGTTAACATCAATAAAGTAACATACGACAAAATCAATAACATACCAGACCAATTGGTGATGAATATGGCAAACACCTTTGGTTGGGATTATTTCTCACTTGTTAATGAAAAAGAACTAGTTGAAGGATTTCTAACTATTGATGACGAGGAAAGAAATTTAAATGAAGATATTCTACCAGCAGAGATTGATGTTGAACTCTGGAGAAGAATCTTAAATAACACAAGCTACTTCTGGAAATCTAAGGGTACGAGAAACGCAATTAAGTCGATGTTCTTGCTTATCGGAATTCCAGAACCATTTATTAACATAACCGAATACGTTTACACTGTTGAAGGTAGAATAGACCCAAATACAGTACCATTTATTCAAGCCGATTTTCCATCGAATTCATTACCGTATGATACTAGTGGATATCCAGTCGCACCATTAGAGACCAATGATTTTTATTTTCAAATCAGTGGAAATACAGATAGTGGTCAGAGATATCTTGATGTATTCCGTCAAGCAGGATTTAATCTCACACCTGTTGTTGATAATAAAAAATCATGGGAACAGTCGGGAGCAACCACCAGAGTTAGTAATACAACTCCACGATATTATCAGGAAGACAGTAGACTCGTGATAAACACGAAAGAAGTTGATGTGGCACTAGATACTGCACGTGGTATTGAATATGATGTTTATGAATATATCAAAAAAGATTTTATTGCGAACTCAAGTGGTTTCGTATTACAATATTCATATGTAAACCTATCACTACCTGTTGGTGGTAGTCAAAGCACATTCCAAATTCCAACTGGATATACCGATAACTATAATCTTCAAGGAGACTTTGAAGTCAGATATAATGGAATTTTACTTAACGCACCGAAGACTGGTAATAGTACCACTACTGGTTTAACTACCACCAGAGCAGATTATATTATTGATTATAATACGAATACATTCACCCTAACGGGTGAAACGGGGGCGATGTATGCTAAAAATATTGGGACAAGAAGAGATGTGATTCAAGTTACTTTCGTTAATTCTGGTACAACGATTGCACCTATTAGTGGTGTTACAATTGATTATGTTGTCGCTAGATTACAAAAGATTGGAAGTGGTGTATACCTTGATTTACCGAGTTATCCACGTGGTGATTTACAATTAACAATTGATGGAATCGCACTTACTAAGGGTACATCACAGTTTACGGCAGATTATATATTAGACCCAGCAAATTCAAGTGGTGGTACAAATAGAATTATAATTCAGAATCCCGATGTTATTAATTACCTCAGTTCAACTCCAAATGACCTACATAAGAATGAGGTACAGGTAGCGTATATGACAGTTAATGGTAGTAATGATATTAATTTAAGAAGTGAAATTGTAAGAGTTGATAGTTTTAATACCAGCAAAATCTATTTCAATCCAAGTGCAAACAAATATGTTTATAAGTTAAACTATAAAATGACTGATATTAAGAATGTTAAGTTTTTAATTGATGGAATCGCATTAGAACCAAATAAAGATTATAGTTTAAATGTACAGAACCCGTATGAAATATTTTTACCAAGAGGTATTAAATATGGTATGGTTATTAGTGCATATTATCTCGTTGGTGACGTAGGTGCATTTACTCCTGTTATTAATGATGAATTCGGTCTGGGTGACATCAGTGAATTATCATTCTTGGAATTCCTTGAATTGGTTCAGAGAAAAATGATAAATGCCAGAACCAGAAAAGTTGTAACCGATTTCAAAGGTGGTTGGTATCCAACAGTATTAAGAATTTATGAAAGCTATTTACAAAGAGCATTACTTCCAGATGACAACCCATTACAATCTAACGGATATACATTTGAAAATCTGTATCCGTTCTTGAGCAAATATAACGCTTTCTTTCAAAGATTTGTTGACCAGTTACTCAGTGCAACAATAATTCTTAAAAGAGGTGGGTTATTAATTAGAAATACTATTTTCACAAAACAGAAACACTGGTATAAGAGAGGTGTCAACGTAGCAAACGGTACAACACAATATGATTTAAGGGGTAACACCTTACTTCAATATTTGGGGAATGATGGGAGCACTTTCAGTATCAACCAAGAAGGAATTACACCACCGCCCCCACCACCAACACCATTGTATGTTGAAACCTCCCCGGGCGTTCTAGGTAGTCTCACCACAGGTGGTCGTAATATTATTGGATTTAACATACTTAGTGAATTTGGTATAGATTATAAACTAACATATCCTAATCCATATCCATCATATCCATACGGTGGTTCAATACCAATTGGAATAGAAAACTTACTTGAAGGTATTGATTATGACGTAGAAATTTTACCTGATAATTGGACGAGAATATCAGAAGCTGGACCGCTCTATGCAAACAATTTCTCAATGACATTAACTGGATTGGATGAAGATACTTGGTATGATTATCGTGCATTTGTTGAATCATTGGCAACTGGTTTTACTGGTAGTACACGTTATGTTAAAACATTACCGCCTCCAACACCTACTCCTTCTATTGAAACAAAGACAGCTACCATTGTTGGTAATCAATTATTACATATTGGTGCTATCAATATTGTAGGATATGAAGATGTTGAATACTATGCACTTCAATATAGGAAGAGTCCGTCAACTACTTGGTTATATAGACCAGCAATTATAGCAACAGGACCGCTCACGGTTAATTATTACAATGTTGCAAATCTCACTGGTCTTGTTTACAGTTCAACTTATGAATATCGTGCATATATGAAAGTTAATGGAACATCATATTATGGGGCAACTAAAACAGCCACAATCCCTGCTGAACCAACAGTAGTGCCAACAGTAACTACAAGTACTTCTGCACCATACGATATCACAACATCAGGTTTCTGTGTTGATAATAATAATGTTAGTAGTAAAGGTATTCCAGCAACGTTGAGTGAACGTGGTATGTTATATACTCAAAGTTCAACATATGGAAATCCTCATACTTTAACTGTGAATAATTATCCAACATATGTTAAGAAATCACTCAAGTTACCTCCTGATGCTACAGGTAACTATGATAGTCAAGCAAGCGGTCTCAATGCTGGTTCAACAACATATTATAGGGCGTTTGCAACAAATGCAACGGGTACTGCATATGGTACAGTTAAAACACAAGCAACGGCATCATCACCAACAATTAGTATGTTATATATTTTTGATGCCGAAACAAATGGAGTTCCAAGCGCATCAAATGGTGGTATAATATCACATCCATCATCGAATATGACTCTAACAATTGGATGGCAATTTTATAAGGGTGCATTAACTGGACTTCCATATGAAACATCGGTAACTGTTTATTGTAATGGTAACCAGAAATATTATAAGGCTTGTATCTGTAAACAGGCTTCATCGAATTGGTCAGGACCGACATCAGGTACTTTCACACCGTTCACCGTCACACCAACAGATAATGTTGAAGTATGTGAATGTGCTATTACATCTGGAACTGCTGAAGGAAGTTGCGCTAAAGGAAGTATTTCTGCTGTTTCTTCTCCATATACTATTAGTAGTCAAAGAAGTACAACAGCATATACTTGTGGTACTTTTACTGGTGGAGGTGGTGCATTACCATTTCTACCTTTTGAAGTATAAAATAAA